>JACCEC013205462.1_pt1 | contig 27339 bp, 27 predicted proteins | sample 7450121 | NCBI WGS metagenome assembly JACCEC01 (sample SAMN15323455, study PRJNA562643) | freshwater metagenome | isolation source: river surface water | place: USA:Blue River Watershed | collected 2017-08-18 | reverse complement strand
AGTTGTCGTCGAGGCAGATATAGAGCCGCGGCGAATAAAACAGTGATGCCGTCTTCGCTTCCGCATCCAATTTCTTTTTCTCAATGTCGAATTTGTCCTGCGTATTGATTTCCGTAAGCAGTTTGATTTGTGTGTCGAATAGCTTTTTTTGTTCCGCGACCAACTCTGCGTTTTCTGCAACGTTCGCTTTTGTTTCTTCGATGCGCTTTTTGAACATTTGAATAACGTGCACGAGCTTACCCATGCCCTGCATGTTGCTGGTGTACTTTGCTACTTCGGGATAACTGTAAACAAAACGAAAGCGAAACTCGTTTTCTTCGAGCGACGGATGAATATTCTTCATGCGCTCTCGATGTTTTTCGTCTTCGATTGTTTCGACGGTCGGCCCGAACACCATATAAACAGCCCTGCACAACTTGTTAAGCGCTTCGCGAGCGGTCTCCGATGCGCCAAAAAGAGGCTTATATACTTTTTCAATATCGGCATCTTGGCGTTCCAGGTCAACAAAAAGCGCATATGTCTTCGACTCGTGCGCAAACGAGATAATATCGCTGCGCACCGGTTTCGTAAACAGCTCGTCAACTTCTACTTCGAGGTACAGCGCGATCCATTCTCGCACGATCTGCTCCGCAAGATTGAACAATCTGTTAATCTCTTCTGGGTCAAGAGTGTTTTTCTTTGATGCTTTTATGTCATCGATGTTTACATTCGGCGGCAGGCCATCGGTCGCCATGTTGAAGGTATACATTTATAAACTTTTAACTTAAACGCATTAAACTAATGAATGATGTCTCGGATATTGCCGCCGTATGTAACGGAACCATGATGCGTGAAGAACAGCTCGACGAGTTTTTCCGGCTCCATTTTATCAAGTTTCTTGTCCGTGAGCTCCTGCGAGAATATAACATAAAGAATCGTCGCGAATGTACCTGTGTTAATCGCGTCGTCGCCGCTTGTAATGTTGGTAAGTTCAAGGATTTTCGTCTTTGCGATGAACTTACCGACGAGCAGATTGATAGATGGAAGGTCAAGGTGCTCATTTTTTTTGCGCAATGTAAGCACGCCCGCATCGTATGTGTAACGCTTCAGCGCATATGTACCGACGAGCGCATCACCCTTTGCGTCCGCGCACTGCTTCGACATGCCTTTCAGCACGCTGTAACCTTCATACACGGGTCTCATTCTCAAAGCGTCGCCGATTTGTCGCTTCTTGTACATTTGCGATGCTTCGGCAAACCTCTTTTTTTCTGCCGCGGACGCGGAGTTGTCGCCGTTAGTGGCGCATTTCATTAGAAAGTCCTTTTCTTCTTTTGTTAGTTCGCGCCCGTCGTATTGCTCCCAGTACTGGTAACGCTTTCGAAAATTTTTCTGCGGCACAATTTCGCCATTCTTCAGAACAAAGTTATATCGCTGCGAAAGATAAACCGCAGGAACGTGTATTTTTTGGTCGTGCGACATCGCGTTAAAGGAACACAGGTAGTTTATATATTTGTATTTCAAATTTTGAACGTGGCCGCTATGAGCTTCAAGCAGCTGCTATCGGCGGAAGTAATCGCGTTTAAGGCCGCGCATATACAGAAAGACATTGACTTTAACATGAAATGTTTGTTTTCTTGCTGCGAACTCGTGAAGCAATCTCTACGCACGCAGCAAGAATGGACCGGCAACACTAACCAGCGCCTCATGAAGTGCCTCAACGAGCTGTCAACTATTTTTCTTACGTCGTCAAACACTGTGTATGAGCGCAGCGACAATACCGGCGGCGCGGAATACGCACCGCCTGCAGTCGCGGCACAAAAGAATACTCTCGTCGATGAGATATTGAATGATGGCGCTGACGCTGATGAAGACGCGGACGCAGACGCTGATGAAGATGCGGATGAAGAGGTGGAGTACCATGCGGCCATGAAGGGAATCGCAGATGCGTTCTCGCCGACACTCGAGCAGGACCATATTCGGCTGCAAAAAATGATCGATGAACGACGAAAGCGTCTGCAGGAACAGGTTGAAACAATTGTGCCGCCGCCACCAAAGTTCCGCGTGACCAGCGGCGACCCGACTGAAACCGTACATATGAAAGAAAAGACCGTTGCGTTGCCGCCGAACTCCTCTGAAGAAGCCTGGGAAGAGGCAAAGAACGCCGCAGGTGTGACTAACGAAGATGTGTACAACCGCGCGAACGAGGCACTGCTCGAGTCGCTCACGTCCGCAACGCCGCAGAAAGCAAAAAAATACAAGCCGCTTGACTGCGGCGAAACCGCTCCAGAGATCACACGCATGAGCAAATTCAACACATCAACGCAAGAAAAAATATATTATGAGATTCACTGCAAGGCCATCGGCAATATCGATGCGGTTTATGGAAAGGACCTGCCGCATGATCGCGCGGAAGAACTTTACAACCGCGAATCCGATCGGCTGCTCAAGGAGTTTCTCGCGTACAAAATCAATGTGCCGAGCGCCGTCGACCGTGCAGATATGGTATTTTGACATATAAACAAATGTTTATACGAACGTACGTATATGCGTATACATTACTCATTCGCTTTTTTTATGCTCCGGTTGACCCGAAACCATCGGCGCCGCGTTTACTACGGCCGCGAATGTCGACGATCGAGGGAACGCGCACCAAATCCACGCGAGTAAACGGCATAATAATCAGCTGCGCGATACGGTCACCCTTAGCGAACGAGAAGTCTTCATTGCTGTGATTGAAAAGCACAACGCCAATTTCCCCTTGATACTTGTTGTCGATGATGCCCGACGCAGGCACAATGCCGTTCTTTGCGCAGATGCCCGACCGCGGCGCGATCATACCAAAGTGATATTCCTGAAATCCGATTTTCACACCGGTATTCACGAGAAGTCGGCCGTGCGCTGGCACAGTGCCATGATGCGCAGCTGGCAAATCAATACCGGCCGCATCGTCCGTCTTATACGCCGGATACGTGACATCGTCGCGCGACTCATACGGGGTCTTGTCGGTCCAAGAATCATGCTCCTTGTCTTCGTCGGCCGCGTATTGTTGCCACTTGGGAAGGGTTTCCTCCGATGCCATTTTTGATTACAGTCGTATATATAGCTAATCAAATTCACATTTTAAAGTTGAAATCTCCTAAAGAAGAAATCATGGCAGAAATACGATTTGCGGCATATTGCGCTGGTGACAACAAAGTTGTCGACAACTTTACTTCGCTGAAGGCGCGTATTGACGCAACAAAAAAGCATCTCAACGCCGCAAAGACAAGTCTCGACGAGGCCTTTACGAAGAGCTATTTCGATGTTTATTGGAGAGAATTCGATCCATTCAAACAGGAAAAGTACATCATCGATACAATGTTGTCAATGGGGCAACAAAAAGTCACGAATGCGTGGCTGAAGTGTTATGAGATGTTGGCGTGGATTTCCGAAACACACAAATTTCCGGACGAGATTAAGCACTTCGACAATGCCGCGTTTCCTGGCGCATTCATTCTCGCGGCAAATCATTACTTCAAAACAAAGCGCAGTTCCTCGAAAACCAAGAAGCCGTATGACTGGGTCGCGTCAAGCCTGATCACCGCGAACAGCGACGACAGCAAGCCACTCGAGGACACATACGGCCTGTACGCACGATACAAAAATCAGTGGTTGATGACAGAGACGAACAACGGCGACGTTACGTCGACAACGAACCTCGCGGATTGGGAGCGCCGACTTGCGCACGGCATCGACTTATACACGAGCGATCTCGGCTTCGACGTCAGCAGTGAGTACAATGCACAGGAAAAGATGCAGTCGCGCGCCAACTACGCACAGATACTCGCGGGAATCTTGACGTTGAAAGCCGGCGGCGTCATGATCACGAAGCAGTATACCATCTTTGAAGACGCGACTATTACGTGCCTCTATATGCTGTCGACGATATTCAGCCGACTTTACATCTGCAAGCCCGCGACTTCCCGTCAAGCAAACAGCGAGACATACATTATCGGCATTGGTTTCAGCGAAGACAAGAGCGCGGTCGAGACAGTCGCGAATAAGTTGTATGCGGCAATCGCAGACGAGACATATTTGTTCTGTGATCCCGCTGAAATAACGCCAGAATTTCTCGGAACAATCGACGCTTGTATGCGTATCTTTGAAAGCCAAACTGAAAAGATTGCGCACGACCGCGATGCAGTGCTGAAAATTCGCAAAATGCAATACAAAGGCAAGCCGTCAAAGCATCCTGAAATTGTGAAATTCCGTAAGAGTATTGATGGTAGTATTGCCGAATGGTATCGGCGAAACGACTTTCTGCCGCTGCGTGACGCTGATAGACTGTGACATATATACGCGATGAGAAGTCTTCGCAAATACAGTTTGCATGTGTTAAGGGGCGAGTATATTAGCGAGCTGCGTATAGGATTTTTTATCATGGCGCATAATGCATCGGTGTTTCAAGATTGGTCAAAGTGCGACTATCTACAGATGCGCAAATTTGGGTATGATTATCATCCTGGGATTATGACGCGCGTGTTTAGTCATCGATTTTACACGGCGCGGCATCCGTCTGCGCCATACAGCCTATACCACAAAAATCGTTGCGCGGTATGGGACCCGCAGCTTAAGCGCTTGAAGTTTACAGAGTAGCCGCCGGTGCTTCATATTTTTTGTTAGCTGCTCACCCTCATCCTTCATATTTTTTGTTAGACATAACTACTGGCATTAATATGCAGACGATAAAATTTGAAAATACATACGGGTTTAAGCACCACAATGGCGCATCGTAAGCAGTTCAAGCAAGTTCATGATGTCCCTCCGCACCTACTGACCGCATACAATAACCTTCGCCGCAGCGAACTAGTGACCAAGCGCGACACAAATCCTGTGCCGTCCAAGGAAGCAATGAAGGCATTTGCGATGATTCTCAACGATACGGTTCCCAAGAATGACTTTGTCAAGGGCGAACGCACTATGGTGCTCAAGCTGGTATATATCACCAAGGAGACAGACGCTATGATGAACCTGATCAATGACAATCGCCATGATCTGAAGCCGTATATTCTCTGGACTTCGGGCCCTAAGATCGCGGCTCATTTCGGCATCGACAAGTATGTTACAATTTGGTTCGACAAGAAGAACAACGTTTATTCCGTCAGAGAGTTCGGCGCTGCCAGGGAGTTCAGGGCTACCGCGCCGCGACAACGATATGCGCAGAAGTATCCGCCGCAAAACAACGGCGCCAAGAACAATCCGGAACTGCTCGATGAAGATGAGGAAGAATTGGATGAAAAGAGCGCGACCGTTGACACGTTTCCGATTAACCGAAATGAGTTCGCTAAGCTTATCGCGCAGGTGCAAGCGGAAAAAAACGCAAATGCCGCGCGGTCCGCCGCCGAGGATATCAGCGCCGAACTCGACGAGCTAGTCGATGCGGCACCTGCGGATGACGGCGCGGACGCAACTGAACAAACCGCGGACTCAACTGAACAAACCGCGGACTCAACTGAACAAACCGCAGACGCATAAGATTTGCCTCAATGAAATATCTTTTTTTTCTTATAGCGCGCATATTTCCACGCAATGGCGCTGCAGTTGTCGCAGCTACTTCAGACGCATTTTCTCGATGATATCATCACGGATACAGCGCCGATAGTTGAGAAAGATCGCGGTCGATATCAAGAAATCTACGACGAGATCAAAAGATTCTGCAGCGAGCAGTGCATCTTCATCAGCGACCCCTTTGAACTCCTTGAGATTAAGGACAGTTACCTTGATGTAATGCACAAAAAAGATTTTCGGTACAACATTTACAGCGACGACCCCTATACGCACGCATCCGCACTTGTAAAGAGTATCTACGAATGCATCAAACACAATGAGAAGTATGAGCGCGACGTTGTCTTGTTGAAAATGAAAACGATTCAAGAGCGAAAAGAGTTCACGATCGAATTCGATACACGCATCATTGCGTCGATTTTCAAGTTGCAGAAGCAAAAAGAGCGGCCGTTGTTCGCGTATTTGCCGCCGACAGAGATCAACGGCAGCTATTATCTGCCGGCAGAAGTTGAAATCATCGACATCTACAAGAACCTCTATCAGCTCGAAAGCGAAGGAGACTTCGTTGTTAACCTCTCGTATGAGCAAAAACTATATGACCAAATCGCGCATCGCAAAGAAAAAGGCTATCTGGGCGGCGGCTGCACAGACAAGAAACGCGAACTCATCGAATTTATAAAGCTCGCGATCGTCACGAAATGGATCAAAGGCCGCACCGATCTATGTCTCGTCGGCGTTTGGGCATATGAATGGATGAAAAATCCAAAGACTATATGCGTGAACAAAGAAAAGATTCAAATCGTGACAGACCGGCCGCATACTGAGATACTTCTCGGCATCGAAAAATTTGTGTCGCCGATGACGAAGTTTCAAATTACGGCGCGCGAGCAGCTGTTGCACATCCCGAAGGACTTCCGCACAACGAGATACACTTTTTATATGAACATCGAGACGGAGCGCGGCATCGTCGAGAAGCCATTCCTCGACTTGTTTAACTGCGCATCGTTCGAAGTAATTCCGTTTTCAGTGCAAAGCGAGATTCAGATCGCGAGCAAATATGTCATTCTGCGGTTTTTGTACATCGACTTATGGATTCTTAAGCTGATTTTCAACATGGGTAAGATTTCGAAAGACGTGCTGCAGATGAAAATCGAGTATTGTTGGCGGCTCATCAATGAGTTTAGAGGAGAATTCGGCGACGTTCTTAAGACAACGGCATACTTCGGCGTCTACAGGAACTATCTCATCGACAAGAAAAATCAGAATCTGAAAGGAAAAAAATACTTTCCATTTATACCGGCGCTGTCGAAGAAGTGACATATGCGCCCATGCGCATTGTCATGTATCCTCGTCCTCATCCTCGTACTCTTCCGCAGAGGCATCATCGTCGCCCGCAGTAACATCGGATTCAAGACCATTCACGATCGCATTGAAATCGTATTCATGAGGGCCTGCATCCCTCGAGCCCGCGCCGTTAATCGTGGCGACTGACTTCACTGCGGCCGCAGACAGCACGATATCAGCCGCATTTTTTTGCACCGGCACACTGACTGTCGGCTGCGGTTCTTTGACGGCGAGCACTTTGCTAGCCGCAAGCACACCGGCGTTGTATTGATTCTTCATGAAAATCAGCTTCGCACTGTGATGCGTCGCCATGTAGCGATAGTACTTTTGACGCAAAAACAGACGACGGTCTTCTTCGTTCTTTTTTTCATCGAGATCTTTCTTGAATTCATCGTGAATTGCTTTCTTAACGTCCGGCGTGATATACTCCGAAAATGTTTCCGGATCCGCATCGTATGCGCGGTTGAAATACATTACGCGGTTGATGCCTGTTTGCTTCTTCTGCGGGCGCGCGAGTGGCCATCGACTCTGTAGATGCGGGTATGGAACCTCGTCTTGCAGCCGCGTTTTTTCGTCTTCAAGTACGATCGCCGCAATATCGCAAGCCGCACCGGGCGCCGGCGCATCCTCTTTCTTCTTATCGGTCTTTTTCGCCGTCTTTTTTACGACGACAGGCTGCGTATGCATCGTCATCAATAGATCAAGTTTCGACGACAAGGTCTCAATTCGCATCTGATTCTCTGTGTTCGCCATTGCGCCATTCGCCTCCAAATTATCAAGGCGGCGCTCGATGTTCTCGAGCCGCTGCAATATCTGCAGCATCATGTCTTTGGGTGAGGATGTCGCCATTATGGGCGTGTATAGAATACTAAGTTTGTCTATAATGATATTTTCAAATTTGGAAGATATGCGTTTTCAACCACAGCGGCCAGCCGAGCATGGGTTGAAGGCATCTAATGGTACATATGGGCCTCATCGCCGTATGTTTTGACGTTCGTGCTGCGATACTTATTCATGTCGCGCGTGCTCTGATACTTCGAGTGATACTCGTTATTCCAGTAAAATTTCGACATTACGATCTTAAAGCCGGCTGGATTTGTGTCTTCGAGACGCCCCAACCACACGCGCGCTTCTTTCGGCGACTTAAAGTAACGCGGATAACCGTTGTACAGCCACACGGCAGCCTCATTCTTTTTGTACTCTGGTAGCGCGTAGATAGGACGCAAATAAAGTGTAATGTCGTTAGTACCCAATGTCGACATAGCTGTTTTTTTCGTGACACAATCCCTATATGTAATGCCAAATTAAACGCGAAAAATAATCTAAAGATTATACGCAACCCAATCATACATGCGGCGCAATGGCAGAAGAAAAGAAGCATTACCTCTCGTTGAGCGCTAAGGACGTACTCTGGTACGCGAAATCATTCGAAATGTCGCCAGTTGGCGCGATGCGCGACATCTATATCGTTGGCAACGACGCATATTTTCTCAACTATCTCATCTTGATGAGGAAGGCGCATCTGCGTATTCATGAGCATGTGCGGGCTTATATTGCGTATTTTACGAGAAACACGATTTCTAAGCATCTCGATCGGCCCAGCGGCATCGATTATGACGTGTTCGTTCTTATTCACTACTTCGTGCCCGATGTCGACGACTGGGACATTGCGAATGAGGTCGCGCCGCATCGTGAAAAAATTCAGAACACAAGCGACTTCAAGTATTTCAGCATTCGCAAAGTAGTCGACGATGTCCTCATTCACGGCAAAAAATTAGAGGCCATCGCGGAAGGCGCCGCGCCCGACGTCGATATGCCGGCGGATGTTCCTGCGGCGGATGCGGCCGGTGATGATATTGAAGATATGTTTCTCGCGGGTCTAAATCATGTCAACTGAGAACGGCGAAGTCATTTCGGAGGACAACTTCGTCTTTTCTAAAAGCATAAGAATCGGGGTTTTAAAGGGGCGGAGCCCCTTTAAGCATTAAGGAACAAAAGTGTGGGGGGGGGGGGCGGAGCCCCTTTAGAAGCACAAGTACACTTCCTTCGAAGCGCGGCTGACCGCGGTGTAGACGCTTTGGTACACCTGCTTAATTGCATTTTTTGTGTTGCAAAGGCTGTGAAAAATGCTCGACAGATTGACGATGACAGACGCCCATTCGCTGCCCTGTGCTTTGTAGACGGTCAAGCAGTATCCGTGAACTATTTTTGGAAACAATCCGTAGAAGTTTCCCATGATTTCGTTATACATGTCGCGAGTATATTTTCTCTTTGCATACTGCCGTGCGGTTTCGACTTGCGCCGGGTTAATGTTGATCAGCGTATGGACGTTGCCGTTCGCAACCTTGCCATCGCACGACCTTCGCACGAAGAGTATTTGCGCGTCGAAAAAGGGAATCTTGTCATAACAAAGGCTTGTTTGCAGCTTTGTATCTCTGACATCAACGACATCAAAGACATCGCCATTGTAGAGAGTGACTTTTGTCGTGCCGTTGACAACAACATGTTCCTCTGTTGTCTTCTTCCAGAGAAGTATCGGCTCTTCAACGGGCCGGTCAATACAGCATTTGTCGCCGGTGAAGAAGCTGTACTTATGCTTGCGGTCATTATTGTTCTTTGCATCGATCATATCTTGGATCGCGGCATTTGTTTTTTCACAGTTTTTGCGACTGTATGTCACTATCACAATGTCGGGCGTTGCGGTTTTCCGATTGAAATACGCCGTGTAAACATTGCTGCCGCATGGAAATATCTTGTCCGCAGGAAACATATTTCGCGGAAACTCATGAAGAAACCGCGATGTCTTCTGTCGACATTCAACGGTGTCCGTACGAAAGTATGTTTGCCACGCAATCATAAACGCGTTGACCTCCGCAATTTCGTCGTTGGCCGCACGCATAATCTTCGACAGCTTCGCGACAGGCCATTTGCCCGCGGTTGCATTTGCGAAAACAATACTTACTTCTTCGTTGATCGGCGGAAGTTGCCAGAAGTCGCCGACAAAAATGTACTTGATGCTGTGATCATATTCAAAAAGATACTCTCGCGTCTCCGTGAGGTACTGATAAATGTCCGCGGCGACCGTCGAACACTCGTCGACAATGACGACATCGATGTCTTTGAGGTACTGCACGCGGCGCCGGTCGAAGGTAAACTTGATATCGTCGTAGTCGCGACCATATTCAATATCGAGACAAAGCAGCTTATGAATTGTACTCGCGCTTACTTTCATCTGCTGTTTCTGCCGCCACCGCAAAAGAGCATTCTCGAACACCGACACAGCCTTGTTCGTGAACGATGCAAACCGAAAAGTTTTCTTCGGAAACGCACTGATCGCACTCGCAATAACGGTCGTCTTGCCGCTGCCGCCCGGTCCCATCAGCAGAAAGTTACCGAGGTTGTCATCCGCTAGAAACTTCGTAAGCTGCGCAACGGCGGCCGTCTGCAGCTCATTGTAGGTAATTTTTTCTTCAACAGCATCGGCAGTATCGACTGTGCCGTCCGCTGCGCCGCCCGCTGCCGCAATCGCTATGTCGTCAGCGATCGCCGCCGCTACGTCGTCGATCGCCGCCATGATTCTTGAGAATAGTAAGATTTAGTGAAAAAATCAAAATTCATGCGGCGGCTTTTCTACACACCGATAGTATAATAGTTATGCAGCTGAATAAGCTCGCCATCCGACGGCGTCGCGTAGCATTCGTTTGCGCCGGTTTCGACGTTGACGCCGAGAGACTTTAGTTGTTGGCGCGCCGTAGTAACGAATTTCCGCGTATGTTCTTCGGCCTCGACCTTCGTAATAACGGCCTCGAGCGCGAGAAACAGATTTGCGCATAAGTGCTCGAGCGTGTTTTCTTGGAAACGAACTTCTTTCTCTTCAAAGAGATGCGCATCTGCGTCGTCGTCCCACACCATCGCCTTCTGATTTTCAGGCTTGTTACCGTGAAACTTTGTAAGAAGTCCTTTTGGGATAATCACCATTGGTATGCGCGGATCATTTCGATTCATTTTTTCTTATCGCACTGAGTATACGGCGGTGACGGCGGCAGGGACAGCAGTTCGCAATGTTCTACTCCGACCTCGCGAAAGAGATTATTATAATCTTACTTGTCTTACTTTTAGTGCAAATATACTACTTCAGCAGGAAAGAAGAGAGCTCTTCTGAATGCTACATTCCAAATCTGACAAAAAATATAGTCACTGGCGCGGTAAGAGGATTCCTCATGGGCGCTGTTATTGGTGACCTTGAATCCGCATTTGTCGGCGCATTCATATTCGGTACCGTCAATCCATTGATTGCGGGGCTTGAACACCACATACCGAAGGATTATTCGAAGTGATGCACGGGCATCGTTTAAATCATTCTGTTATTATGTAAATGTGGCCAACCATTCATCGTCTTCATCGTCGCTATCGTATCTCAGGACAAAATCGTGACGAGTTGGATTCATTGTGTCGTTGGGCGTGATCGCTTGCGTTTCTTTGCAGGTATATACCTGCGTATTTTCGTTATATTTTAAATTAAAATTTGACGATGTGTTCAAGTATAGCCCAACCATCGCGGGCGCACACTGGTCAACAAAGGAGCGTTGGCTAGATGAAATCATCTTAAGAATACACCTCAATAAATAGGACGTACAAACACCGTTTTTGCGTACAAACACCGTTTTTGCGTATAAACCCTATAACCTATCAATATAGGCCAATAAAATCAAATTTTCAAAGGCTGCGCCTTTGGAACCCTTAATTCCGTAAAAAAGATCAATTTTTTAATGGCCGATTCCAAGTGTACCTACTATGCTGAGGACGTGCAGATATGCATGTTTTTCGGCGGATTCAAGAAAGTCAGCGAAATATGCAAGGGCGACATAGTTATTGATGAGAATTTCTACCCCGCGATCGTCATGGATATCGACAAACGGGTATGTCGGCCGCTTTATATTCAGGTCGTCGGCAGAGAAAAGTTCAGAATAGCGCCCGACGGCATGATCCGCGTGTTCAACGCCGCGACGCATATGAAGAAATCCATCTCTATCGAGGACATCGCAAACCTCGAGGCGCATTGGCGCGATCAATACAAACTCATGTCAACGTTCGTACAATACCGATCGCAGAACACACGAAATGATCCATACCTGGTGGGCCTTGTGTTAGGCAGCCGCGCGACGCAAATTGCACAGGTTGTACGAGATTACTTCATCAACCGCGTCGACTTACTTACGAATAGCATCAAAAACAGCGCCGCATATAAGTTCACGCAGGTCGACAAAGGCGAACTAAAGGGAATCCTCAAGGACAAAATCTTGCCCAACGAATACATGTTCGGCGACAGTAAGTGCCGCCATATGGTCCTGCGTGGGTTCATTGACAGCCGGAAGACATCGCGCGTCAAGCGCGCATCATCGGCCGAACGGAAACGCTCTGTGCCGCGGCTGCCTCCTCGCCATACGCGATCGAAATCGACTGTTCGGCGCCCCGTTCGGTCATCGAGTGACCTTCGTAAGTTCATCGGGCCAACGTCTTCGACGTCGACATCAACGACCGCCACTGCGACACCGATGTCGACGCGCAGCGTATCCGAGCACGAATCCGATGAAGACAAAAGCGAAACTTCAGTGCAAAAAATCATTGGGTCAAAGATTCCCGTTCTTCGAAAAAAAGAAGTAACATATGAGGTGCAGAGTCCTCTCGTCGGCGAGCAGATGAAAACCCTAATACGCAGTCTCGGATACGACTGCGTGTACATCGAAGGCGAGGTAACCATTTATGCGGACATGAGCTCGCTACTTAAACCGCCGGAAAATGTCCAAAAAACTCATACATTCAAAGTTGTCGAGGTCTCCGCAAAGGAAGAATTATGTTACGGCATGGTATTCGATGAGCCGCGCAACATCATTATGTCGAATTATGTTATTGTGACGGCGTAGAGTGCGTCACATTTCCTCAGCATCATTCGCGACGCCGATATCATCGAAATCAATCGATACTTCAGCGGCCGACATTTTGACAGAAGTGTCCACGGTTGCGGCCGCGGCCATTGTTTCTTCGGGCGGCGCCGACGCCGATTCTTCATCCATTTCGACGAGTCCGCTGAGGTCGACGACAGGCGCGGCTTTTTTCGAAGGCTTTGCAGCTCGTTTTGCGGTTACTTTCTTAAGAACAGTTGTGCGTGTCTTGTTTTTTTTAACAATCGCGGGCTTATCGATCTGACTGAACCATGCCTTGTTGATGCGCTCCGCATTAAATCCTTTGGATTCACACAGCCACTGCTGCAGTATCGCGCGACTATCATTGACAAACTCAGTTTTTTCTTTGTTCACGATGACGATATCGGCCGCGTTCGGCGTTTTCGCGAAGTGATCAATCGCATGCAACTGCTCCGGCGTCAATTCTGCTTCCCACTTTTTCTTATTGAAAAGAGTCTTCGGGCCGACGCCTGGCGTCTTCTTAGCGAAATCACAGCCGAGATGCGCGGCCGCGACACGAATATCGCGCGTCGTCGCCGGTCTGCCGATAGCGTCGCTGATCTGTTTGAGAATGCCCGCGGCCGTATATTGCATGATGCGCTTTGTTTGAGTTTCGTATCGCAGCATTTCCGTTGCGCCAAACGCGATCGGATCTGTGTCGCCGCTGTAAACAGCATCGGCAATCTTGTTTTCGGTCAGCCAACTGCAAATTGCTTCGCCCTCAAAACCGGGCGGCGCGATGATGTATCGAATATTGAACGAATTCAGCACGAGAAAGAAGTCATTCAACACCAGCTCCGACGGCGACCATTTGCGTTTCTCGAGCCGATGGTACATGTCTTTTTTCTCGTCCGACAAACCGTCGACGCTGATCGCGGCATTGTCAACGCCGTTAATTTCTGCGAGAGTGTCCTCGTTAATGAACAGCTCGTTTTGCTTAATTGCAGCCGCCATCTTTGCGGCGCGCCTTCGTTCGCGTTCGATTGCCTTTTCCGGCGCCATATCAGCGGCCGCCGCGCCATCCGCCGAAATATGATCGAATACCCAGATCTGCCGAACGCCCGCGCGATGCAATTTAATCACAAACGCGACAAGACTATTGATGTGCGCAGTGGAATTTCCTTGACCATCAGTTAGGGCAGTTTGGCTTTTGATGCCGAGCGCCATACGATACATCTCAGAAAAAGCATCAATCGCGATTGTTTTCCCCTTCAGGTCCTCCAGGAATACCTCTCGATCTGCCTCAAACGCTGCCGAAAACTTCTCAATACCCATGCCGTCGAGAATAAAGCGGCAACGTAGACTCGTTCAATATATGTTTTTGCATTTCAAATTTTAAGGAATAAACAAAAAAAGAGCGCTCTTCAGATGCAAGATTGGCGTTTAGCCGTATTGAAGTTCATAGTCTTCGTTTGATAGCAGCCGATGAATAGGGCATTCGTAGTGCGACTCCCATGTGTCCACGTGTGTGTATTTGTCGGCTTCCGCCGAAATCGCCGCGAGCACTTCCTCGAGTGTCATTGGATTTTCTGCATTTCGATAGATAAACCATCCCTCTCTACCGTGATCATCGACGGCTCGCAGGATAACGCGGTGATAAAGCGGCGACGCCGCATTCATATTGTAGAGAACAGCCGCGTATGTATGCGTGTCTTCAAGCAGCGGAACCCAATCGAGCAGCGAGCCGATATTTGCGACATCGTTGGCGTGTTGCACTGTTACCGGTTTCCATAAGCTGGCGTCGTCGAAGTCTGGCTTATGTACACATTCACCGCAAACGATGCGGCACTCGTTGCTATAGTATGTGTCGTTGTAATTTCCGTGTGTGTCCATCTCTGGGTCATAATACCAAACATGGCCGATCGCGTCGCATGCATTGCACCCGCAAGCATCACAGGCCTGATCAGCAAAATTAACAGCGCGCCGACACATAACGAGCTTCATTTCATGCGCACACGCTGCCTTTTTTGTCTCGCAACATTCAACGCATACCACGTTCTTACATGTGCTGCAGTGATAATACGACGACGCATTGTCGAGACAGCCGTTACATTTGATTGTTTTGCCTATGAACAGTTCATCAAAAATAAGATCATTAATCGCTTCGATACGCATGACGCCTTTTGCAATATTTGCAAAATGCCCATTCATATCGTCGATCGTATACTTCGCATGCCCTTGAATATCTTTGAACTCTGGTAATTTTGCATCGTACTTCGGTGGCGCAACTGAAAATATCAGGTTATTGTCGCCGTTGACACTGCTCTTGTCCGCAAACAGCTTCAACCAACCACCGAATTCCGCCGCTGCTGCACATTTTTTGACCTCGGCCATAACGCCGTTACTTGCCTATAAAAATAGAAACTATATTTTTTAAATGGTTTCCGCATCATCTTTCGCGCCCGATAGCAGCTCCTTCGGCAGCAACTCCTTCTTGATCGACGTGGGATCTTTGTTGAAAATACCGTTGACGACCCCATCGCTATGAAAAATAATCCGGCTTGCCATGGGATAGAGCGCGATCTTTTGCGACGGCGGGAAGATATCTTCGTGAAATTTCTGATCTTTTTCCTCAAGATCCTTGTATGTGATTGTGATGTCGTACGTCATCATGTCGTCGAGTTCGATGAGTTTCGTTGAGTGCGGCGTAATATCGACACCGATCACGCAGTTCAAGATGATATTCGCAGGGTTACTCGCGAGAATATACCCCGCATCGCAGTCGTCGTTGATGTAAATCACGAAATCTTTTAACTGTGCATTTGCGGCAAATGAGGGATCAATCTTCCAAAATCCTCGAAGGTGTCGTCGCTCTTGTCGCTTGACCATAAAAACATTTACAAGTAGAAATATCACAATGAGCACAATGAGCCCAATGATCAGGCTGCTATTCGACATTTACTTTAAACTTTTTACGATATATAAGTAGTACTTTATATTTAGCACAACAAAATGCACGATCAGAAAAATATCGCGCCGAAAGAGAACATGCCCATTCCGGGCAAAATGCGCGGTGTCGGAGGCGCGTCTATGAATAGCTACGCGGTCGCCGTCAAGAGAGACCTTCAAAACATGAACAAGACAATCAGCGATTTGACCGGCCTTGTTCTTCAGCTGAGCAAGGTCGCATTTGAAAATATGGAGATGTTGGCGCGCGTTGAAAAGAAGCTCGACAGTATGCAGGCGCAGTATGAAAGTGCGATCGCGCAACGTAATCTTGTGGCGCGGCCGACGAGCGACGGCGGCCTGTCATACGTCGACATTAACCACACGGACGAACCGCATGCCGACGGAGACACAACGCCGCTGTGCGCATCGCATACGGGCAGTATTGACGCCGCTGGTACTTCTGTAAACGCTGATGGCGCCGACGGCTCAACGGATACGGGCTCGATTATTTCCATGAGCGCGTACAAAGTCGATGAGGTCGCGGCCGATGGTGCAGCCGTCGACACATCTTCAGTTCCGCCGGGCGTGCGCGAGGCTGTGAACGAGGAATATTTCGCAGAGAAGCCCGGTGCCGAAGTCATTACGCAAGAAGTCATTGAAGAAGATATCGAAGAGCCCAGTGAACCCAGTGAACCCATTCTCTTGTCGCGTGCGGTTGTCGCTGAACTCGCTTCTCCAGCGAAAAACACTGACGAACAACCCGTTGACGAGCCGGCAGAGGCAGCACCGGCACCCGCCGCAGAGGCAGCACCGTCTCCCGCCGACGTTGAAATTGATATTGACAACATTGTGGCGAAACTCGCGAACACAAGCGACGCGGATATCAGCGCGTTTACAGCGCCGGAAGCGCCGAAGGCCGTCAAAAAAAGAGTGACGAAGCCCAAGGCCGCAGGTGCGCCACGCAAGCGCGCAGCTAAGAAAGTGCTTTAATTCCAATATAATCTCGTAATAGTTTCTTTTTTTGCTTTGCAAACGGCGCAAACACTGACTTTGTCCCAGCATTCGCCGCACGCCATATGCCCGCACTTCGTGTTGCAGTGAAGGTTGCGTTCCTCAAAACAGATGCGGCACACCGTCGGCACGCCAGTTATCTTTACTTTTCGCGGCGCTTTCTCGCGCTTCTTATAGGTTCTGAAGAACTTATTTTCGATATTTGCGGATTTGCCTTTCGAGACAAGAAGGCCTTCCACAAACACACATTTCGTACAGTCACCGGATAGAAGGTTCTTAACATGAAAAACACCATGCCGTGTGTCGCTTCTCCATGTGCCTTTTGAGATTTCGCGTTCGGTGCGGTATGTTCCTACGCCGTGAAACTTGCCATATGAGAAAAAACCCTCATAAGATGCGCCGATCGCATACATGTACACGCCGTATCCATCGTACTTTCCATAGAAGAAGTCCCCTTGATAATAGTCGCCGTTCTCATAGAACATCTCTCCGACACCATGCGGCAGTGCCTCGCGAACATCGCCAATATACACAGATCCATTTCCGTACTCGATCACATAAGGCATTTTAACATAAATATATACTGCATGTATACTTAAAAAGACAATTGCACAAAAGTCCGAAAATGTCAGCGTCCGTGCCGGTTGTTAAGTTTAGTAGGGATATCGACGAAAAAAAGGCTATCTTGGCGCACATGGATAAGCAGTTCGGGTATTCTCTTATCGCGATGACTGTCCTCAACGACAACAAAAAAGAAAATCTGTCGATCGAGATTCAGTTCGCGGACATTGAGCAGCTGCGCGATTGCGCCATTTACCTTCAGGGCGTTTGGGAAAAGTCGGAATCCTATCAATGCGGACTCCGCTGTTACGTTGTTGACGACAAGCCGCTGGAGGAATTCAACGGCATTACCTACTCAACTAACACAGCCCCGCCTGTCGCTGAAGATGATTACAAAAGTAACAAGTTCCTTATTGACTCTTTCAGCGATGACCAATCGCACGTTTTCAAGATCTACAGCCGACCGTCGCTGAACCCCAAAATCGTAAAGCTGCTTCTGCGATACGAGGACGACGCCAGTGCGACTGTGTAGTGTTTGCGTGTGCGCAAACGCCTCACAAATGTGCATCTACATTTGTTACAACAGATACTTAATCGCGCTGATGTGCGACCCCATTTCTTGAAGCAGTTGAGGCCCGTCGACACATGTCGCAAGAATATCCTTCATTGAGGACACGTTTGCTTGTATCTGTGTTTTTTTCATCAGAAGTTCATCGTAATCTTTTTTTGCAATCTCCAATTTGCTGTTGAGCTCGCTGTAAGCCGCATGAAGATTTGCGGTTTTCTCTTCGGCTTTCTTTGAAAGCGACTCGATTTCGTCGAATCTGCGCTTACCCTGCAAGATGTTTTCTTCGATATTCTTCATCTCCGCTAGCAGCACATTATGTTTCTGTTCGTCCTCTTCGTATTTCTGCTTCAACAAGTCGTATTGTTGAAGCATTGTTTCGTCGACATCATCGCCGGATGTCTGTTGCATTTTTGTAATGCGCATTTTCAGTCGCTCAATTTGCCGGTTCAATGCTGCGCGCTCTTGTGAAAACCTATCGATTTCATGCTGCAAGATTATATCTTTCTTGCTGATTTCCGCTTTCAGTTCTTCATTTACCTTGCGCAGGTCCTGAATCGTCTGCACATGCTCAAGAATCTTATTCTCATATTTCGAAGTATCGCCGGATGCGCGAATTAGTGACTCGAGCCGCTTGACATCTTCGATAGTTGCGCTCGCTGAGACGGCGACCGCGCCCGTTGGCGTTACTTTCGGCGACGCAGGCGACGTGACGGCGCTGCGCAGAAGGTTAAGTTGCCGCAGCAGCTCTTTTTTCTCCTCATCTTGGCGATGAATCACATTCGAGTATGCGGCGATTTCCTTGTCGCGGCGCCGCAGTTGCTCCTCACTTTCGCTAAGTTTAGTCTCCCATGTGCGCTCTTTGTCCGCATATAGCAGCTCCATACTGCGTAGTTCGGCCGCGAGTTCTGCGTTCGCAGTATTTTTTCGCACCTTTTCTCGCAGCAATTCGATCTCTTTTCGCAGTGTAAGAATCGCATTCTGCGGATCGCGTTCGATCACCGTTGCTGTATTCACGATTTTCGAGGCGACATTCGCATAGCCGAGCGTGCTTATTGTGTCGGCGCGGTACTCAAAGCTCGACGAAATATTCGCGATCATATATGTCATTGAGTTTCCACCGAGACATTCCTTGAGAATGTGAGTGAGCTTCGACTCGAAGAATGGAATGTGCATATTCTTCTTGTTCGGCGACGTTTGCACTTCATAAATCCTTTTGAGAACACGCCGAAGACAACCCAGCGACAGATTGATCTTAATCATTTCTTTCATTTCTTGGCCGGTCACGCCGCTGAGATTAACATCTTCACTGCCGGCGAGGTCGATAATATGCAGCTTGTTCGCGATTTCCGTTGAGTCCTTCGACACGCGGCTGAGGTGCAGTGTCATAACGGCGTGCGAGCGGCTGCTATGTTCGTTCATATTGGTAGCGGCGGTGGCGCGGTTTTTGTTTGCAATGTTGATGTATTCGCGCATATCATCATAGGAGCGAACGGCGACCTTTTTCAACCCATCGACATAGATTCCAAAGATGTCATGCTGCCGAATCAGAAGTTTGTTCGCAGAGGCAACGCCGGTCTTATTCAACAGGTCATTGATACTATCGCAATACAACTCGAGATACGACATCTCGATGTGTAACTCTTGGTCCTTTTGATCAAAAAGCGCTTGGCAAAGTCGCGGCATTAGGCCGGGTTGCGCCTCATCGCCGGCGATTGTATGGGTTTTTCCGGAATTTCGCAACACAAGTCCGCGCTCGCCGAGGAAGCGATGATTGCCGTCAAGCTCAAATCCATAAAAGTCGCCGACATAGGCGTAGCGAATCCGCGGCACAAACCAAGTAACCGCGCCGCTTTCGTCAATAATCTGGCAGCGATATTTGCTGCGTGCGCACGGCGGCATCTTTAAAAAATCTTTAACGCGAATTTCGGCGGCATCCGCACTGTTTTTCCATGCAACGAGATAATGCGACGCATTAACAATGACGGCGGGTACTGATCCGTCGGCGCCAATCTCATACATGTCTTCGCGGCCGCGATAAAGTCGCTGAACAACACGCGGCGTCTTGTCGTCGCCCATCAAAACATCTCCTACGCGGACATCTTGTACGCGAATATAGTCGCGGACACCCTTCGAATTGAACTTCATAATGGGTGTGTCAATCGCAAAACAGCCTGTTTGACCATATGCGAAGATGCAAGAGTTGTAACCGCGAAGAATTCCCTCTACGACGGAAGGCCCCATCGCCGCATAAACCTCGTCTTGAGAAGCATCCGGGCCGAATATACCAGTGAAACAATTCTTGAATTCCTTTGCGCCGTCCTTAGCCCCATGTTGACGAACAATAATCGATCGCTTCGTGCATGTCACGGCACTTGTATCAGAGGGCGCAAGTGGCTTCACACGAACATATACTTTCAAGTTACATACGTTCGTACTGTCCGCCATTTACAAATTCGTATATATAAGATGTTAAACCATTTTTAACTACAAAATTTGTATTGAGAATAATCTCTCTTTTTGAATCGGAGCAGGGTTTTAAAGGGGCGCGGCCCCTTTAGGGAACAATCTCTCTTTTTGAATCGGAGCAGGGTTTTAAAGGGGCGCGGCCCCTTTAGGGAAAAAAACTGAATCCGCATAGTCATTCAACAAAATGGCACAGTCGAACGAGTTCGCATCCTTACGGCATCTTGAGGTGCATCAGTTGCTGGCGTTGATACATCAGAATCATGCAAACGGCCTGTCAACAAAGGCCGCAACGCATCGACTCTTGTGGAAACTTGGGAAAAATCCTATCCTGTTCGCGCTATATTTCGAGATGATACCGACAGTGCAGCCAGTGTATTCCGACGAATTGCGGCAGAAGCTGCCGGCGATTACGAACATCACCGAAGGAAAATGCCGCCTGAAAGCACCGGGCGAGTGTGACCCCATCACAAAAAACACGCCAACGCTGCACGCATGCATCACCGAACACTTGGGAGGCGGCCCATATTACCCCGAACAAGTGTACTATCATCGCGACAACAGTGTCTTCATGGCGATACGGCTGGGAAATTGTCGCATGGTGCAGTACTACGTTGAAGAAGAAAAGGTCAACTTAACTGCCGACCACGCATACATCGCGGCGTATTTTGATCAAGGGGAAATCCTTGAGTATCTCGCAGAGAACGACTGTCCGATCGGCAGAGAGATATTCCGTGCCCTCGCGGTCGGCGGTGATCATGATACGGTGCTCGACTACTTGCTTGTATGTGTTCTTGATATTGACGACGCGATTTTGCTGCGCGAACTTGTGCTATACCGCAGAAAGAAATGCTTTCTCCTTGTGATTTCCGGAGGATACTGCGATGATATCGATATTCACGGGGCCGCAATCGATTGCAAATCCACGGAATATCTTCAACTCGCGAACGACAATGGTGCGCCGTACTCGCATGACACGTGTGCGTATGCCGCGCAGACATCGACGGACGCCGAAATGGTGCGGTATCTCATCGACCACGGCTGCCCGTATGAGCCCGCGGAGCTATATCAGCACGCGGCCCTCAACGACAATGTGAGTTTGATGCGGTATCTTCTTGGGCGTGGCATCTCACTGCCGCCGCATTTCCTGTTAAACATATGCGACGCCGACGCACCGATGTGTTTGCGAGATCTGCTGCAGACGGATATGGAGATGCGTTCTCGCGCCGCTCATGAAATTATTCATTACAATAGCATGAAGTGTCTTGAGGAGTATGTGAATGCCGCGGGCACGTTCGCGCAGGCAGATTATTATGAGATGGTCGAATGCGGCCGCTATGATATGCTGCTTTATCTGCGTATGCGCGGGTATGTGCCTGTTGATATGGCGGGGCTGCGTATCCGCGCGCTTGCAAAAAATGAATCTTCGTTGCTCGTTCTCCTTTCGCAGTGGCGTGAATGAATCAGATTTTTTGTGTAACGAATTCGATTTTTTGCGTAACGAATTCGATTTTTTGCGTAACGAAAAATCCCCTATACATACTCCAAAATAACAGCACTGAATCCGCCCGACACTGTGTCGCCGCTCGAAAACTCGGCGTCTTGCATCGAGAGGTAGTAAATCACAGAGTCGTTTGTGTTGATCGGCGCAATAAATTCACTCGCGCAGTTCATGTTGTCGCCGGTGTTGACTTGCACAAAGGACATTCTTACGTCGAGACCGGACGCGTCTGTGGCCGCGGATTCAATTGGCACAGGAGTTCCGGAGCCGATCGCGAGCGTATAAAAGCCGGCGAGTGTGCCGTTCAGCTGAAATTCGTATGTGAATTTTGCAATTGCGTTTGGCCCAGTGTACTTTAAACCAAAGTTCGGCGTGGGCGTCGCGAGGCTCCATTCAGAGCTACACGGCCCCGCGAGCCACACTGCGCCTGTGTTGTACCATACACCCGTTGTAAAAATGTCAACACGAATGTAGTTATTGATGTAACACGATCCGTACGAAGGCGTCCTCGGATATTTGGTACTGGCAATATTTTTTGATGAGTCAAAACCGAGCACTGTACTTGCGGTCGTGGAGCTCATCTGCAGGCTTGTCGCAATGATAGAATCCATTGCAATGTCGCCGAGTACAACAGATGTCACTGTGTTCGCAGGCAGCGTCGTTGTGTAACCATACTTGAATCGGCCGCTCGACGCTTCGCGGTAGAAGACGGCGTACTTTGTGCCGCTGGAGACATAGGCGCCGTATATGCCGATGTCTTTTTTGTCCTCAGTGTTTTCATACGCGACGTTGATAAAATTCGAAGAAAATCCACTGGGTACGCTTATCGGAACAGGCAGCGGGAGATCTTCCTCTGTCGCCATCTTGATATATGTCGCAAAACATAAAATATTTTCAGAAAAAAGATGTTTATGCTGAGGAAATAACCGATCAAACATATCCTAGCACTCTCGCCAGTAGATGCAGCGTGTAAATTGTGTATGTTCCCGCAGTCGCTGACGCGGTGTAAGGAATGACGGAGTCGTTTGTGTTGATAGCGAATACGGCCCTTGCTCGCCCGGCCGCATATGTGGCAAATTCTGCGCATGTTGTCGAAGTGATTGTTCTTGTTGTAACGGCAACGCCGGGCACTGGAGTACCAGATCCGACGGCGACAGTCGAGTATTTTGTGCCGCTGCACTGGTAACTCGCGAAATAATACACCTCGACATATGCAGGAGGGCCGGTGTATTTCAGCCCAATTCCGGGACTCGCCGCGGTGATGCTCCAATCTGATGTGAGTGTGCCCGCGACAAGTGTGTTTCCGAACGTAATGTATGTGTTTGTGCTGCCGTACGTCAAGGCTGCTATTGGCCTATATGCCTGTCCGTATGACGCCGCAAATGGAATTTTCGATGCTAAAATGGCACTAGTGCCGTCGACATATGCGGCGCGGCTCGCCGTTGCCGCCGCACAATTGACCTGCGCGCAGTATGCAGCGGCGACCTGCATTGATTTTGCGGTTGTGCCCGCGACTGTTGTAGACGGTTTCGTCGATGTAATTGCGAATGTCAGTCGCGAGTTCACTGTGTTTCGATACAGCGCCGCATACTTTGTGCCGCTGGAGACATAGTCTCCAAAAAAGAACATATCCTTCGTATCACCCGTTGCACCTTTGTTCACACCGACCATACTCGCCGAAATACGAAGATTTGATGCATCGACATTGATCGGCAGCGGCAGTGTCTCGTTGCTCATTTTGCTGTGTATATCAAAGATAAGAAAATTATTTACGTGTATCCCAAAACAGTACCTGTAATCGTCCATGTGCCGACGTTCATGGAGGTTGTTTCCGAGAGAATGTATATTGCGATCTCATCGTTTGTGTTCATCAGCGTAATGAAATCAAGATACAGCGGCGTGTCTGTGCGAGGGTCATTTCTCATCTGGGACACATTTACACGGCGCGTATTTTTGTCCGCGGGCGCTGCGGGCGTGGCCACGCCGGTCGTTATGCCGCAATACAACGATGAACTTGCGGTAATAATTGTCATCGACAGCTGCACGATCGCGGGCGCGCCTGTGTATTTGAAGCCGCTGTTCGCAATGGCCGTCGATGTTGTGAAGTTCGCAGTGGACGTCGGCATCGTAATAGTTGCCTTTGTCGACATCAGCACCCACGCGTTTGCGGTTACACTTGTACTTCCGGTATATGTGCAGTATGCACTGAAGTATGCCGGCGTCGTTAACAGCTTCGTTGCGACGGTAAGATTCTTACTCGCGTCCGTCGCGATCATGCTGTTCGCGGTAAGACCGCTGACTGTCAAACTATTCAAATATGCATTCGCGAACTCGACATCGGCATTCGTCAACCCCGTAACCGTGTTGCCCGGCGCTGTCGAAGTTGTGCCGACGCGAAGGTTGCCTGTGCTGGCCTCGCGATACATCACGGCATACTTTGTGCCACTAGAGATGAACGTACCACTAATGCCGATGTCCTTCGCGTCCGCGGCATTGCTCGTAGCGACTTCAAAGAAATTTGTCGATGTATAGTATGGATTCAGCACCAAAGGCGTCGGCGTCGGTAGCGCTGAGTCGAGACTCATCCGCCTAAAGGGACTGCGTCCCTTTAGAACCCTGCTTCGATTTCTTATGCCTATATTAGCAAACAGAAATTCTTTTCTCCTTCTTCTTTTTTTCTTGTTACAAGTGTATTAAACAACGATATTGTATGCTTCAATGGAGGACAAAGAAAGAGAAAAAGAAAAGGAGAAAGAGAAAAAGAGAGTCGTCAAAAATCTGTACGACATTGTGCAATTCAAAAAGCTTGTGGGTAAAAAGCTCGTACTGCCGTATGATCGCGGCGTCGACAAGAAAAAGATGGTAGAAACCATCAAAAAATACAAGGAGAAAATCGGAAATGGCCAAGTAAAAAATATTATCTTGTCGTGTTTTCTGAACAAGAGTGGCATCTTATATGTGTTCAGTCCGCTCGAAAAGTTCTACGCAGTCGACCAACTCAGCTACGCGATGATCAAGAACATCGGAACGGAGATACTAATCACTGTTTTTCAATACATGCACCTCGGCAAAGCAGAACTCGAGGCACTCAGAGCCGCCTAAACATACGAGAGCACAAGTGCACTAAATCCTCCAGAAACAACATCGAATATGTCCGAGCCGGTGCTTTGTCCGGCAGAGTAAAATATAATTGAGTCATTTGTGTTGATGGTTGTTGTAAAAATAGAACCTGTTGTTGAGCCGTCCGCATCACCTTTTTGTATATAGGTCATTCTTGTATCAAGACCGACAGCGCTCTCGGCTGCCGATTCAATAGGTACCGGCGTGCCGGAGCCGACCGCGATCGTGGCAAATCCCGCAGCGAACCCTGAACTATTGATCGTATATGTGATTTTTACTATGGCATTGGGACCCGTGTACTTCAAACCAAAATTCGGCGTCGGCGTCGCGAGGCTCCATTGAGAGCTGCAACTACCCGCGAGCCATGACCCGGCCGCGTTATACCATACATTTGGAGTGGGCATGTTAATGCGCGTATAAATACTGATGTAGCATGAGCCGTATGAAGGCGTTGTTGGATATTTAGTGCTCACAATATTTTTTGACGAATCAAACCCGAGCACGCTGCTGACTGTCGCTGAGCTTAGTTGTAAGCCTGTTCCAATTATGCTATCCATACTTATATCACCGAGCACGACAGACGTGACTGTGCTCGTCGGCAGCGTCGTTGTGTAACCATACTTGAACCGACCGCTCGATGCTTCACGGAAGAAGACAGCGTACTTTGTACCGCTGGATACATACGCACCATATACGCCAATGTCTTTTTTGTCTTCGGTGTTTCCATATGCAACATTCATAAAATTCGATGTGGTAACATAAGGTACATTCAACGGCACAGGCAATGGAAGGCTTTCGTTTGGCGCTACATCTGCCATTTTCAGTTGTATATTCTTGCGGTCAAAAGAATTTCTTTTTTGAATTGGAGTGGGGTTTTACAAAGAGCATAGCTCTTCAGGGTCGAAAGAATTCCTTATTTAAATGTACCCGAGAACCCTCACGTGCACATGTACTGTGTTGATCGTGAAACTTGCGATCGTAGCCGACGCGGTATACAAAATAACCGAATCATTGGTGTTGATGGAAAAAACCGTCCTGGCATGACCCGTTGCAAACGAAGAAGACGCCGATGAATACGTAGAATATTGTGTCTGTGTTCCCACCGCATGCGACGGCGTAGGTATGCCAGCGCCAACGGCGAGTGTCGTATACTTCGTAGACCCCGACAGATAGCTGACAAAATAGCATATCTCAATATAAGCATTCGGGCCAGTATACAACAAGCCGTAACCGGGGCTTGCCGCAGTGACGCTCCAATCGGATGTGATCGTGCCCGCGAGCATGTTGTTGCCGAACGTCTGAAATGTGTTAGTGGCGGGGTAGCTCAAGCTGTATTTCGGCACATATAACTGCGCATATGAGGCTGCAAACGGTAACTTCGCCGCCAAAATCGCCCCGGCACCATCGACATACGCGACTCTGCTCGCGGTTGCAGATGTACAATTTACCTGCGCGCAGTATGCAGCGGCGGCTTGCAATGATTTTGCGGTTATGCCCGCGACAGTTGTCAACGGTTCTGTTGATGTAATCGCGAAAGTCAATCTCGCGTTGGCGGTATTTCGATAGAGCGCCGCATACTTTGTGCCGCTGGAAACATAGTTTCCAAAAAAGAACATATCCTTTGTATCGCCCGTCGCATTCTTGTTCGTGCCTATTAGGCTGGCTGATATGCGAAAATTTGATGGATCAACATTGATCGGCAATGGTAATTGTTCGTCACCCATCACTTCGCCGTATATAATGCGACAGAAATTTTACGTATATCCCAAAATAGTACCGGCGACAGTCCATGAAAAGATATTTATAAAGGTCGTCGCGGACCCTATGTAAATAGCGAGTTCGTCGTTTGTGTTTATCGTGGTGATGAAATTAAGCTGCAGCGGTGTGTTTGTAAGATAGTCGTTTCTCATCTGAGAGACATTTGCACGTCGCGTGACTACGCCCGATGGCGACGCCGGTGTGCCCGGTCCAACTGTTATCGCGCTGTACAGGGACGAACTGTTTGTCATAAATACCATCGATATCTCGATAATTGCAGGTGGACCAGTATATTTAACGCCTGTATTTGCGACTGCTGTTGATGTTGTGAAGTCCGCTGTGAGTACTGGTACAGTGATCGTGCCTTTCGTCGACAACAGTACCCATGTGTTCGCGGTTATAGATGTGCTGCCAGTATACGTACAATAGCCGCTGAAGTACGACGGTGTCAAGTAAAGTTTTGTTGCAACCGTGAGATTTTTGCTCGCGTCAGTCGCTACGGCAGAGTTTGCAGTGAGGCCGCTGATCGTCAAGTTGGTCAAGTACGCATTCGCAACCTCAATGTCGGCGTTCGTCAGTCCAGTGACCATGTCGCCCGGCGCCGTCGAGGTAGTGCCAATGCGAAAATTTCCCGTGCT
>JACCEC012324933.1_pt1 | contig 27350 bp, 21 predicted proteins | sample 7450121 | NCBI WGS metagenome assembly JACCEC01 (sample SAMN15323455, study PRJNA562643) | freshwater metagenome | isolation source: river surface water | place: USA:Blue River Watershed | collected 2017-08-18 | reverse complement strand
TGACTTCAAAGATCATTGGGCAAGCGCCACCTTACGGAAGCGACCATGCTGGAGTCGTTTCGCAATTGCGCATTACCGCCGAAGGTTCAGTCGTCAGCGAAGCTCTTGATGCGCACTCACGATTGCCTATTTCATTCTGGGAGGGCGTCGGCGTTCTCTTGTTCGCCCTAATAATCTGGCGAATTGTGCGGAGAATTCGCCGTCGCTAGGGCGGTAGACTGAAACTATTATGCAAAACTGGAGCAAGAACGTCGATTTTAATGATCGAGACTTCTTGCAGCCAGGGTCACTTGCTGAACTTCAAGAGATGGTTCGCTCAAACCAGAAGATTCGCGCCCGGGGTACCGCACATAGTTTTAACGAGATTGCCAATACAAGTGGCTGCGCAATCAATCTTGCCAAGATGCCAAGGGTAATTGAAGTCAACTCTAACAAATCTTCTGTCAGAGTAGCTGCTGGTCTCACCTACGGCGAACTAGCGCCAGTTTTACAGAGTCAAGGTTGGGCACTAAATAATTTGGCTTCCCTCCCACATATCTCGATTGCAGGCTCAATTTCGACTGGCACACATGGATCAGGAATAAAGAATCAAAGCCTTGCAAATCAAGTCATATCCCTCGATATAGTTACATGCGAAGGCGAATTGCGTCATATTGATCGAACCAATCCAGCATTTAGCGCTCTAGTTGTCGGTTTGGGTCTCGGTGGGATTGTTTACCAGTACGAGTTAAAGGTTGAACCAACTTTTGAAATTCGTCAGGTTATCTACCCGCAGATCCCATTCGATATTTTGCATCGCAACTTTGATGAGATTATGGGAACTGCGTACAGCGTTAGCTACTTCACCGATTGGAGCAGTGATCAAGTAGGAAACCTCTGGTGCAAATTTCGTGACAATGAAGTAATTCCCAAAAGTGTTGGTGGGAACAGCAAGGCGGAAAGTAAATATCACCCTATTCCTTCAGTTGATCCAACTGCTTGCACAGATCAATTTGGCGAATCAGGAGATTGGCATCAACGCCTACCTCACTTCAGGCTCGAATTCACGCCGAGCGTTGGTGAAGAGATTCAAACTGAATTCTTCATAGATAGAAAAGATGCTGCAGCTGCTCTTGATGTAATCTCAAAACTAGGCGATGTGATTTACCCGCTTTTATGGATTACAGAGCTTCGCACAATTGCCGCTGATGAATTATGGCTTAGTGGTGCCTACCAGCGAGACACTGTAGCTATTCACTTTACGTGGAAGAAAGTAGATGCGATTTACTCAGTGATTCAAAAAGTTGAAGATGCACTACGCCCATTCAACTACCGCCCACATTGGGGCAAGGTATTTACCGCTGATGCAAAATACCTCAGCACCGTCTATCCAAGAATGGGCGAGTTCAAAGCGCTCATACTTGCTCTCGACCCATCAAAGAAATTCGAAAATTCTTTTACCCGTCGGATTCTTTCCTGATTCATAAAGGCTCCGTGTACTTATACTCATCCAACATCACTAAATGGCCATTGAAAAATCATGTAACTATCAAGCGTGAATCAATAGTGTTATCTTTATGAAGCCGAGGGGGTCAACATGAGCAAACGTCCACGCTTAAATCAAACTTTATATGGTGCCTGTTATTACAACGAGTATCACCCATTTGATCGTCTTGATCAAGATTTTGCAGATATGGAAGAGGCAAATCTCACTGTATTGCGTGTAGGTGAATCTGTGTGGTCAACTTGGGAACCACGCGACGGTGAATTCAATCTTGATTGGCTTCAACCCGTACTTGATAAGGCACAGAGTGCCGGAATCTCCGTAATTATTGGTGTTCCTACCTATGCGATGCCCAATTGGTTGCGAATTAAACATCCAGAATTGATGGCAGAGAGAAAAACGGGATTATCAATTCCATTTGGTCACCGCCAAAATATGGATTATTCAAACCCACTCTTTGTAAAGTATGCAGATCGCATTATTGATGCAATAGTAAATCGCTACAAAGAGCATCCTGCTGTAATTGGATGGCAAGTGGATAATGAGCCTGGAGTAGAGTTATTTCACAATCCAGGAGTATTTGAAGGGTTCAAAAAAGCGCTAAAGGAAAAATTTAAGACTATAGAGAATTTGAATAAAACTTGGGGTTTAGTCTATTGGTCACACAGTATTAATGACTGGGACGAATTATGGATTCCGGATGGAAATACAAATAATGGTTATGATCTTGAGTGGCGAAGATATCAAGCGCGACTTACAGATCATTACATCCGTTGGCAGGCAGAAAAATTAAAAGCCATAGTTCCAGATAACCACTTTATAATGACTTGTATTGCGCTTGATCGACCAGGACAAGACATCTACTCGGTCGCTGACGGTTTAGATGTAATTGGAGCCAACGTTTATTATCCAACTCAGGATGGTTTACTCCATCCATATTCTGAGTATGCACATAATCGAGAGATATCAGGACCAATTTGGATGACTTCTGCGGGCCCTAGCGCAGTATTTAGACAAGCAGATCTGTCTTACTCGATGCTACAAGATAATTATCTTGTCACTGAGACGACTGCAACAGCAACGGTGCACGTAAATTCTGCTGGTGTATTTCCGCCTTACCCTGGACAACTCAAGCAAGTAGCTCTCGGATTAGTCTCACGAGGCGCCAATATGGTGGAATATTGGCATTGGCATACGCTCCATTATGGTGCAGAAACTTATTGGGGTGGAATACTCGGACATAATTATGAACGAGGTAGAACCTACCAATCATTCAAGGAGATTGCGGAATTCTTTAAGCACCAAGGAAGTTTTCTACAAGACCTCAAACCTGATTCACCAGTAGCCCTCCTTAACTCTCCTGAGAGTAAATGGGCTATGGAATTTCAACCTGCAATTCGAAAGACAGTTAATGGACTACATGCAGGTGATCCAGATTCCTATAATAAAATGTTCAATTCTTTCTATGATCTTTTCTATGATGCCGGACTTGGCATAAATATCTACGGCGCTAATCAACTCGAAGATGTTGAGGAATTTGTTAAGAGACATCCTGTTTTCTGTGTTCCGGGATACCTAACGTCTGATGATAATACGCTACATTTTCTTGATTCCTATGCTCAAAAAGGTGGGCACCTGATTCTTGGACCACGCACCGGGTACGGAAACTCTTTTGGAACTATCCGAACGACAGTTGCTCCAGGTTTGCTTCGTAATGGAGCCAAGGCCTGTTATAACGAATACACAAATCTTAATAAGGCGGCGAAGGTCGTTGGTGTAACAGAAAAATCGATTTCTGGAAAATCCTTCGGATGGGCTGATTTACTGATTTCAGAGGGTTCTGAAGTTATCGCCAAATATGACGATCCGTTTTTATCAAATTATGCAGCTATCACAAGTGCAAAGTATGGAACTGGGCGAATCACAATGATTGGCTCTATACCAGAACAATCACTTGGGAAAACTATTGGGGATTGGGTTGCAAGAAATTTGGATATTCAGCCGTTTGCTCTGTCAAAATCTTCAGCTGTGACCGTAAATTCAGCTACTACTCAGAGTAAACAAAGGCTTCACTTTTTATTCAATTGGGGATGGGAGCCTGCCACGGTGCAAATCACAAAAGATTCAAAAAACATTGAAACAGGCGAGGAAATTGGTAAATCTGACTCAATTGTTCTGGGATCATGGGATGTACAAATTCTGCTTGAGAACCTGTAAACTGCATTCACCACTTGGAGACGTCGCATAGCCCGGTCGAGTGCGCCTCACTGCTAACGAGGTAAGGTGTTAAAGCCTTCAGGAGTTCAAATCTCCTCGTCTCCGCCAAATTTTCAAAATGCAGAGTAGTCAAAATAATTCAGGGAGAAGCCATGTCTAAGGTAAAAGCGTATGTAGCACCTTCAGAAGCGGCGCCACTGGTTGCTTCAACTATCAATAGACGTGAAGTGGGTCCCGATGATGTGCAACTCGACGTTCTTTTCTGCGGTATTTGTCATTCTGATATACATACAGTTCGTGGCGAATGGGGAAAGCAAACTTATCCATTGGCACCTGGGCATGAACTTGCCGGAAAGGTAACTGCTACCGGTAAAAATGTTTCCAGCTTTTCGATTGGGGACCATGTTGGGGTGGGTTGCTTAGTCAATTCATGTCTCGAATGTGAACCTTGTAAAACGGGCCACGAACAATTCTGTCAAAAAGGTGCAATCGCTACTTATGGATCGGTTGACCGAGATGGAACAGTCACACAGGGGGGATATACACAATCTGCTGTTGTGAACCAAAATTTCGTAGTGCATATTCCAAAAAATCTCCCACTTGATGCAGCAGCACCATTGCTATGTGCAGGGTCTACCTTGTGGGCGCCATTGAAGCGCTGGAATGCTGGGCCAGGAAAGAAGATAGCAATTATTGGTTTTGGTGGTTTAGGTCATGTTGGTTTAAAACTAGCAAAGGCGATGGGCGCTGAGGTAACAATTTTGTCCCATTCGGATAAGAAGAGAGACGATGCCTTAAAGATGGGTGCAGCTGCTTTTTATAGGATGGATGCTGAGGCTTTCACATCTCTTGCAGAAAGTTACGACGTCATTCTAAATACAGTAAGCGCCACGGTAGATACAAATGCCTACTTAAATTTGCTTAAATTTGATGGGGCTTTTGTGGTAATCGGTGCAGATCCAACACCTACAGTTTCATTGTCAACGAGTGTAGGAATTTCTAAGCAGCGAGTTTTCACACTTTCTCTCATCTCGGGTATAAAAGAAACACAAGAAATGCTCAATTTTTGTGGCGAGCATAATGTTTTGCCAGAAATTGAAGTTATTCCAGCTCAATACATAAATGATGCTTTTGACAGAGTAGTTGCCAGTGATGTGCGCTATCGATTTGTTATCGATACCTCTACTATGTAGCAAATTTTACGAATTATAATCACAAATCTTTTGTGCTTATACTTAGTTACTAAAATCGTACATTAAGGAATAAAAGTCTGGAAAACAATGAGCACTAAGCGCGGCCCTTCAATGATTGATGTAGCTACCCGGAGTGGTGTGTCACATCAAACTGTTTCTCGTGTCTTAAACGGTCATAAGAGTGTCACGGAGCAAACAAGGAAAAAAGTTCTTCAGGCAGTCAAGGATTTGGGTTACCGACCTAATCTCACAGCCCGTGCACTGGTGACCGGAAAGACTGCGACAATTGGTGTTCTTAGCCACGACACAACTCTTTTTGGACCCGCTTCGACCCTTCATTCCGTTCAATCTGCAGCGCGTGATAACGGGTATCGAACCACCATTTACTCCTTAAAGGGTGAGGATAGCGAGTCAATAATTTTAGGTATTAGCGAACTGATAAATCAAGGAGTTGATGGGATAGTAATTATTGCACCCCAGATTCGAGGAACAAAAGAGATCAGTAACGTCATTGGAAATTTTCCAGCAGTTCTTGTCGAGAATGAGTCAAGTGTGGCGTTACCCTCAGTGAACGTAGATCAACTTTATGGTGCCTACGAATTAACAAGACACCTAATAATGCTTGGGCACAAGTCCATCGCACATATTTCAGGTCCTAAAAATTGGTATGAGTCAACCAGGCGCAGTCAAGGTTTCAAAAAAGCTCTTGTAGAGAATAAGCTTGACACCACATTCATCTGGGAAGGCGATTGGTCACCTAGATCTGGATTTGAATCTACGAGAAAAATAATCAAAAATAAGAAAATTACAGCAATTTTTGCAGGCAATGATGCAATGGCTTTAGGAGCGCTAAAGGCAATTAGTGAAGCTGGATTAAATGTCCCAAGGGATATCAGCTTGGTGGGATTTGATGATTTACCAGAATCAGAGTTTTTGACTCCCTCATTAACTACAGCAAAGCAGGATTTTCACGCCGTTGGAAACCAGGCACTCGGAATACTCCTCGGCTTGGTAAATAACAATAAAGTGCGCATGAATGTGGCGATTAAGCCCGAAATACTAATCAGATCAAGCACTGCAAAAGTCAAGTCATTTCCCAATTGATCACAAGATAGATACTTTACGCGACGTGAGAATCAAAACCCATCCCTTGGCAGTTGCCTTCTTCTTGCTACTTTCAACCTATTTTTTGATTCCTCTTTTGTGGCTTACGATGAGCGCCACTAAATCTGGCTATGAACTCGAGACGACTCCCTGGTTCAAATTTGGCCAAACCTTTTTACTATTTGACAACATTAAAATGCTTTTCACGTATCCAGGAACGCTTTACCCCACTTGGATGGTCAACTCAATAACTTATGCGCTGAGTTCTACAACCATTGCGGTGACCGCGTGTACGTTAGCCGGTTTTGCCCTAGCGGTTTATACCTTTAAAGGAAGCAAAATTATTCAAGGATTAGTTTTGTTTCTTTCGATGATCCCTGCAACCACCTTGATTCTACCTCTTTACCTCATGTTCGCTGGACTAAATCTGATTGAAACTCCGTGGGCTGTGATTTTACCCGGAACTATCTTTCCTTTAGGAACTTTTATTGTTTTTTTCTACCTAAAATCAACGCTCAATTTTGAAATTATAGATGCCGCTAGATTAGACAGAGCAAGTGAATTACGAATCTTTCTTAAAATCGGACTACCGGCGGCACAACCTGCCATTGCAATTATTTTTTTATTTAGTTTTATCCAGAATTGGAACTCTTATTTGTTGCCGTTAATTATGTTGAGTAAACCCGAACTCTTCCCAATAACAGTAGGTCTTGGAACGAGTTATGGTGGACCTGCTCTTGTGATTGGCGCCTTCGTAGCTATGCTTCCGGTACTTATAGTTTTTCTCAGCATGCAACGACTAGTCGATATTAATAGATTGCTTCATGGATCAAGTCGAAGAAAAGATTGGAACCTTACCCCCAAGGGAATCTCCGGAGGTGGTAATTTGAGCCATATGAATGAGGAACCGACGAAAATAAAATTAAGAGTTAACGGGGCTGATGGATTACGCGCCGTGGCATGTCTTTTAGTGCTATTTCATCATGCAGCCCAGAGATTTAATCCGGAATTTTCGCCTGGCTGGATTAAGGCGCTTCATTACGCGGGTTGGCGCGCAGAAGTCGGCGTCGCACTATTTTTTGTTCTTTCTGGCTGTTTATTATCCATGCCTTTTTGGCACGCTTATGTTAACGCTCTCAAAGGGCCCTCACTTGTTGAGTACGCAAGAAATCGCATTGCACGAATTGTCCCTGGAGTTTGGTTAACACTTATTGTTTCTACTTACGTAGCAGTAAAAATTCTTGATGGATATTTTCAACCTATGAGATTCTTTACCGGATTGCTTTTTATTTACAGTTTTCATTACAAAACTTTCTTTCCAGTTGACACAAATGGACCTTTATGGACCATTGGGCTAGAAGCGTGGTGTTATATCTGCCTACCAATTATCTTGCTAGTGATTTTTAAATTTAAGAGAAGTATTAAGATTGCTTTTTTTGGTATGTTTCTTTGGATACTTTTCTTGCAGGCCTTGCAACCATTGATAATTAAGAAATTTATGACTGAAGATTATGAAAAGGGTTGGAATTTTGGCTTGACAGGCGGTGCCAAACTATGGATGCCATATTGGAACTTTGCCACTTTTTTCACAATGTTTCTTTTAGGCTCTGTTGCTGCACTCGCAATTAGTGTTATTCGACAACGAGGTAAAGATCAAAGAATTCATTGGGACGTATTTTCAATTCTTGCATTGATTGCAGCAACTTATATTGTCCTTCGTTACGAAATTCCAGGTACTCCAGACGCGTTCACTCGCCAGCCCTATTTGAATCCATGGTTTGCAGCCTTGATCGCCCTGAGTATGTTTTCAGCCGCAGTTAGTCGACATTTCTGGAAATTGCTAGATAATCGCCTCTTCCGACATGTGGCTAGGGTGTCTTTCGGTTTGTACCTTTGGCACTGGTTGCTGCTCATTGTTGTCGAGAGGAAAGCCCCCAATGAGTACTGGAGCAACGGTGCCAATAACATCTATGCGTGGCTTGGAATGATTGTCTTCACCTATTCGCTGACCTGGGCAATCGCGGGATTGAGCTACAAGTACTTCGAAACCCCGATTCTGAGATGGAACCGCAGATCGATAGCTCGACGGCGAGCGAGTCAGGTGTTATAACGATTTCATAAAGATTTCAATTCACTCTTGACAGCCTAAATGTGAACGATAACATTTCCGCAATGTTCTGTGAACGTTCACATTCTCTCCCAGCGGGCGAGTTCGTGAGGTTCATTAGCAGAACGCATACCGAGAGAGGGATCTAAATGACTATAGGAAAGAAGCGCCTTGCAAAAGTTTTTGCGATTGCTTTGGTGCCAATCATGGCGGTCACGGGCTTCGCTTCGGCGCCAGCTCAAGCAGCGCCAGTAAAAATCAAAGTTTGGGCTTGGTATCCAAACATGAAGGAAGTTGTGGAGATTTTTAACGCAACTCACTCAGATGTCCAGGTTGAGTGGACAAACGTTGGAGCTGGTGGCGACCACTACGTAAAGATGAAGACTTGTATCAAAGCGAAGAAGGGCTGTCCTGACGTCGCAATGGTTGAATTCCAGACTCTTCCAACATTTGCAATTCTTGATCCATTCGTTGACATGGGTAAGTACGGCGCATCTAACAAAGATGGCCGTTACGCAGCATGGGCATGGGCTCAGGCCACAAGTGGCAAGCGAGTGAATGCTATCCCGGTCGATGGTGGCCCAATGGCGATGTTGTACCGCAAGGATCTTTTTGAAAAGAACAACATCAAAGTTCCTACAACCTGGGCTGAATATAAGTCAGCTGCAGAAGCTATCAAAAAGGTTAATCCAAACCAGTTCATTGCCACATATGGAAATGATCCAGGTTGGATTACAGGACTTATGTTGCAAGGTGGCTGCAAGCCATACAAGTACAACGCAACTGTTTCTAAAACCAATGTTGGAATCAAACTCAACCAAGCGTCATGTAAGAAAGTTATGAACTACTGGGGCGATCTTGCGACGAATAAGTTGGTTGATGACAAGTCATTCTGGGCAACAGATACAGGTAAGGGTTATGACACAGGTCTGTACTGGACTTGGGTTGCAGCTGGATGGACACCTGGATATCTTGCTGGCCAACTTAAGGACACCGTAGGTGACTGGGCAGTTGCGCCAACACCACAGTGGACTGCAGGAGCAGATGTTCCAGGTAACTGGGGTGGTTCAAGCTTTACAGTTATGAACCAGACCAAGAATCCAGCTCTAGCTACCAAGGTAGCGATGGAGCTTTACCCACCTCAAAAGAAGATTACAAAGGGATCAGCTTGGGATATCGGACTTAACTCCGCATTCCTCTACCCACTTGTAACTAGCGTTGAGAACAACCCTGAGTTCAAGAACTACACATACAAGATCTTTGGCCCAGAAGCCAAGGTGAATCCAATCTATGTGAACGCTTCTAACAAGCTCGGTACATTCGAATGGACACCATTCCAGGATTTCGTCTACTCAACCATGGGTGATGAAACAACTTTGGCGCTCACAGGGAAAGCTTCCTGGGCTTCAATCCTAGATACGGTACAAAGCAAAGTAGTTGCTTATGCTAAGAAGCAAGGCTTCAAGGTAACTCAGTAACTAATCAGTTTGGTTGTGGCGCTCTATTTAACTAGGGCGCCACAACTAAACATTTTTTAGTAGTTTTTCTAGTCAGGGAGGGTGTGAAATGAGACTTAAACAATCAATAACAGCATGGTTGTTCATGACGCCATTTCTGTTGATGGCAATCATGTTTCTTGTTGCCCCATTAGCTTATGCTCTCCATTTAAGTACACAAACAGACACCTTGGTTGGCGGCGTTGAATTTGTGTGGTTCGAAAATTACTTCACCACTCTGACCGACCCAATATTCCTAGAAGGTGTAAAGCGAGTATTTTTCTTTGGAGTGATCCAAATTCCAATCATGCTAGCTCTTTCAACCACTGGGGCTCTTATGATTGACGTTTTCAATACACGTTTGGCAAAAACATTCCGACTCATCGCTTTTATGCCTTACGCTGTTCCTGGCGTAGTGGCGGCATTAATGTGGGGATTCCTTTATAGCAAATCCTTCGGACCATTCGTCGGAATCTTTGAGTCCATCGGTTTTGAAAATTTTAACTTCTTTACCCCTGCGGTCTTCATTTACTCAATGTCAAACATAATCACATGGGCATGGACCGGTTATAACATGATTATTATTTATTCAGCCTTGCAAGGTCTTCCTCGTGAGATGTATGAGGCAGCTATTGTTGATGGCGCAAATCAACGACAAATAGCATTGCGAGTAAAACTACCAGCCGTTAAAAATGCTATCTTGCTGACTGCCATATTTGCAATTATCGGCACTATGCAGATATTCACAGAACCTAAGATTCTCTCTAGATTTACAAATGCAGTTAGCCTCGGATATACCCCAAACATATATTCATTTAATTTGGCATTTAACCAATCACAGTTCAACTATTCGGCTGCGGTTTCGTTTACTTTGGCAATAGTAATCTTTGTTATCACCGCTTTGGTCTTATCTTTTACTAGGAGAAAGGCTAGAAAAGCATCGTGAAAATAGTTACCAGAAAAGCAAATTACCTTCGCCCGCGCAGCAATTTTGCCAATATTGTCATGTCATTAGCCATTGCCTATTTTATCGTTCCAATTATCTGGGTCTTTGTGAACTCTACAAAGAATAACGAACAACTTTTCAGCACGTTTTCATTATGGTTTCCAGACAAATGGAGCCTGGTTTCAAACCTGAGGGATTTGTTCACAGAAGATGGTGGTGTTTTTCTGACTTGGGTAAGAAATACAGTCTTTTATTCATTATCGTCTGCGCTGGGATCAACACTTGTATGTGCGATGGCAGGATATGCTCTCGCACGTTTTTCTTTCAGAGGAAAAATATTTCTTGAAGCGACGACTCTGTCGATGGTCATGGTTCCTGCGACTGTACTTGTGATGCCCCTCTATCTTATGCTTTCAAAACTCAATGTAGTGAATACGGTCTGGGCGGTAATTTTGCCTTCGCTTCTCAGCCCTTTTGGTGTATTTCTAGTAAAAGTATTTGTTGAAGCTTCTATCCCTGATGAAATACTGCAATCAGCCAGAATTGATCGCGCCGGGGAATTTAGAATATTCTGGCAAATAGTTCTCCCAATGCTTCGCCCAGCATTAGTTACTGTATTTCTCTTCTCATTAGTATCTAGCTGGAATAACTTCTTCCTACCACTTGTTATGTTGAGCGAACAAAAGTTCTATCCACTCACTGTAGGTTTGCAAGCCTGGTTTAATCAAGCCTCTCAAGAAGGTGGAAACTCGATTCTCTTCAATTTAGTGATTGTAGGTTCACTGGTTTCTATAATTCCGCTAATTATTTCCTTCATCTTTTTACAACGATATTGGCAGGGTGGTCTTACCGCCGGCGCTGTCAAGTAATTCATACCAACAACTTAGTTATAGAATGAGGACGCATGTCAAAAGCAAAAATCGTAGTAGATCGTCACTTTGAAATCTCAGAGATTGACGAACGGGTATATGGATCTTTTGCCGAACATATGGGTCGCTGTATCTATGGTGGTATTTATGAGCCAGGTTCTCCCTTTGCTGATGAAAACGGGTTTCGAAAGGATGTAATTGATCTTGTTAAGGAACTAGGCGTAACCATAGTCCGTTATCCAGGAGGAAATTTTCTATCAGGTTATGACTGGAAAGATGGCATTGGGCCAAAAGAAAATCGTCCAACTCGCTTAGATCTTGCTTGGCATGGGCTTGAAACTAATCAATTCGGACTTGATGAATTTATGAGCTGGGCTAATAAAGCTGCAATCGAACCTATGATGGCAGTTAATTTAGGAACTAATGGGTTGAAAGAGGCTTTGGATCTTATCGAATATACGAATGTTGAAGCTAAATCAAAGTGGGCGCAAGAACGAGTGAAGAACGGTCACGAGAAGGCTTATGACATCAAAGTTTGGTGTCTAGGCAATGAAATGGATGGACCTTGGCAATTAGGCCATAAGAATGCTGAAGACTATGCGACGCTAGCTGCTGATGTGGCACGTGGGATGCACCAGATCGGCGAAAATTTGCAACTAGTTGCTTGCGGAAGTTCTAACCGTTCAATGGCGACTTTTGGAACATGGGAAGAGACCGTACTAGAGAAAACCTATGATCTTGTCGATCATATATCTCTTCATACTTACTATGAGGATTTGGGAGATACGCAGGAATTCCTAATAATCTCGACAGATCTTGATTACATGATCAATGAAGTCTGCAATGTTGCAGACGCCGTGAAGGCCAAGATTAGAAGCGATAAAACTATTACTTTATCCCTTGATGAGTGGAATGTTTGGAATCTTTCTAAGTTCCAAGCTATGGAACGTCCGAAAGAGTGGCTTCCAGCCCAAAGAGTGATTGAAGATGAATATACCTTCAAGGATGCTGTTGTACTCGGGAACTTACTAATTAGCATTCTGCGCAGAAGTGATCGTGTAAAGATGGCTTGTATTGCTCAGTTAGTAAATGTGATTGCCCCGATTCGAGCCGAAGCAGAACAGCCTGCTTGGCGTCAAACAACCTTCTTCCCTTTTGCATACACATCTCGTTTTGGTCGTGGAAAGACTCTTATCACCCGAATTGAAAGTCCTGCTATTAAATCCTCTCGTTTTGGTGATGTTAATGCAATCGATGCAATCACCACATATGATGAAAAAAACAAGAAAGTGGCAGTTTTTGTAGTAAATCGATCACTCACAGAGACAATAGACACTTCAGTCCTTCTCTCAGGCTTTAAGAATCTAGAAGTCGAAGAACAAGTGACTATGGAGAGCTCGGATTGGATGGCAACAAATAATGCCGCTAATCCAAATAAAGTGCGCCCTTCAGAAGCAAAAACTGCAGTTATCACAGGTAACTCAATTGAAATGAAATTGGCGCCAGTGTCCTGGCAGGTTTTCCATATTTCGGTTGAATTGGATTAGTAGAGTAGAAGGAAGTCTTGTGAGTAATGAGAAGTACGTAATCGGGGTAGATTACGGAACACTTTCGGGTCGTGCCTTATTGGTTCGAGTCTCCGATGGTTTGGAAATTGCGTCATCGGTGCATGAATATTCTCACGGCGTAATCGAGGATTTCCTCCCAATAAATGGTCAGAAACTTCCTCCTGATTGGGCACTGCAAGTTCCTTCAGATTATGTGGATGTACTTAAAATAACGGTTCCTGAGGTGTTAAAGACTTCTGGGATTGATCCTGCAGATGTTATCGGTATAGCAACTGATTTCACCGCTTGCACAGTTCTTCCGGTAACAGAGAGCGGAACTCCGCTGTGCGAACTGTCAGAATTCCAAAATAATCCTCACGCATATGTGAAACTATGGAAACACCATTCGGCCCAACCGCACGCCGATCGAATCAACGAATTGGCTCATTCACGTAAAGAGAGCTGGATATCGCGCTATGGAGGGAAAATCTCGTCAGAGTGGGAATTTGCAAAAGCCTTGCAACTTCTCGAAGAATCTCCAGAAATTTACAGTGCGATGCGATATTGGATAGAAGCTGCTGACTGGATTATTTGGCAACTCTGTGGGAATTATGTAAGAAACATATGTACAGCGGGCTACAAAGGCATATTTCAAGACGGAAAATATCCGTCAACTGAGTATTTGAATGCGCTGAATCCTGCCTTTGCTGACTTTATATCTGCAAAACTTGAGCACAGGATTGGTGAACTCGGAGCTAAAGCCGGAACCCTGACAAAAGAAGCATCTTTGTGGACTGGCTTACCGGAGGGGATTGCTGTAGCGGTAGGAAACGTAGACGCACATGTCACTTCTGCTGCTGCAAATGCAGTAAACCCTGGGCAGATGGTTGCAATCATGGGGACTTCGACATGTCACGTGATGGTTTCAGATCAATTGGCTGAGGTGCCAGGTATGTGTGGAGTCGTCCCAGGTGGAATTGTTTCTGGGAAATTAGGTTATGAGGCTGGCCAGTCCGGTGTGGGAGATATTTTTGGTTGGTTTGCAAATAATTATGTACCCGAGGATTACGCTGAAAATGCACAGAAACTCGGGAAAGATATTCATACCTACCTCTCAGACTTGGCTATCAAACAACCCGTTGGCGGTCATGGACTGGTCGCACTCGATTGGCAGAGTGGAAATCGATCTACTCTGGTTGACCATCAGTTATCTGGTTTAATTCTTGGATTAACTCTTGCAACTCGCCCAGAAGAGATATACCGAGCAATTGTTGAATCTACTGCTTATGGAGCAAGAAAAATTGTAGAGACATTTAATAACTCGGGTGTCCCTGTGAAAGAATTTATTGCTGCAGGGGGCTTAATTAAGAATAAATTTGTGATGCAAATATATGCAGATGTACTAAACATGCCAATAACGGTAATTCGCTCATCGCAAGGTCCAGCGCTTGGTTCCGCAATTCATGCGGCGGTTGCTGCAGGTGCATATAAGGATGTTGTTGCTGCATCAGCCGTAATGGGCGGAGTTGAACAAATAAAATTTAATCCAGATGTGCACAATGCGAGAGTTTATGATGAATTATATCGTCACTACAGTTCTCTCTATGAAGAATTTGGTCAAAACAATGTGATGCACGATCTTCGCCGTATTAGAGACGTAGCACTCATGGAGATTGCATAATGGTGGAGAAAAGTATTCGAACGAGAATTTGTGACCTGAATATTGATTTGCAGATGTACGGTCTTGTCCAATGGACATCTGGAAATGTATCTGAAAGACTTCCAGGAGGAGATAGTTTTATCATTAAGCCGAGCGGGATTAGTTATGAGGATTTGCAGCCATCGATGATGGTGGTTTGTGATTTAGACGGTAAAGTGATTGAAGGGGAACTTGCTCCATCTAGCGACACCGCAGCACATGCTTATGTGTATAGGCACATGAAGTCAGTCAATGGTGTTGTGCATACTCATTCAAACTATGCAACAGCTTGGGCTGCGGCACATAAACCGATTCCTTGTGCGCTGACCGCAATGGCCGATGAGTTTGGGGGCGATATTCCAGTTGGACCATTTGCGCTTATTGGCAATGACGATATCGGTAAAGGAATTGTAGAAACACTTTCAAACCATCGTTCACCTGCGGTACTTATGAAAAATCATGGAGTTTTTACGATTGGCCGAGATGCGCAAGCAGCGGTTAAAGCAGCGGTCATGTGTGAAGATGTCGCAAAAACAATGTGGATAGCCAATTCTCTGGGAAAAATCGAGCGGATAGACCAGCAAAAAATTGACTCCCTCTATTCTCGTTATCAAAATGTTTACGGCCAAAAAGGAGAAAAAGAATGAGTGCGCTCACAACCCCGAAGTATGAAATATGGTTCTTGACAGGCACCCAAAATCTTTATGGGGAAGATACTCTTAAGCAAGTAGCTGAGCAGTCCAACGAAGTTTCAAAGCTTTTGGCAAAGAATCTTGATGCACCTGTAGAAATTATCTGGAAGCCAATTTTAAAAACTGCTGAAGAGATTCGTCAAATAATGCAAGAAGCATCTACGGAAATTAACTGCATAGGCGTAATTGTGTGGATGCATACTTTTTCTCCAGCAAAAATGTGGATATCAGGACTTCATGCCCTAACAAAGCCACTACTTCATCTACATACGCAGGCAAATTCCCAACTCCCTTGGGTAACCATAGATATGGACTTTATGAATCTTAATCAAGCAGCTCATGGTGATCGTGAACACGGTCACATCCAAGCTCGCTTGAAACATGGAAGAAAGATTGTCGTTGGTCATGCTTCTGAACCGCGAGTCCAGAAGCGGATATCTAACTGGTCTCGTGCAGCAATTGGATGGCATACGGCTCAGAACCTGAAGTTGGCGCGATATGGGGATAATATGCGCTTTGTTGCAGTTACTGATGGAGACAAAACTGGAGCACAAATAAAACTTGGCTTCTCGGTAGAGGCGTACGGGGTAAATTCCCTAGTCGAGGCTGTATCAAAAGTTACAGATAAAGAGATTGACAATCTTATTCCAGAATATCTTGAGAAATATGATGTTGCCTCTGAATTAAAACCAGGTGGCTCACGTCATGAATCCCTTCGCTACGCAGCTTCACAAGAGATTGCACTAAGAAATCTCCTCGAACATGGTGGATTTCAAGCATTTACAACTAACTTTGAAGATCTTGGCGGTTTAAAACAACTTCCAGGGCTGGCTGTGCAACGTCTAATGGAAGATGGATACGGATTTGGAGGTGAAGGTGATTGGAAGACCTCGGCCTTCTTAAGAATCGTTAAATCAATGACTGTCGGGCTGAAAGGAGGGACCTCCTTCATGGAGGATTACACCTATCACTTTGGTCCCGGAGAACCGAAGGTATTAGGCGCCCATATGCTCGAGGTGTGCCCAAGCATTGCAGCAACAAAACCAAAAATTGAAATTCATCCGCTTGGAATAGGTGATCGAGAAGACCCTGTACGCATGGTTTTTGAAGCAACGCCAGGCAAAGGCTTTGTCACATGTCTCACAGATATGGGAGATCACTTCAGAGTGATTACAAATGAAATCGAAGTTGTAAAACCTGATGCACCTCTTCCTAAGTTACCGGTGGCATGCGCTGTGTGGAAGCCTCTTCCATCGCTCGAAGTGTCCGCCGAATCTTGGATTTACGCTGGTGGTTCTCACCACACAGTATTGTCGACCGCAATCGATGTTGAGGTAATGCAGGATTTTGCTGAAATAGCAGGAGTTGAGCTCCTTGAAATCAATTCGCAGACAGATGCTCAAACTTTTCGACATAATCTTCGCTGGAATAGCGCTGCTCTGAAGTTTCAATCATGATATCTAATGTCTAGACCAGGTAACGGAGAGCAAATTAATATCGAATCTGAGCACTATGCTGCCCAAATTCGAACGATGGGTGCTGGCCTGAATTTTCTTAGGTTTAAAGGGAGAGATTTAGTCGACCCATTTATTCCAGCCATAAAACCAGAGAATTATAGAGGAGATGTTCTTGCCCCTTGGCCGAACAGAATTGAAGATGGCAAATATGAAGTGGATGGAGCCCTTTATTTAATTCCCATTAATGAAACAAATCGTAATAATGCTCTGCATGGTCTTGTTAATTGTTGTGAATGGGATGTTATTGAAAAAACAGATAATTCGGTATTACTGAAAGCAACTTTGAAAAAGAGCGTTTCTTACCCTACAGATCTTGATTTCTCGGCGAAATACTCTCTATCAGATCAGGGACTTTCAATTACAGTTTCTGCACAAAATACTGGCAAGAATAGAGCACCATATGGAGTCTCCATACACCCATATTTGATTCCGACCCCAAATTCGCGGGTGGATGATTGGTCACTAACGATGAATTCATCTGAAGTCCTTGATGTTGATCAGAAAAGGTTACTTCCGATTGGATTAAAAAAAGTTGAAGAGTTAGATTTCGACTTTAGGAGCAGCGCGATTATTGGCAATCGTTTCATTGACCATGCTTTTAAAGTTGATAAAGAGTCCGAACCAATTATTACTGTAGTTGCAAAAAATGGTGATGCAGTTGAGATGACTTTTTCTTCAAATTGTGAATGGATACAAATTCATACTGCTGATCGAAATGGTGGAACTGATTCACGGATATGTCTTGCTGTCGAACCAATGACTTGTCCACCAAACGCCTTTAGAAATCTTGATTCAAATATTTGGCTTGCGCCTGGCAGTAGCACTTCATCCACATGGAAAATAAAAGGGAAGTAGGGTAATAATGCAAAAAAGAAATATTGGTACCTGGAAAATTCCTGCGATGGGGCTTGGGTGTATGCCTATGTCTGGACTCCCACATTCACGTATACATATGCTCGATGACCGTTCTGGTGCCATCTCTGTTATTCACACTGCTCTGGATGCGGGAGTACGCCTGCTCGATACGGCTGATATTTACTCTGCATATTGGAACCAATTTGGCCATAACGAGTTGTTGGTTGCTGAGGCTGTTCGAACTTGGAGCGCAAGCGCTAAAGAGAAGAGTGAGATATTAATCGCCACAAAAGGGGGCATAACAAGAGGTCCCGGGGAGACTTGGGGGCGAGCTGCTTCAGTTGATTACTTGTTGCGTGCAGCCGAAGCCTCTGCCCTTCGCCTCGGAGTTGACGCAATTGATTTATGGCAACATCACCGTCTCGATCCAACAATTCCTTTTGAGACTCAATTTGAGAATGTACTAGTCCTAAAAGAGCGTGGACTTGTGCGTCAGATTGGTGTTAGCAACTACAACGCTGAACAACTCACTCGAGCTGTAAAGATTGCTGGTAAAGGTGGGGTTGTCTCAGTTCAAAATGAAAGAAGCCCAAAGTACCGTAGAGACGAAGATGTCTTACGTGTTTGTGAAGAGCATGGGATTGCTTACTTGCCATGGTCTCCACTCGGTGGCGTCACAGACTCTGATGACACGCGAAAATACTCAGACTTAATTAAGTCAATGGCCAAAGCTAAAGGTATTTCACCTTACGCACTAACCATTGCGTGGCACTTGCACACATCTCCGATGATTATTCCAATACCAGGGGCCACCAAACCAACCTCTGTACTGGACTCTTTAAGTGGTCTTGATGTAGTACTTACCGCTACAGAGATGGATCATATAAATGCAAGTTTAGGAGATAACCCTCCAGTGCCAGCTGACTTATTTGCTCAACCTGCCTATCGTGATTAATATGAAATAAGCTTAACTGAGTGGAAGAAGCGGAATTTCTTTCACATTGCTCTTGATATCGATTCGCGAATCTGCCTGAGCTGATTTCAAAATTGATTCCATCACCTCAAGGACATGGAATCCCAAATCACCTGATGCTCGATGAGCCCTACCTTCACTCATCGCATGAGCCATCTCAGATAATCCATGACCTCTACCAGAATCTTTGTAACCTGCAGACTCTTCAACAGGGCGCCACTCTCTACTTTCCTCGGTGTAGATTTCTGGAATGTCATTGAATTGGTTAGGGTCAGGAACACTGAGCGTTCCTTGAGTTCCATAGACTTCAATCTTAGGAAGTCGAGATCCCCAAGCTTCAAAACTCACCATAATGCTTGATTGTGCCCCAGATTGGTGCGTCAACAGCGCTGAAATATGAGTGTCAACTTCTACTGTGATTGGGGTTTCTGCCAAATCTCCAGTATGTACTTTACGATTTCTAATTGATCGGGTTGAATTTCCGATTACCTTTTTCACGGGGCCAAGCAAAAAAATTAGGGTGGTGAGATAGTAAGGTCCCATGTCGAAGAGAGGACCTGCGCCATCCAAATAGTAGAACTGTGGTGATGGATGCCAAAGTTCATGACCAGGTGCACTCCATGAGGCAGTCGCTGCGAAGGGTGAACCAATAGCTCCACTTTCAATTATAAATTTGGAACTTTGGATGCCGGTTCCTAGGAAAGTATCTGGAGCGCAACCAATTCGTAACCCTTTTTGTCTGGCGAGGTCTATGACTGGAGCACCCTCGGCGATGGAGAGAGCGAAAGGCTTCTCAAGATAAACGTGCTTACCATTATTGAGTGCCTTTAGATTGATCTCGGCATGAGATTGAGGAAGCGTTAAATTGAGGATGACATCCACATCTGGGTCTGTAAATATCTCATCGCCACTGAAAGATTTGAATTGATAACGCTCTGCCACAGAATCTCGTCGCTCTTTGTTGAGATCTGAAACTCCAATAATTCTTAAATTCGAAAGTCGCGGTATATTTTCCAAGTACTGCGAGCTAATGTTTCCCACTCCAACGATACCTACCCCTAACGGCTTGCCCACAGTAATCCCCTTTCAATGATTGTCCGTACATTTTTATCTAGAACTACCTCAAGATTATGGCCACAGGTAGTGACAAAAATCTTTCCTTTACCCCAATTGCGAGTCCATACTGCTGGAGACGTAATCTCACGGTTCCATGGGTCCCAAGGACGAACCTTCTGAGTTGTGGTTGCAAGGACATCGTTATAATCATCGTGAAGCACCCAATATTGTTCGGTAACAAGTGAAAAATCATCCAAGCCAGCTGTAATTGGGTGGCGCTTTCCTAATTCAGTAATGTTTATCGTAAAAGGAACATAATTGTCAGACTGTTCGCCAATTCTTTCTTCAGGGGCTTTTCCTGGGTGGTTTGCAAATTGTCCACCTAACATTTGGAGATAGTCAGATGAATTTCTATATGAGTCTGCGATGCCACCATGCCAACCCCCGAAACCGGTCCCATTAATAATTGCATTCTGCAATCCAGCCAATTGATCTTTCTCGATTACATTCATAGTATTGGTCTGCTGTATAAGATCTACGGTTGCCATGAATTCTGCATCCGCATATATCTCAGAGGACTCTTCCACTCGGACCGAGAAACCATTACTCTCTAAAAATGGAATAAATACTTGCGTAGTCTCGAGAGGCTGATGCCCATCCCACCCTCCACGTACAACCAGCGCCTGTTTCATTTGTATCCCCTGACTAATTATTAAAATGGATTTGTAGAACTAGCGAATTGTGTATCCGCCATCAACCAATATGTCAGCTCCATTAATCATATTTGCTCCATCAGATGCCAGAAATACTGCTGTTGCGGCAATATCCTCAGGTAAAGCAAAGCGACCAGTAGGAATTAATTTTTTTAGAGCATCACCTTTCTCGCCATTCCATGCCTTTTTACCCAACTCCGTCAATACGACAGTAGGAGAGATTGAATTGACCATTACACCGCGATTTGCCCATTCTGAAGCAAGTACTTTGGTAATTCCGATTACCCCAAATTTAGAAGCGCAATATGCTGCATGTTCATGGAGAGAAACTGATCCTGCTTGAGAAGCGAGATTGATAATCTTTCCTGAACCCCTAATTAACATTCTCTTACCAACCTCTTGAGACATAAAAAATGTACCGCTGAGATTGACCGCCAAGGTGATGTCCCAAGCTGATTTTTCTAACTCTTCTGCCGGTGCTAGGGCTACGATCCCAGCGCTGTTAACTAAAATATCTACTTTCTTGTGTTCTGCATAAATTTCTTCAACTGTTGAGGCTATCGACCCTAAAGATGTAACATCACACTGATGGGCACTTGAATTCCCCCCTAGCTCTCCAGCAAATTCCTTAGCCGCATCCACTTGCAAGTCTGCAATAGCAACTGTGACACCTTTTAGAGCAAAGGCCTCAGCGATTGCGCGGCCGATCCCAGAAGCCCCTCCTGTGACTACCGCGACCTTTCCTTTTAGGGGAAATGTCATATCAATACTCATTAATTTGTCCATTTCTGATTACCTCATAGGCAAGAATTTCTGAAACTTTTTCAGCAGACTTAGAATTAGCGTCGAAGGTATACTCGAACCATTCATCCACGAGACGCTTTGCGAGTTCTTGTCCAATTACCCGTTGACCTAGACATAGAACCTGCGCATTATTACTGAGAACGGCGCGCTCGACGGAATATGAATCGTGCGCTGTGACTGCCCGAATCCCAGGGACTTTATTAGCACTTATTGCCATGCCTAAACCCGTTCCACATATAAGCACCGCGCGATCTGCAATACCTTGTTGGACTAACTCAGCTGCAGCTATTGCCACGCTTGGGTAATTGGCCGTTGCATTATCCGTAACACCAACGTCAATTATTTTGCTTATTCGTGAGTCATTTTCAAGTTGGCTTTTTAATACATCTCGATATTGAATTCCGGCATCATCACAGCCGATGGCAACAATAAATTTCATAGAATAATTACCTTACTAGTCATAAAATTTCTTCAATTCCGAACTAATAGTCTGCACAATCAATGCAAATGAGGTTGCACCGGCGTCAGGGGTCCCGATGCTTTTTTCGGCCAATGGACGTGCGCGACCAATCTTTGGTGCTAAACCAGCTGTAGTTAGAGCAGATTTTGTGGCAACCCCAGATGCAATTTCCCACGCAGAAATCATTGATGTCCCATGTTCAATCTCCAAAGTAAGAGAATCTAGAAAAGGAAGCATCGCATCAAGCATGGTTTTATCACCCATTTCTGCTTTCCCCAGACTTTTGATGCCAAAGATTCCTTCTCTTATTGCAGAAATTATGGTTTCATCAGGAATCGTCTTTGAGTCATCTGTAAGCGTGACACCGATATTTTTAAGTGCAGATCCCCAAAGAACTCCCGAAGTACCACCGGCTTTGGCTGCCCATGCTTTACCAGCTTCTACGAATAATGTAGAAAGACCACAATTCTGCGACCATGCAAGTTCAGCCGCGACGAGCGCAGAAACAACGCCCTTAACCATTCCACGCCCGTGATCGCCATCACCGGCCACTGCATCTATTCGCCCGAGTTCGACTTCTGCATCAGAAATTTTGACAGAGACTGCCTTGAATATGGAAAGCACTTTTCCAGCAGCTGCATGAGATTCTTGTGACGAATCAAATCTACGATTGGATGAGTGCTCTTGAACGTCATCACGGATATTCTCTTTGTATTCTTTCTTCGGAGAGTTACTGAGAGCAGAAGTAACTCCTTTTTTATAAGCAGGTGTATCACTCGGCGCACACCATAGTTCCTCTAATTCAGGATCTAATAGCAATATTGAGAGTGAACACCCCGCCATATCTAAACTTGTAACTAGTTCGCCAACTTCTGGTTCGATGACTTCATAACCCAAGTTCTTGAGCTTTTGACTGACACTTCTCCAGGTTACAAATAGCTCCTCATACTTAGTTGAGCCCAGGCCATTTAAAATCACTGCAATCTTCTTAATAGGAATTCCAACCAATTCCTTGATTGCACCTTCAACAAGAATTTCTGCGAGTTCATGAGCCGTTGGTAAGGCATTTTCAGAAATCCCTGGCTCACCATGAATTCCTAGCCCTAAACCCATTTTTCCTCTAGGGACAGAGAAGAGCGGAGCACTTGCCCCTGGCAGTGTGCAACCATCAAAACCAACACCAAGGGTTCGCGTGAAGTCGTTGGCACGTTTAGCCAGTCTTTCAACCTCTCCTATATCTAGGCCTTTTTCTGCAGCTGCACAGGCGATTTTGAAAACCATAAAGTCTCCAGCTATACCACGTCGTTTTGTTAATTCATTAATACTTGCGCTCGCCACATCATCCGTAACGTACAAATTGCGAACTTGATAACCCTCAGAGGTTAAATCAGATTTAGCCTGATTGAAATTCAACACATCACCGGCATAGTTTCCGGTGATAAAGAAAATACCTCCTCCATTATCTGCAGCCTTGCCAACGTTGTAAGCATCTTGTGCAGAAGGTGATGTAAAAATATTTCCAACTACTGCACCATCTGCAAATCCAGGGCCAACAGTTCCACAAAAAGCCGGATAATGACCAGAACCCCCACCAATCACTACAGCAACTTTTCCAGGGATGGTCTCAGTTGATCTCACCACTCCACCAGAAACTCGACGGACATATTGAGGATACAAATCACTGAAACCATCAAGCATTTGATCTGCAAAAACCGAAGGATCGTTTATTAATCTAGTCATCAATATTTACACTCCTTTGATAGTTGCCATTTTGACACTTTATTTAATAGAAACTGGAGTTCTTAAAACTCGGTTAAAAGGGACTTGGCGTGTAGGTCCCACTAATTCGACTTCTTGGGAGAACAGTAGATTTGATCGAGAATTTCCTACAGAGATAATCACTCTTCCTGCATCGATTATTCTTAAGTAATCAGCACCAATATAAGAAAGGCGGTCAGTGTGCACGGTAAAACTAATGGATTTCTGCTCTCCAGCTTTGAGAGATACTCGGGCAAAACCGAGTAATTGGATCACTGGACGCGCAATCTCGGCTACAGGATCTTCAAAATAGAGTTGAACAACTTCTATCCCGTCTACTTGACCCAAGTTCTTGAGATCTATAGATATAGAAAATTCCCCATCAGTACTGATTTTATTGTGACTCACAAGGAAGTTTTTATACTCAAAATTTGTATAAGTAAGTCCATGCCCAAAGGTAAATAGTGGCACTGAATCAACTGGACTCATACCAAGACCAGCTGTCCCATATTTAGGCTGGAGATATGTAGATGGTTGCCCCATGAATGTCGCTGGGATTTCTACTGGCAATCTACCACTTGGTGAAATTGCGCCAGTGATTACTTCAGCTATTGCAGTCCCACCTTCTTCTCCAGGCATGAATGCTTGGATGATTGCTTTTGCTCTCCCAGCAAAATCTCCAAGTGCATACGGGCGGCCAGAGACAGAGACTATGACTCCTGGAACTTTACTATCGAGACAGGCATCAAGCATCTCTGCCTGGGCACCCGGAAGTTTCAAATCGGGAACATCATTTCCTTCTCCTGAAGTTCCTCGACCGAATAATCCGGCACGATCACCAACTACATAAATGGCAATATCAGCTGAATCAACTACCTCTTTAGCAGCAGGAATTCCACTCGTATTGAAATCCTTTACTGGTACCCCTGAACAAAAAGTAATCACGCTTTCAGGCAATAATTTTTGAAGTGCAGATTTAAGTGTAGGGACTTCAATACCCATTCCCAAGTTCTTATCTTGTGCCATTACGTGGTTGGCAAAAGAGTAACAACCCAAGAATGCTGCTCCGTCATCCGCACAAGGACCTATTAATGCAATCTTTAGTTTTTTGTTTTTAAGTGGAAGAGTGTGGTTTTTATTTTCGAGAAGAATTACTGATTCGCGAGCTGCAGTAAGGGCAACTTTTCGGTTATCAGCACTATCCAAATTAATGGTGTCTATAGATGCAGAAATATCATCGGCGGGGTCCCAATTTGCGTCTAATAAGCCTTGCCGCACCTTCTGAAGTAAAACTCGACGGCAAGACCGATCTACGTAGGACTCATCAATTAGGCCCGTACTCACAGCTTCGACTAACGGGTCGCCGTAACAACGTGTTGTGGGAAGTTCAACGTCTATTCCGGCTTTTAGCGAGAGTGCGGCAGCCTCCATCTTATTTCCAGCAACTCGATGCATGTGTTCTAAGAAACTTATTGCCCAATAATCTGATACGACCACACCGTCAAAACCAAGTTCATTGTGGAGCACATTTGTGAGAAGCTGAATACTTGCTGCACACGGAATCCCATCTACATCAGTATAAGAATTCATCACTGAACCCACTTGGCTTTCACTAATTGCAAGTTCAAATGGCGGCAGCATAAATTCGTACATTTCGCGCCAACCCATAGATACTGGTCCATGATTTCGTGCAACACGTGAAGATGAATGGCCAGCAAAGTGTTTTAATGTTGCAACGATGCCATTCTTTTGAATCCCTCTGACATAAGCAGACCCTGCTACGGAGGAAAGATAGGGATCTTCGCCCATGGTTTCTTCGACACGACCCCAGCGATAGTCACGAACTAAATCGAGAACAGGAGATAAACCATGGTGTACTCCGACAGAACGCATATCCCTGCCGATTACATCCGAGACTGATTCAATAGTTTCTTCATTAAAGGTCGCCGCTAACCCAAGTGGAGTTGGGAAGGTTGTAGCACCCATTGCCGTGAATCCAGTAAGACACTCCTCGTGCACGGTCGCAGGGATTCCGAGTCTTGTTTCTGAAATCAGACGGCGTTGGTATTCAATAACTTTCTTTATGCCATCGCCTGCTGAAATTGGTTTTGTTCCAAAAATTCTTGTGAAATGTCCCAAACCATGCTTTGTATTTTCTTCCCACGAAAGCTGAGTGGAAACTTCGACAATTGTTGGAACATTATCCGTATCGCTGGGAGTCTCGCTATCGGTTGATGCGGTGAAGCCAAGCCAGATACTCCCGAGTTGACCCACTTTTTCTTCAAGAGACATCTCCGCCATCAACAACTCCACACGTTCCAGATCGCTCTTCGTGGCGTTTTCCCAAGGCCGGCTCTTGGGACGTTCACTCTTACTGCTCATAATGCGGGCCTTTCTTAGCTAGAGCACAAAATCCCAGTGCTCAGATGAGTGGAAGTCTTACAAACATCTGATACAAAAGCAATAGAGCGCTCTATTGCTTTCTATCAAATTCTCTAATACTGTTTTGAGGTTGAGGGGGTCAATCGAACTGACTGCCTCGTTTTGCAGTGAGATGAAGAGAGGGTGAGTGTTTGTGAAAGCTGGATCCACTCTAAAGCGGGTCACACTCGAGGATGTTGCCTTAAAGGCGCAGGTTTCTCGAGCTACGGTTTCTCGGGTAGTTCGACAAGTTCCAGGTGTAGACAAAGGGATTGTTTTCCGGGTAACCAAGGCCATCAATCAAACCGGTTACAAGACCAATCTTGCAGCACGTGCGCTTGCTGGTGGAAAGACTCAAAACATCGCCATCATTTTCCGCGAAAATTTTGCTGATTTGTTTATGAACGGATACTGGGGTCAGATCCTAGAGGGAATTCACTCAGTCTTGCGAGTATCAGAACTTCAAATGACCTTCTTGGTTAATCACGGAGAATTCGCAAAAGACTTACCTCAATATCTTCTCAATAATCACGTTGATGGTGCAATTTTTCTTGGAACTGCTAAAACTGACACATTGCCTGCATTGCTTAGTAAAAGAAATATCCCTCTTGTAGTACTAGGTGAACCACATCAAGCCAATAAGTTATCCAAAGTTACTGGTGATGATTATGCAGCGGGTGAAATGGCAGCAACCCTACTTTTAGAATTAGGCTGTAAAAACATAGGATTAATTACTGGTAATGATGAGATTGCATCGAGTGAAGACCGCACCGAAGGTTTTCTTCAAAGTTTGAAAAAACAAGGATATAAGATAAAAAGTTCTGCAATTGAATCTGGAAATTTTACGCAAAAAGGTGGACATGAAGCAGTAGGCAAAATCTTGAAACGGTATCCAGAGCTTGATGGATTATTTATTTTAAGTGACATGATGGCCATAGGTGCCCTGGATAACTTGCAAAGATTAAAAAAGAAGGTGCCATCAGAAATTTCTGTTATTGGCTGTGATAATTCTCCAGCTGGAGAGTTTTCAAACCCCAAGTTAACAACTATTGACTATAACCCCTATGAAGCGGGTCGCTCTACAGCGCTGCTACTGCTTGATTTAATCAATGGTGAGTCAATCAAAAGTTTGGTTTTTCCTCCAAAAGTCATAGTTCGAGAATCAACCAAATAAAAATAGAATGAGGCAACGAATATGAAGCTCAACCCAACTCCTGCAGATAAGTTCACCTTCGGTCTCTGGACTGTCGGCTGGCAAGCGCGCGATCCATTCGGAGATCCAACCCGCGAGGCACTTGACCCAGTTCGCACAGTCAATGAACTCGCAGCACGTGGTGCGTATGGCGTTACCTTCCATGATGATGATCTCTTCCCATTCGGCTCCAGTGATTCAGTACGTCAAGGACATATCGATCGTTTTAAGAAGGCACTCGCTGAGAC
>JACCEC011062716.1_pt1 | contig 27356 bp, 18 predicted proteins | sample 7450121 | NCBI WGS metagenome assembly JACCEC01 (sample SAMN15323455, study PRJNA562643) | freshwater metagenome | isolation source: river surface water | place: USA:Blue River Watershed | collected 2017-08-18 | reverse complement strand
CAGGTATTTCTTATCCATATGCTGCTTCCAATTATGTGAATATCACAGCATCTTGGAATGGAGTATCAACAACAACGACTTCTTACTACCACTTCTTCAATGTTCGTATTGCTGGAGGATCAACGTTGGCTAATCTCAATTTGGAGAAAACTTCGGGTAACGTTGTACTTCAAGACAACCTAGGTGCAACAACCCTTACTTTGAATGTTGGTGATGGAGTTGTTAAATCTGCTGGTGTTATTGACCAAGATTTGCAAACGAACTACGATAACGTTTACATTACCGATGGATCTGCCTCTGCTGTAACTCGTATCGGTGGAACAGATTCTACCAACTACATCCAAGGCCGTATGGTTCGTAACGTTTCTTCGGGTGCAACAGGAACCTATTTGTTCCCTGTAGGATTCTACAACACCAAAGGAGATACTACGGATCGTCGTAATGGTAAAGTAAAAGGTTTCTATACCCCAATGGCTGTTCAGTTCACAACAGGTTCTGCAACCAACGGTACATTGACCGGTAGCTACTACGATTACGATCCAATGTGGTACACAGGAAACATTAACAATAAGGATACCGTTGCCGGTGCTTACGATTTGTTTGACTCGGTTTCCGGTGGTGCGGTTGACGTGAAGATGAATGCACTTTGGAGAGTTGAGAATGAAGGTCTTTCGAACTTCGTTTACAACTGGGAAGTTGCAGGTATGACCTTCGATTCTACTGGAAACGTTGGTGATGAGCTAGCTGGTTCTACGCTTCGCCTTGTGAAGAAAGAAACATGGAACTCAGGTAACTGGGAATTCCAAGGAAAGAATGCCGTTGCTGGTTTGATTAGCGACTTCACTGCAAAGAATGCTGCTCGCCGCGATAGCTTGACTTCGTTCAGCTCTGTTTCTGTAGCCGGTAACGGTCGCGGAAAATCTGGAGAAGGTCTTCCTGTTGAATTCGTAAGCTTTACAGCTAAGAAATCTGATCGCAACGCGGTACTAACTTGGGTTACTGCTGCTGAAATCAATGTGAATGCATTTGTTATCGAGCGTTCTATCGATGGTAAAAACTTCGAAGAAATCGGTCGCAAGAATCCACAAGGACCAAGCACGTATAACTTCACCGATCTACGTCCTGTTTCTGGAACCAATTACTATCGCATCAAGACCATTGATAACGACGGTTCTATCGGTTACAGCCCAGTTCGTAGCTTGCAATTCACCGATGCTATCTCATCGATGAATGTATTCCCGAACCCATTCGTTTCGAACTTGGGTGTTGAGTTGAATGCATCCAAAGCTGGAGTTGCTCAAATCACCATCATGGACGTAACAGGCCGTAAAGTGATGATGAGCGTTAATAGCAACGTGAAGAACGGTAAAAACTTTATCCAATTGCCACAAGCCGATGATTTGGCTACCGGTTCTTACCTCTTGAAGGTAGAATTCGCAGGCGATATCGTTTGGACCAAGTTGGTGAAAAACTAAGAACCAATCTTCTTTTATAAAAGAAAAGGGGCTGCCATTTGGCGGCCCCTTTCTTTTGTGTCAGCCTTAAGCCTCGGATGGTTCCGCCTCACGTACAGCAGCAACGGGAAGCAATTCTTTAGCGTTCACTTCAATTGCCACATGCTCCTTCCCATCTTTGTCCATGTACTTGCGCTTCACGAGCTTCCCTTCGACCTGGACTTTCATCCCTTTCTTCAGTTGCTGTGCCGCAAAATCGGCCAATTTTCCCCATACAACAACGTCGTGCCACGTCGTTATTTCCTTGAATGTTCCATCTTTCTCTCTTTGGAATTCATTCGTAGCCATCCCAAATCGGGCTAACTTTTTTCCTTCTCCAAGGTCTCTTACTTCAGGGTCGCGACCCAGGCGCCCTAAAAGCTTACAATAATTTTTCATTCTTTTTCTTTTTAGTGTTCTTTCTCCGAGGCCTCTTCGTTTGAACATCACAAAATTGAAACCGACTCGATTATTTATCCGTATATGAAACGTTTATAAACGTTTAAAAACGGATAATCCTTATTTTTGAGCTTCAATCCAAAGAATATGCCGGAAAAAAAATGGACCAAAAAAACAAAAGCAGCTTTTATTCAAGAGCAATTGGAGACCTTTTTTCCCGAAACACCCATCCCTTTGGATCATTCCGATCCTTATTCTTTATTGATTGCGGTCTTACTTTCAGCCCAATGTACCGATGAGCGGGTTAATAAGGTTACGCCACATCTTTTCATAAAAGCTGATAATCCATTCGATATGGTTCGGCTTACTGTTCCTGAAATTCGAGCTATTGTTCAACCTTGTGGGTTGTCGGAAAACAAGTCAAAAGCCATCCATCGACTTTCAGAAATTTTAATTGAAAAGTACAATGGGGAAGTTCCAAAATCGTTTGAGGCGTTAGAGGAATTGCCAGGTGTTGGACATAAAACAGCAAGTGTAGTAATGTCTCAAGCCTTCGGGGTGCCTGCCTTTCCTGTCGATACTCACATTCATCGACTGGCTACACGATGGAAGCTCACTTCTGGAAAGAATGTGGTTGAAACCGAGCGCGATTTAAAAAAGTTGTTTCCAGAAGAGTTGTGGAATAAACTTCATCTTCAAATTATTTTTTACGGTAGGAAATTTTGTCCTGCACGAGCACATGTTGTAGAAAATTGCCCAATTTGTTCGGCATTTGGTGTGAAGTAGGGATGGAGACGGTTTTCTGCCATGGTGAAATAGTTAGAGACCGCAATTTGACTTGGTTTTCAGTCCTCATTTAAATAGCCATTTAGAAATCATTGATGTAAAAATGGATTTTGGGAGATCGGGTGTAATCTAAATTTGTTCCAGGACTAAGACAAAAAACAACCTAAAAACGGTAAACGTTTTTAGGACGGGTCAAGTCGCAAAAAATTGGATACGGTGTTTTGGGGGATAAATCCCCCGCCCCCACTGAAAGCAATTTACGGCTTTTTGGTGGAATTAGTCGTAAATGAAACGTTTATAAACGTAAGTAAACGTTTATAAACGGATAGGGTAGGAAATTGTCCTATTTTTGGGTTTGGTTGAAGGGCGGCCGGGTGGGGGTGGTGGTCCCTGAGCCGGTCGAAGCGTAGCCCCCGTTTTCTGCCGGTCGAAATGAATAAAGAAATTTTTCTAAATAACCGTTCATCCATTAAGTAGGAAAATTGGAAACAGTTGAAACGGCTCTATACCTTAACTTTACTTCCGGAAAGGGGTGGTCTCGATACATCCTGACTTGTCGGGACACTCGACCACCTAATGGTTCCTGTGCTGTTCCCTGAAGAATCTCGAAGGGAGAAGGGCGGTCCCTGAGCCAGTCGAAGGGCGGTCCCTGAGTTTATCGAATTGCCTCATCGAGGTTCGGGTTTTTCTCAAAATTTGAACACCTTTGCGTGCTTTCTCCAGAATTCAGGAAAATGAACCCATCGTTTTTTTCTAGGACTTGCTTTCTGGTTTCATTGGAGAATAGGCCTTAAAAAGGCCGTTCACGCTTTTTTTGCTATCAAATCATCCATCGCAGCTTCTATTTCCGCCAAGGTGATGCGTGCGATGCACGGAAATTCGGGAGTAATGCAATGCACCTCATCGCACGGATTGCATTCCAATTGATGGTGAATGACGACTGTTTTTGGAGAAATCGGACCAAAAACTTCGCGTTCGGAAGGACCAAATAAAGCCACGCAGGGAATCTCCAAATTAGAAGCAATGTGCATGGGCCCGCTATCGTTCCCCACCATTACCTCGCAGCGCATACAAAGTCCGGCATACGCCAATAAATCCCCTTCGCCGATGAATGAAAATGTAGTGAAATTCAATTGAGATTGAATTTTTTCTACGTGTTTTCGATCGCCCTCCGCTCCAACAAAAACAACATCCCATCCATATTTACGATGCATCAAATCGGCAAGTGAACGAAACCCGTCCAAACTCCAACGCTTCAGCAGCTTGCCGGCACCCATATGGATGATTCCAAACTTTTCGATGGCTAATCGCTGTAAGTACAAATCGGCCTGATCCTGTTTTCTTGGCGGAATCACCAAAGGAGCAGAATTCGATTTTGAATCGTTCAAGAACGGTGCTATCACTTGAAAATTGGTTTCAATTTCGTGTGGATGTCCAGTATTCCGATTTTTCATCCGGATACTACCTCGGTTCAATCGATAGCGAATGCGCGATTTTTGAGCAAAGGCCAACGACTTTTCGCTTTCTCGAAAATCGACCATTAAATCAAAATGACCGTCGGGCTGAAGGCCCTCCGAGATTCGTTGGTAAATGCCAGGCTCGCCTTCCAAAAGAGATAATGCAGGAGCCTTAGCCCATACCACGACTTCTGAATTTGGGAACCGTTGAATAAGAGTTCTCAACGCCGGTAGCGTTAATACCATGTCGCCAATTTCATCGGCCCGATGCACCAAAATTCGTTGGGGATTCGGATTCGGATTTTTGAATAGATTGATCCAACGGGATCTTACATGAGATCGGAAATACAATTTTTTCTGAGCATCCATCCTTAATGCTTCAGTATTGATGCCAAATATTCCTGCTCGGTTTGTCCAGGAGTGGGAATCCAAACCACATCTCCTTTGGCGCACAACGCCTCTCGATCCATGATGGTGCTGTAACCAGGGCGCGAAATCAACAAAGAACAAAATTGAATCCACTGCGCCAAATCCGATTGATTGGGATATTCAATGAACATTACATCTTTCTCCTCGACAGTGGGTTTCAACCCAACAACGAAGGTTTTTCCTTTCCGATGTTTTAAGGCATCTTCCACAAAATATTTTCGACTTCCTTTGGGTCCGGAAGTCAAAATCAATGTTTCTGGGATTTCAATGGAAGGTTTTTCTAAAGGAGTAAATCTGGAAAGAGGGCCCATGAATACAACCTTTTGATTCGGATAAGGCTTGGAAAGAGCTCCTGAAAGTCGTCGATCCGGATAATCGGGAACCCAAATTTCGTTGAATTCTCCCAATAAACTTTTGAAGTAGATGTTTCGCAATGGATTTAAAAAACGAAGAAACCAAGGTAATCGAGGGCGAATTTGATGCGTGATAATTACCGAATGAACTTCGGAATGGAAGCAACCGTATCGATTATCGGAAATAATCTGATCTGGTTTGATTTCATTGACCAAGTTTTTTATTTTTCGCTGTTCCCTTGTGATGAACTTTCGAATATCCGACGATTGATAAACAACACTTCGCCACACCGATCTTCCATAGGCAATATCCATGTCATCGAGGTTGTGGATTTGATCTTGGGGGCAATTCATTTGCAGCCATTCCAGGGCATCCCCATAGGCCCCCCAAACGATTTGATGTCCTTCTTTCCGGTAACGATCGGCTAGTGCAGCCGAGCGCGTAGTATGCCCTAAACCCCAATTCAGAGGCGTAAAAAGTATTTTCATTTACGTTTATTCGAAAGGCTCGCAGGTTTTATGGGTTCCATCGCAATACGGTTTTTTGTTACTTTTTCCACAACGGCAAAGGTAGGTTAGTGCTTTTGTTTCCAAAACGTCTCCCGCCAAGGTTTGCAGTTGAATTTCTCCTTCAATTTTGGCGGGTCCATTGGGAACCAAGGTAATTTTTACTTTATCCATGTTTATGCTTTTTTACGATTCATGCGGAATAATTCAAAGGCCAGTAATGCGAGTAATAAACCCGAACCAGCTAAACTGATACTGCTTCCTGTGTAATGACTCTTTGGATGAAAAACAAATTTGATTTTGTGGTCTCCTGCTGGGATTTTCAATCCGCGAAGTACGTAGTTTACGCGAATAAATTCCGCATCTTTTCCATCAATGGTGGCCTTCCAATCGGTATTCCCTTTGTACCAAATTTCAGAAAATACCGCCAGTCCTTCCTTGCTACTGGAGCTTTTGTACTCCATTTTATCGGGGTGATAATTGGTGAGTTCCACTTTGGCACCAACAAAAGAAGCCGTATCCATCGTCAAACCAGCAACATATTTTTCGAAACGCTGATCCACCAAGGCCTGAGTGCGCGGATTGAATCTAGCATCGCCCAATTTTTCGTTTTCCTCATCGGCATTTTTAACGATTAGCGGATTCATTACGAACCAAGCATTGCCCAATGCGCCCGGATTCGGGCGTGCCACGGGAGCACCTGTTTGTGGATCTTGCTGAATGTAGTATCGCATGTTCAGCATATCATAGGCCTTTTGATTTCCTTTGCCCAAATGATTTTCAATCAGCTCTTGGTAACGAAGAAGTTTAACGGCGGAATATCCTCCAATGTGTTTGTGAAAGTACGACGTGGTAGCGTCGTTAAACGGGCCCGATGGGGGAGTGGTGTTAAACACACGGTAAATCCCATTCTGGTCTTGCAAAATCTGTTGATCCGCTGCCGATGGCTCGATGAAATCGGCATAGGATGACTTTTTCTGGAAGTCGTCTTTGTTCAAATAACGCTTGTCCACCATCCACAAATCGACCACCACCAAAGCCATCAACGAGGCCAATACCGCCGTCGGCTTCAACCAATTTTTGAGGAAACTGAAAACCAATCCAGCGGCCAAGGCAATGAAGAAAAACGATCGCAATGCATCCGCTTTCATGATGGCCAAACGGGTATCCAACAATCCTTGGTAGATACCGTTCGGCTCGATTTTATTTTGCTTCAGCATCTCCAAGAAATTGGCGTCGCCGGCTCCAGAAAAATCGAACAAACTGCCGCCTAATAGGTAGAAAATCAAACTCAAACCTCCCGTTAATCCGAAGGCCAAGTAGAGCTTTTTAATTAATGTATCTTTTTCAATGCCTTCTTTAATCAGCTCATTCAATCCCAAAGCTGCCGACAAAATCATGGCGAAACCGGTGATGGAAAGCAGCATACTCGGCGCCCGGAATTTGTTGTACATGGGAACGTTGTCGAAGAAGAAACGACTCAATCCTTCCATGTTTTCACCCCAAGCGAGGAAAAGGGAAAGCAAGACCAAAGGCAAAACAATGGCCAACCAACGCTTGGAAATAAGGAATAAACTCAGAACAAACAAAAAGATCACAATAGCCCCCATGTAGGTAGGTCCGCCGGTACCCATGTCGGATGCGCCCCAATACGTAGGCATGCCGCCCAACGCATTCGGATCAATATTTTGGGCCTGCAAGGCGGCCGCAAAAGGAGACTTTAAATCCATGGGCATGGATGATCCACCACCGGCGAAATTCGGAATCATCAAATTAAATGTTTCCGCTTTTCCGTAACTCCAATTCATGGCGTAATCGAAATCCAAACCGGTTTTCGATACGGCTGAACCTGCGTTTTTCGTCAACTCAGAAGTTCCTCCACGCGTGGCTTCTTTCGAATAATCCCAAGTGGTCCATAGGGTAACCGTATTGGCGGCAGCGCCCAAAAGTGCAAAGGCCAATAGCATTCCGGCCTTTTTGAAAAAACCAACGATTTCTTTGGCCATGATGGCTAGAACCAATTCCGAAACACCCAAAGCCGCAACGGCAATGATGGTGTAATAGGTAATCTGCAAGTGGTTCGCCTTCAGTGCTAAACCGGTAAATATCCCCACTAGAATCGCTTTGATGAACTTTGGCTCCCGGAAATATGAAATGACTAATCCTAGCAAGGCCGGCATCATGGCTATGGCCACCAACTTGGTCACGTGGCCGGCCTCAATCGATAGAATGAAATAGGTGTTCAACGAAAAGGCAGCCGAAGCTAAAATAGAGACCCATGAATTGATTTTCAATTGGGCCATCAAGAAATAAAAGCCCAACATCAGGGTGAATAACAACATCAACCCAGTGGGCAACAACGTTTGGTAATAATCAAAAATCAGCAACAAATTTGCCTTGGGCGCATACGCCACCTGAAACATCGGCATTCCGCTGAACATGCCATTGGACCATAAAATTGTTTCTCCTTTGGCCGCGTATTCCGAAACCTCTTTTGCCGCCGCTACCGCCGAAACGCTATCGTGGGCATTGATCTTTTTGCCACCCAATTCGGGAGAGCAATACAAGGCCGCCAAGACCAAGAAGATGACTCCTGCAATCACGTGCTTCATCCAAGGGCGCGAATTCGATTCAGACATAGTTGTTGTTTTAATCGTGTTGGTTTTGAATTTTTTGAAGCGCCTCATCCAAATCCGTAGTGGGAAGCTGACAAGCGCCATGTTCACAAAGATAGAAAACAGTTTTCTCTGGAATCCATCGATCGGAAAAAATAGACACCCGGTCGTTGGGGTAGGGGGTTCCCACCACTAATACATTCGGGAGGAATCGGTCTTCCAATTCCGATTTCATTGCGGTGGCCTGAGGGCCAACCACAGCCAATTCGTGAAATCCGTAGTGTCGGTAGGTATGCAATAACGCCCAATTGGACGCATAAGCACCATACGAATTCATTTTGGTATCTAAGTTCGCCAACATCCGTTGGCTTAAGTCCATCATTTCGGGTTTTCCCACCAATCTGCCCAGCAAAAATGCGTTGTGGGCCATCACACCATTGGCCGATGGGATCACGTTGTCTGACAAGTCGAGCGGTTCGGCCACCAAGCTCTCTGCCCAGAATGGTGAAAAGTGAAATAGGTTTTTCTCGGCAGAGAAATGATTTTTATGGATGTAATGCCACAAATTCTGGGCATCTTCCAAATAGTTTTCGTTCCAAGTGACTTGGTATAATTCTAAACTGGCCTCCAAAAGATGGGCCATATCTTCTAAAAAGGCAGAAATTTGTGCCACACCCGATTTCCAAGTTCGGTACCAACGGCCATTATCGCCTTTGAATTGTTGCATCAAGAAACGATAATTTCGCTCGGCCAATTGCAATAAATTGGGTTCGCTGAAGGCCAAAGAAGCCTGAGAAAGGCCCGTTACCAAGAGGGCATTCCAGCCCAGTAAAATCTTGTCGTCCAAGCCGGGTTGGGTTCTGCTTTTGCGGTGTTGTAGTAGTTTTTGTTGAATTTCAATGAGTTTTTCCGCCATCCCTTCCGGTGAAAAATCAAATTTTTCGGCTAGCGGACGGATGGAGGTGGCAATCACCGGAATGGAAAGTCCGTGTTCCCATTCGCCGATTCCGCCAATGCCATAAAATTCCATAGCAATCGGCGCATCTTTCCCCAAGATTTCTTCCATGTCCTTGGGCGTCCAAACGTAGTACTTGCCTTCTACCCCATCAGTATCGGCATCCAAAGCGGCCCAACTTGCTCCAGCCGGATGCAACAAGTCACGTTGTAACCATGCTACCGTTTCGTAAACAACTTTCCGATAGAGTTCATTGGGTTCGGTACGATATGCTTCGGCATACAATCGAATGAGTTGGGCATTATCGTACAACATTTTTTCAAAATGAGGCACTTTCCAAAGGGCATCGGTGGAGTAGCGAGCGAATCCGCCCCCAATATGATCGTATATACCGCCGCTCGCCATGCACTGAAGGGAGTGGTGTACCCATTGAAGGGCATCTTCATTTCCCGAAATCCAACCGTACCTCAGCATCGAACGCAAAATAACGGGCATGGGAAATTTGGGAGCACCTTGCATCCCGCCCAAACGTCGATCCGCTTTCGATAAAACTTGGTCGAAGAAATCGCCCAATTGCGTTTTCGTAAACTGAGATTCTCCGTTATTGGAAGGAAGAACAGCATGTTGTTGTATGGCTTTCACCAATTGATCGCCATATTGCAAACAAGCATTCGGGTCTTCTTTCCACAATCGAACGATGTTGGTAAGGGTATCGATCCACTTGGATTGAGGGAAATAAGTTCCTCCAAAAACCGGTCGTCCATCCGGCAAACAAATAACGTTTAATGGCCAACCTCCTTGACCGGTCATCAATTGAACCGATTCCATGTATAGGTGGTCCACATCGGGTCGTTCTTCACGGTCTACTTTAACTGAAATAAAATGAGTGTTCATCACGTCGGCCACCGCTTGGTTTTCGAAGGATTCGTGTTCCATCACATGGCACCAATGGCAAGCCGAGTAACCGATGGAAACAATGATGAGTTTTTGTTGGGCTTTCGCATGATCAAAAATTTCCGGCGACCAGGGCACCCAATCCACAGGATTGTTGGCATGTTGCAGCAAATATGGGCTTCTGGAGTGGGCTAGGGCATTTGGCATGGGACTGCAAAATAAGCAGGAAGCGAGATAAAAAGCGAATGGATTTTTAGAAAATCCCGCTTAATCCAAGGCTGCAACTGCAGCTTTTGCGCTGAGGATTACACCGGGAATTCCTTGGCCCGGATAAAAACTATCTCCTACTCCCAGCAGGAGGTTTCCCTTTAATTTACACCCCTGCATCTGCCATGGCAAAACGTTTTTTAACTGAGGATAGCCACCCACGATTCCGTTTTTTCGCATGGTCCATGCTTCCCAACTTCCAGGGGTAGAACTATGGAAGTACACCACGTTTTCCCGTTTGATCAGATCAGCTTCTTCCAATCTGTGAAACACTTCATTTTCTACTTCTTCCTTGGAATGAATGTGGTTTTTGTGAGGTTGAAGCACGTGCATGGAAACCGCCCCAACCCGAATGTTCTCCAAGTCGGAACGGGGGTCGGTGGCAGGGTGGGTGGACCAAAAAATGGAATGAGCCCCCGTTTGTGACATGGGGGAATCCAAGTGAATTTGATGGTGAATGCACTCCCAATCTCGGTGTGGCTGGTAGGCTATTCCCATGGTAAAAGCCCCGCTCAATCGGTCGAGCGGTTGAATTTTTTTCTTCCAGCTTTCCGAAATCTCTGAAGGAACAAGGTCAACCAAATTGTTCAACGGTATGCTGCTAATCACATGATCGGCTTCCCAGGTTCGGTTTTTTCCGATGACAGAAATGCTTTTGGTGGCGATTTCTAATTTTTGAATGGGTTGTCGCAGGATGATTTCACCGCCATGATCAAGAATCCAATTTTTAAGGACATCCGATAATTGTTGCATGCCGCCTTCTAAATAATGGTTGGGCTCATTGGTGTAACAAAGGGCGGTTGAACCAAAGAGTAGGTTAACTTCATCAGCTGTGTTTTGGGCCGAAATCATCAGTTGTTCATCGATGAATTTTCGGAAAACAGTATGATTCCCAAGCCCACATTTTTCCATCCATTGCTCTACCGTTTGAAAAGCAAAAGGAAGATGTTGAACCCTTTCCATCGAAAAAAGTGGAATGGCCTGAAGTACATCGGAAAGGGATTGAGGTGGAAAATGGTGCAGCTCCAAGGCGTTGTTCCACACGAATTGCGATAGCTTGAAGCAGCGGGTCCAGAATTTGCGTTGGCCTTTCGGGCCGAAAACCCGCTCGGCCTCTTGAATCCAATCCTCCAGGTTTTCGAATCGGGTAAGCGTGGGCGTTCCTGACAATCCGTGAACTTGCATGGGGAGATGAAGGCGAGTTGCTTGAAGCGGAGGCAGGTTCAGTTGTTCGAGCAACCACCCCACGGGGCGGTTTTTTCCTAATCCAACCAAGGTGGTTGCACCCGATTCGAATCGGTGGCCTTTGCGCCAGTACGTTGCTGTGCAGCCGCCCACCATCCAGTTCTGTTCTACCAAAACCACGCGGTGGCCGCGCCGAATGCACAGGGCTGCTGCTGCAAGTCCACTCATTCCAGCGCCGATCACCACGATTTTCTTCATGAGTGGTTAACAACAAAACCGCCTTTCCTGTTTCCAAGAAAGGCGGTTCGATGCGATGTTTTTAGGATTATTTTCCTTTAGCCAATTCCACTTCGAAAAGCTTAGGCCAATATTTACCGGTGAGGAAAAGGGTTTTGGTTGCGGGGTTGTAAGCAATTCCGTTCAGAACTTCGGCGTTTTCGGCTTCGGAAGCGGAGAGCAATCCCCCAGCGTAGATAAAACTTTTCACCGCTCCCGTTTGGGGGTCTATGCCCACCAAGTCATCGGTCATGTACACGTTCGCGTAAATGCTACCGTTCACCCACTCCAATTCATTCAGTTGATCCACCATTTTTTCGTGGCTGAATACTTCAATAACCTTGGAAATGGTAGATGGATTTTTCGGATCGATGAAATACAATTTATTCGTACCGTCGCTCATGATGAGCTCTTTTCCATTGTTCGTGATTCCCCAACCCTCTATGGCTCGGGGATATTTGAAGGAACCGATGGGGTTCAGGGTATTCGCATCATAAATAAAACAAGTAAGCTCCTTCCACGAAAGTTGGTAAACCTTCCCATCCAAAACGGTGCAGCCTTCCCCAAAAACAGATGCCTCCAATTTCCGTTCAATGGCCACTTTCCCCGTTTTCCAATCGACCAACCGAATGGAACTTTGGCCGTATTGTCCGCCACTCATCAGCAGTTGGTTGCCCACAAACTCTAATCCTTGGGTATACAACTTCGGATCGTGGGGATAGGAATGAATGGCTTTGGCCACAAATGCCTGAGGAGCTGATCGGGCCATGAGGGTAAAAGCCGTTGTTTTTTGGTTGGATTTTCCCTGTGAAACCACTTCTGCGGAAAGAAGATGCTGCCCCAAAGGTAGTCCCTCGGTTTGTAATCGAATCGGATAGGGAAGGGAATCGCTTACATCCACCACCTTTCCGTCCATGGAAAAGATAACGGAATCGAGGGGGTGGAGCGAATCGGTTAATGCTACGTTCCACAAAACGGTATCGCCCTCGTGAACGGTTCCCGGATTGCTGATTTCATTGGAGAAAAAATCTTCTTCCGTAGATTCCGGTTGCGATTCTTTGGTGGTGCAAGACGGAATAAGAAAAGAGATGAAAACGGCAAAAAAGATAGTTTTTCGCCCAAAGAATTGATTCATGAGGTAAAAATAAGAAGCATTGAAGGGAATGAAAAGACAAAAAAAAGCCCCGAAGAAATTCGGGGACTTTTTTAAGGGGATAGATTTTATTCTGCGAGGAGTTTTTCCGACCATCGTCCCGTTTCGTTTTCGGCACGAATCAAATACATACCCGCAGGAACGGAAAGCGGAATATACAAGCCTTCACGAAGTTGTGCAGTGGATACCACTTTCTTCAAAACAATTCTTCCAGAAAGATCCTGCAAACTCAACTGAACTTCCTTGCCACTTGCCTCGGGAATGCGCAACCAAACCTGTTCTTTGGCAGGATTAGGAAACATTTCTGCCTGAGAAGTCCAAGATCCAGTTCCCAATCGGGAATACAAAGTCAAGCACAACGTATCATCTCGACGGATGGTATCGATCGGTGAAACAAAGACACAAATTCGTTGAGATCCTGGTGTAGTAGCTTTGTATTTGATGGTGAAGGAGTGGATCACCGAATCTCCAGGTAAAAGCCCCGTACCGCCCACGGCAATGGATTGAGTTTGAATCAATCCTCCGTTCACCGAAAAACTAAAGTCGAATGGCGAAACTCGGGCAATAGTTCCCATATTTTTTACAACGGCAGAAACAATGGCTGAATCGCTCAGGCTGTTAGCCGAAGGTGAAAGTATACGAGCCGACATTAAGTTGAGGTAACCTTGAGGTTGACCTTGAAGAGAATCATATACCGCAAAATTATCAATAGCAACGCCGTCACCGGTTACCGAACCATCAGAAATGAAACGGAAGCGGAAACGAACACGAGATTGACCAGCCAAAGAGGAAATATTGGCCTCTGCTTGTGTCCAAGCGCCGGTAGCTCCGTTCCAACATGGACCAGTATAGTAGCTGCGGGTCATGCTGTAATTGTAGAAGTTCGAATTGCTGTCGTTCACCAAAGTCCAGGTAGCACCGTTATCGGTTGTGGCTTCTAAGATTCCCAAATCGTACGCATTTTCCGTTTCGTACCAAATTTGGAAGCGAACCTTCGGATTTCTGGCTCTACTCAAATCGTAGCAAGGGCTAACAATTTGAGATTCTTCGTTGTCGTTGTAATCACCTGCCAAGTTGGTTTTCCAGACGTTCGGGGTAGAAACCGCAGAGTTAATCGTGGTACCTCCAGGTATACCATGTGCCCACGAAGAGTTTTTTCCACTTGCAACCCATCCTCCATTGTTGTTATCAAAGAATTCAGAGTCGGGAAGGGTAGTAATGTTACGGGCAGAAACCAAGGTGGTGCGGAGGGTGTCGTTGGTACGGTCGGAATCTTGAGCCGCACCCACATAAACCAATAGTTGATAGGTTCCAGGGGTAGATAAATTTACCGTTGTTGGAAATTTATACGTGGCACTTGTACCGCCAGCGATTGGCCCGGCAATGCTACCCACAATTGCAGCGGCGGCATTGAGTTTGTAGGCAACCGGGATGTTCGTTTGCGATACGGTACCCACGTTATTCACGCGAATTTCTACGGTATCGTTGGCCGAAAGACCACACCCACTGCTTGGACGAAGAATGGCTTTCAATTCCAAATCTGGACCAGAACCATCGAAAAATTTGACATCATCAATGGCCATATCACCATCGAAACTTGCACCTCGAATTCCTTTGAAACGAATTTTGGTGTTTCCACGAGCAGGAATGCTCACCTTTCTTTCCAACCAAGGATCGGTTTCATTGGTTTGTTGCTGACCTAATATAGAGTCGAACGTAACCCACTGTCCATTGCTTTCGTATTGAACATACAAGTCGCCCATGGTCGCACCAGCCATGTGGTACCAGTACGACATTCTTGGGGAGGTAAGGGAAGTTAGGTTGAGGCAAGGGGAGTACAGAAAGGAGGAATCTCCTTGTGCGCCAAATGAAGCCTCGGTATAAACATAGTTGCCGCTTCCAGTGGTATGATCTTGGTTGGGGCCTGTTGCAAATGAACCGGTTGGACCATTATTAACAAACCACGAATAACCAAGTCTACCGAAGGTCGAATCTGATTTGAAGGTCCATCCAAGGGGGAATACCCCTGGATTGGCTCCATTTCCTGAGGTTCCACCATCAAAGTTTTGAAGGTGAGCAAACGTATTGATTTGGCTATTTATGATGCTGGCTGAAACCGTATCATCACCTTGAATATTATCGCCTGGCATCATGGTAAACGCTTTGAAGTTGTAGCTTCCGGAAGCCGATAAATTGGCACGGGTAGAGAAGGTATGTGAAATGCTGGTATTTGGAGCTAAAGGCCCACGAATGGTATCCACCGCAGAAAGCAAGGTGGCTGATCCCGAAATGGAATAACGAACCGGAATATTGGATATTGGAGCCGTTCCGAAATTCACAATCCGAGCAACCACGCGTTCGTTGCTTCCCAAACCGCAAGAGGTGATGGGCGAATCAAGGGAAGCCATGGCTGCGTTGGTTGGAACAAGCGCGCCAAGGGAATCGTACACGGCAAAATTGTCGATCGCGAATCCTTCCTCAGTTACCGATCCATCGGAGAAGAAGTGAAATCGAAAAATAACACTGCTGGCATTTCCAAGCACCGAAAGAGGGTGTTTTGCCGTAGTCCAAGTATTATTGGACCCGTTCCAGCAATCTCCAGAAAATTGAGTTCCATTGATATTGGCGTTGTACCAGTTGGTGCCTCCTGTGCTTTGGCCACCAATAACGGTCCAAGTACCTCCACCATTGGTCGAAGCTTCTAAAACCATTCCGTCGTAGTTGGTTTCCGATTCGTAAGCCAAGCTAAAGCCCACCATAGGAACACGTAAACCTGACAAATTGTAACAAGGTGATTGGATGTAGGATTGCTCATTATCGTTATAATCACCAGTGAGGTTGTTCGTCCAAACATTGGGAGCGGAAACCGGCGTATTGATGATGGAACCGTTGGGAGCACCGTGGGCCCATGAATTTGCGCTTCCGTAGGTGATCCAAGCTGCTGATGCGTCAAATCGTTGCGTATCGGGAGCGGTAATGGTTGCGTAATGGGTTAAATCGTAGTGGGCCGTATCGTTCAGCGGTAAATTGTCGACAGGAACGGCTACAAATGCTTGAATGCTATACGTTCCTACCGTTCCAAAATTGCCAAGTCCTCGAAATGCGTGGCGAATTTTTGCTCCGGGCGCAATGGGTCCGGCAATGGTATCGGTTCCACCAACAGCGCCATTTACGGTGTAACGAACAATAAGCTGATTGAGGTTATTGGTTCCAAGATGTTCAACCAATGCCACAACGGTGTCGCTATTTCCTAAACCACAACCACTCACCGGGCTTAAAATGGATGAAATGCTGATTTCTGTTGGAGATGGAGTGAACTCATAGGCTCCGTAATCTGGAGTGGTTGCGCTACGAACCGCACCGGTAATATCGTTGCTAACAAAAGACGGCGTTCCGGAGTTGTTGATCAATCCTTCAATCGGAATCAAAAGGCTATTCGAAATGAAACGTGGATTCAACGAATCGGAGTTAGCATCTTGGTTTACTCCGCTTTTCCAATCAAAGAAGGTATTGTAGGTGATGGGGGTAGCATCATCGATGAAAGCGAACTCCGATAGATTTGCTCCAATGAAGTAGTCGTTGTAATCGATGTTCAAGCTATCGATTAATTTCAAAGAGGATAAATTGTAAGCCCGAAAATCGGTTGTCATTTGGAAGCCGGTATCGGATTTCGCTAGGAAAATATTGTTGAGCACATCCAAATGACCCAAAGAAACAATGGCGGTATCGTCTTCGGAAATGGATATTACTCCTGTTGAGCCAAAGAAAGGATTTTGGCTGTATTCGAAAGCAATGGTGTTGTGAACCACTTGTACATAATCTGGACCATCCAAAGAATCGGTGAAAATGCTGATCACGTTGGGGGTGCCAAAAAAGCTGGTCGATTTCAACTGAATGGTGTTGTTGTACACTTTGGTTGGATCTCCCGCTTGGCCATTCACGTTGTTCAGGGAAAGGGCAACCGAACCCGACATGTCGCCCGACATTTTATTGTCGTAAACCTGATTCCCAAATCCTCCTTCAACCCGAACAATTTCAAACCCATCTACATCTTTGATGGAATTGTTATTCACTTGCGCTAAGGTTTGATTATTAAGCTGAATGGCCGAATTGGTAAGGTTTTCAATTCGATTGTTGAAAATGGAGTTGTTGTCGGCTTGGGTAGAGGAGGTATAGAAAATTCCGCTAATTCCGCCGTCTAGAAAACAATCGATGGTGCGTGAATTGGAAGTATTATTGAAGTACACCGAGTAATCGGTTCCGAATCCACTTCCACCAATCAAATGGCAATCGCTGATTTCGATGTTATCACCATCATTGGCTTCGATGATGGCCGATGGAGTACCAAAGCTTGCTGATCCATTTCTTTTAAAAGTAATTTTTGAAAAAGAGAAATCGGTAACTTGGTTCAATTTAAATAGGCTGATGCCGGTAGTTGTAGGGTTCGTTGGATCTTGAATGATGACATCCCCCAAATTCCCATTTTGTGTAATGGTGATGGATGGATTTCCGGAAATAGGCCCTTGAACGACAAAACTTCCGGTGTATGTTCCAGAATCCAGTTCAAACGTAATGGCACCTGTGCCGCCCCCGCAATTCAATGCCGCTATGGCATCTTGTAATGTTTGGTAGTTGGCGGTGGGTCGAGCACCTACCGAGTACGTTCCTGCCGTTAATCCGAAGCAAAGTTTGGTGCGCAAAGTGTCGTTGTTCGGGTTCACATCGGGGCTTCCGTTGGCGTTAGCCGCCCATGTTTTTAAGGTGTGTGTTCCTGTTGAAGGTAAAGTAAGGTTGGTGGAAAAGGTGTAAGTGGTGGTTGCCCCAGCCGCTAGGTTTCCGGTCCAAGGGGCCGTAACGGCTGTATTGTTGTTCAATTGGTAACCCAATGAAGCCGAGGTGATGGCCGTTGTTCCTTGGTTCGAAAGGGTAATGGTAACTGGCCGAGTACTTCCTGCTACAAAAGGAGCTGAAGGACTTACCAATGATGCAACGCCCAAATCGGTGCCCTGTCCGGTATGGTAAGCGATACCACCAGTAAAACATCGAGGCGAATTGAACGGTTGAGGAAGAGTTCCACCAAATCCGGTTTGAGGCCCCGAGGTAATTTTTACATCGTTGTTAACGAAGGTGTCGGGGAAAGCTGCCGTATGCGTGGTGTAAATCATCGTAGAATTTTGAACATTTCCTACATAAAAACCATACTCTTGGCCAGCATTTAGTCGGAAGTTCGCCCCAGTAACGTCAAGCCCAGAAACCGAACTGATCGCTAAACCCGTATTGGTAATGGAAGCTGTGTAGGTTCCCATCAACGTCCAACCGGTCGTGGTTGAAATGTTGGGTTGCCCGGAAATGGGCGTTGAGTTGTACCACACCTCCACTTGATCGGTTCCGGTAACTCCAGACAGACCGACAAAAATGGTGTCCAAAATAATCGGCCGATGGGCTTTCAAATTGAAAGTGACTCCAGCGGAGCCATTATTCCCCGTTAGGGGTGGAAAGGTGAATAGGGATTGAGAAAATCCTTGGAGAACTCCCAACCCTAAAAGCAAAAGGAAAAAAAGTTTTTTCATGGGTGTAAATTTTTCGAAAGTTAAAAAAGAATGGAATTATTTTCACATTTTTGTTTTCTACATGAAAATTCCCTTTTCTCCCCCATTCATCAATGAATACGTTATTCAAGAGGTTTTAGATTCCTTGAACAGTGGTTGGATTACTACCGGACCCAAAGTGAGTCGATTAGAGGATCGTATGGCGCATTGGATTGGTGTTGAAAAGGCTCTTTGTGTTAATTCGGCCAGTGCTGGGATGCAATTGATGTTGGAATGGTTTGGCGTGGGACCCGGTGATGAAGTTATTATTCCAGCTTACACATATGCTTCTACGGCCACCGCTGTTTTGCATTGTGGGGCAACCCCCGTAATGGTTGATACGGATCCAGGTTCGTTCGAGTTATCCATTAAAAATGTTGAAAAAGTTATTGGACCCAAAACCAAGGCCATTATTCCGGTCGATATTGGTGGTTGGCCATGCGATTACGATGCCCTATATCAGCTCATCCATCGAGAAGATCTACGTAATCTTTTTACGCCACGTCACCCACGGCAACAACAACTTGGTCGGATTTTAATCATGTCCGATGCAGCACATTCCATTGGTTCCGAATACAAAGGGCGGACAGTTGGAAAATTAGCAGATTTAACGGTGATTTCTCTTCATGCTGTTAAAAACATTACTTCGGCCGAAGGAGGAGTCATTCTGTTCAATTTACCAGCTCCTTTTCAAAATGAAGAAGCGTATCGTACCAATAAAATCATTTCTCAAAATGGCCATTCCAAAAATGTACATGAAAAAGCATTGAATGATGGTTGGCGGTACGATATCGTTGATTTGGGAAAAAAGATCAATATGACGGATCTTGGAGCTGCCATCGCACTCGCTCAGTTGGATCAGTGGGATGAGATGCAACGCCGACGAATTGAAATTTTTAATGCCTACACCCAGGAACTTAAAAGTGTAAGAAATATTCGTATCCCGCAACGTTTGGATGATATTCGATCGGGGAATGGACATTTATTCATGATTCAATTGCGTAATTCTTCCGTTGAAAAACGAGATCAAATCATTTCCGAAATGAAAGATTTGGGAATCGCCCTCAATGTACATTTTGTTTCCCTTCCTCAATTTACCTATTTTCAGTCCTTGGGTTACATGCCCGAAGATTACCCAAACGCGGTTCAATTGTCCAATTCGGAGATTTCTTTACCTATTTATCCCCAATTAACGGAGGAACAAGTCCATTTTCTATTGAAATCTCTTAATTTCGTCCTTTCCAAGTTGGAATTAGGATGATAAAACGAACATTTGACCTTATTTTTTCTGTCATTTTCTTGACCCTAACTTTCCCTTTTATCCTAATTATGGGGATCTTGGTGGTGATTGATTCGAAAGGTCCTATGTTTATATTTCAAGAACGAGTAGGAAAAGACATGAAGCCTTTTTTTTTGGTAAAATTGAGAACGATGTTTACCGATAGTGAAAGCAAAGGCCTATTAACCATTGGAAATCGAGATCATCGCGTAACCAAAGTAGGTTATTTCTTACGGAAGTATAAATTAGATGAATTTCCGCAATTCTGGAATGTTTTGCTGGGCGAAATGAGTGTTGTTGGCCCCCGTCCAGAAGTGAAAAAATACGTTGATTTGTACAATTCCAAGCAAAAAGAAATTTTCCAATTTCGCCCAGGAATTACCGATGTTTCCAGTATTTGTTTTTGGAATGAAAGTGATTTATTGGCACAATCCCCCGATCCAGAAAAGCATTATATTGACGTTATTCTGCCCCAAAAAATTGAAATGAGTATGTCGTATTCCCAAAATGCTCACTTGGGTTCAGATTTGGCCATCATTCTTAAAACCATAAAAAGCTTTTTCATAAAATGATATCGAAAACAGCATTTATTCACGAATCTTCCTTTGCCGATTTGGGGTGCACCATCGGCGAGGAAACGAAAATTTGGCATTTCTCACACATCATGAGTGGGGTTGAAATAGGATCCTTTTGCAACATCGGCCAAAATGTTTTTGTTGCTTCAGGAGTAAAAATTGGCGATCGAACAAAAATTCAAAATAATGTTTCCCTGTATACCGGAGTGGTATGCGAGGAGGATGTTTTTCTTGGCCCATCCATGGTTTTTACCAACGTTATGAATCCCCGTGCTTTCATTGAAAGAAAATCGGAATATCGTCCAACGTTAATTCGAAAAGGGGCCAGCATTGGTGCAAATGCAACTTTGGTTTGCGGAAATGAAATTGGAGAGTACGCTTTCGTTGCTGCTGGAGCCGTAGTGACCCAGCCTGTATCAAATTTTTCCATGGTTGCTGGTGTGCCTGCCAAACATATTGGATGGATGAGTAAAGCGGGACATAAACTACATTTTGACGATCAACAACAAGCCCAATGCCCCGAAACGGGGGAAAAATATTCCCTCCAAAACCAACAATGTTTCCTGATGGGTTTGTGAAAAGAGTTATCGACATCTTTCTGGCCCTTCTCGCGTTGCTTCTCGCTTTTATTCCGGGGATCATTCTCTTAATTGTGGCAAAAATCCAATTCGGAAAAGCCTTTTTCCTTCAGGAAAGAATTGGTAAAAATGAATCCATTTTCCTCATTTATAAAGTAAAGTCACTTGGGCCTAATCATGAATTAACTCCTTTTTGGATGAGAGTTCGAAGTGCAGGTTTGGACGAAATACCTCAATGTTGGAATATTTTGAAAGGAGAAATGAGTTGGATTGGCCCTCGTCCTCTGCTCCCAGAGTATTTGAATTATTACAATGAAGCCCAAAAACGAAGGCATCTCGTTTCACCAGGAATTTTCGGTTGGTCCCAACTTCACCAAATGCAAAAATTATTGACGTGGGAAGATCGCCTTGCCTTGGACGTTGAATATGTTGAAAGACGGAATCTGGGCTTCGATTTGCGAATTTTCATCAGCTCAGTCTTCCTTTTATTGACAAAAGCGCGTAAAAACGCCTCAGATTTTGAAAGATTTGGTTCATAACAGAGATAAAGGTTGAAATTTTCCGCTTGATTTTTTACCTTTAAAAATGCAAAATTCATTTCCGATCATCATTTATGGAGCTGGGGGACACGGGAAAGTGATTGCTGAAACCCTTTCATTCATGAATGGGGATGCTATTTATTTCTGGGATCAGAATTTTGCAGAAACCGAAGCAGAAATTACGGTGTATCCCCCTTTCAAAGGACCTCCTGGTAAGGTAATTTTGGGAATTGGAAATCTCCTAACACGAAGACAAATCTTGGAAGAGAAGGGAGAACTCATCGATTTTCTCCCTTCTTTGATCGCCCATCCAACGGCATTTATTTCCCCTTCCGCAAAAATTGGAAAAGGGACTTGGGTTGGTCCCAAAGCGATCGTACATACCCGAGCTACCATTGGAGATCATTGCATCATCAACTCTGGCGCTATTGTAGACCATGATGTTCGAATTGGACTTAATGTTCATATTGCCCCTGGGGCAACTTTGTGTGGAAATGTTAGCATTGGTGATCACAGTTTTGTTGGCGCAAATGCCGTGATTACACCTGGCGTAAAAATCGGGAGCCATGTTTTTATCAAAGCGGGAAGTGTAGTTAAGGAGGATGTTTTAGACGGTGAACCATGATGAAGTACTTTTTATCTTCTCCCGATTTGAACGAAACAGACTATTTGGGGCTGAAAAAACTTTTTGAACCGCACCAAGAGAAGCATGTAAATCAACCAGCTCTGGAGTTCGAAGCACTTTTGGATGATGCTTTTCAATCCAAAGCACTTTTACTTCAATCGGGAACGGTGGCTTTTCAGTTGATTGCTCATCTCTTTTCTTTTGAAGTGGTATTTTGCCAGAATTTAACCTTTGTTGCTTCCATCGCACCATTTGTTCAAAAAGGAGCAAAACCGGTGTTTTTGGGGTCAGGAACAGATTGGAATATCGATGAAATTTTCTGGGATGATGTGGATCGCACCATGCAGTCGATTCAGGGAACAGCAGCGGTTGTGATTACGCATTTGTATGGAAATCCGGCGAAAGCGATCAGTTCTTGGCATGTATTAAAAGAAAAATACGGCGACCGATTAATCTTGATTGAAGATGCTGCCGAAGCCGTTGGAAGTACCTTGAATGGCAAGCCGGTAGGCACGTTTGGTGATTTTGGAGTATTGAGCTTCAATCGAAATAAAATTATCACCACCTCCGGTGGAGGAGCTCTTTTAATGAATGGGGAACATGCAAAAAAGTATGAATACGGATTTCATTTGGCTACTCAAGCCCGGGAAAAATTGCCGTATTACCAACATCATGAACTGGGTTTCAATTGGAGAATGGGTGATTTAAATGCCCAACTGGGCATTTCCCAATGGAATCAATTACCTCAAAAATTATCCTTAAGACGACGGAATTTCCAAATGTATTTCCAAGAACTGCATCCTGAATTTTCTTTTCAGAAGGAAAGTTCCTCTGCTGTTTCAAATCGATGGATCACCGCCATACATCATCCAAAGTTAGAACCAGAAAAAGCTATTTTGGCCTTAAAAAACGAAGGAATTGAATCCAGAATGATTTGGAAGCCCATGCATCTTCAACCTGTTTTCAAAGGCGCCATGGTGATTACCCGAAACGTAGAAATAGAATTGTTTCAAACCGGGATTTGTTTGCCGTCAGGGAGTAACTTAAACGAAGAAGCAATTTTTTATATCATACAACGGATAAAAAACACTGAGTTAACATAATTTTTGTAAGTTTGAACCATGATTGAGGCATTCATTTTACGATATACCAACAAGTTTGTATCAAAGTGGATCGTTTTATTGATTGATCTTTTTCTAATTTCATTTTCTTTTCTATTTGCCAATTTGATTTTCAATACGGGCGATGTAATTTGGTTTTCTTGGTCGGTTTTCTTTGTTCAACTTCCCATCCTGTTATTCATCTATCTCGTCTCTTTCTATTATTTTCAATCGTTTTCCAGTGTAATTCGGCATACCAATGTTCAAGATGCCATAAAAATATTCAATGCCATTTTGATTGCAACCTGTACGTTGCTACTGCTTACGGTGATGGTTCAAAAAATGGATCAAACAAATTCCATTTTCAATTTCCGATTGCGGGTTATCATCATTCATTTTTTCTTTTCCTTGTTTTTGCTGGTATTCAGCCGATTGCTTATCAAAGCAGGATTCAGTTACATTTCCAACATCAAGAACAAAGTAAAGGCAACAAAAGTGGTCATTTTTGGAGCAGGTCAGTCCGGACTTCAAACCTTGGGTTCTTTGAAGCAGAATAAAAGCCTTGGCTATAAGGTGGTAGGATTCTTTGATGACAATTTGAACAAGGTAAATAAAACCTTAGAGGGAATTATGGTGTATCATTCGGATGATTTGTCGCCCGATCTTCTTCAAAAATTAGAAGCTGAAGTCGCCATCATTGCTGTTCAAAAAATTTCTAGCACCAAGAAAAGTGCCTTGATCGATAAATTTTTATCAGCAAACTTGGAGGTGAAAGTTGTTCCTCCCGCCGAGAAATGGTTGGACGGAAACATCGATTTGAAGCAAATTAAAAATGTTCGCATCGAAGATTTGTTGGAGCGCGATCCCATTTCATTGAATTCTGAACATGTGAAAAGGGAATTACTCGGAAAAACCATTTTCATTACCGGTGCTGCCGGTTCTATTGGCAGCGAAATATGCCGGCAGGTTATTCAATACCAACCTCGATTTGTGATTGCCTTCGATCAAGCCGAATCAGCTTTGTATGATTTGGAATTTGAATTAAATCGAAAAGGCTTTCAAGGAAAATTCAAAGCGATCATCGGTGACGTTAATAAGACTTCCCGGGTTCGATTCTTGTTCGAAAAATATCGTCCAGAGGTCGTGTTTCACGCGGCTGCTTACAAACATGTACCCCTCATGGAAGGTAACCCATTTGAAGCCATTTGGGTTAATGTGATGGGAACCAAACAAATTGCCGATTTCGCCGTAGAATTCAAATGCGAGAAATTTGTGATGGTTTCTACCGACAAAGCGGTGAACCCCACCAACGTGATGGGCGCCACCAAGCGCTTGGCGGAAATGTACACCCAAGGTCTTAATGCACAGCAACCCCATTGCCGATTTGTTACCACACGATTTGGGAATGTGCTAGGATCCAATGGTTCGGTCATTCCTGTTTTCAAAAAGCAAATCGATAATGGCGGTCCAGTAACGGTGACACACGAAGAAATAACTCGTTATTTTATGACCATCCCTGAGGCCTGTGAATTGGTTTTGGAAGCTGGAGCGATGGGCCGAGGTGGTGAAATTTATGTGTTTGATATGGGCGAAAGTGTAAAAATTATTGATCTCGCTCGAAAAATGATTAAGCTTTCCGGTCTTCGATTGGGGGTAGATATCGAAATTCAAGTTACAGGACTTCGACCAGGAGAAAAGCTCTTCGAGGAACTCCTTTCCAACGAAGAAAATACCATCAAAACCCATCATCCTAAAATTATGGTTGCCAAGGTGCAAGATGTCAATTTTGATGATGTACAAGGGGGGATCAATTACATTACCGAAATTCATAAGGAAGCAACCGACTTTGAAATGGTTAAAGCCCTAAAAACATTGGTTCCTGAATTTATTTCCAACAATTCGATTTACGAAAAACTCGATTCACAAGGTTCATGAAAGTACTTATTCTTTCGGGCGGTGGAGGAGAGCGGTTTTGGCCACTTTCCCGCCAAACGAAACCCAAACAATTTCTCCCCATTTTTGGCGGGAAAACTCTTTTTGAAGATGCTATGGAGCGTTCTCGCACCATCGGTGCCGAGGTGGTCGTTGCCACCAACGCTAAACATACGAATTGGATCGATCAATTTGCGCCCAATGCCTTCCAAATTCACGAACCTGTTGGGCGCAACACCGCTCCCGCTGTTGCCCTAGCTTGTTTGCAATTTCCCAACGAAACATTCCTCGTCCTTCCATCCGATCACTTAATTCGATATCAAGAAGGTTTCTTAAAAGCCGCCAACCGAGCTCTTGAGTTGGCAAATCAAGGTTTTTTGGTCACCTTCGGACTCACGCCAGATTATCCCGAAACCGGATACGGTTACATTGAAGCTGAAGGAGAAAATGTTCACTCTTTCAAAGAAAAACCCAACGCAGAAACGGCAAAACAATACATCGAAACGGGTCGTTATTTTTGGAATGCCGGGATGTTCGCTTTTTCGGCCAAAACATTTTTGGAAGAGTGCCAGAAACATGCTCCAGCATTATACGAAAAGTCAAAAATAGCTTGGGAAAATGCTCAAAAAAGCGAGCAAGTGTTGGCACCGCAAGAGAACGACATGAAGGAAATTCCTTCCATTTCCATCGATTATGCCGTGATTGAGAAAACAGATCGACTTCGAATGGTTCCCGCCTCCATGGGATGGAGTGATCTCGGTAGCTTTGATGCCCTTGCCGACGAGTACGAAAAGAATCAAATACCCCTGGAAACAGAACGCTTGGTTCAAATCGATGGAAAACATAATTTCGTTTTCGCACCCGGAACTGTGGTCGCTACCGTAGGAGTTTCGAACCTCCTCATCATTCAAACGCCTGATGCGTTATTGGTTTGTGAAAAAGGAAAAAGCCAACAAGTTCGATCCGTTATGGAAGATTTGAAGTTAAACATGCCTAGCATCACCCAATGAAAAAAGTTGTTTTTCTTGTTTTCATTTGTTTGAGTTTTGTTGGGGGATATGCCCAACCATTTTTTCTGCTTTCCCGATCCAACGACCCCCAATACCGCATCAATTCCTTCATTTTTCAAGAAGATTTGAGGTTTTTCTTTGAACCCTACGCCATTTCTATGGATGATACGGAATCGCTTAAACTCAGTTCTAGAGCCAGACATAGCATGTCCTATTTGTCGTATTACAACCAAAGCAAGCCTGCCGTCATTTCCAAGAACAAATGGATTCAAAAAATCACCGACCACGAGTTATTTCAGTTTGTTGACACCGATTTTTGCATTCAAGTATATCCATTGATCGATTTTTCGGCGGGGCAATCCAATCTTAAAGACAATCGATTATCTCAAAATACACGTGGATTTTGGTTGTCGGGAATGTCTAGGAAGTTTGGGTTTACAACCACTTTTGCAGAAAACCAATCGGTTTTGCCATCATTTTTAGATTCGTTTCGAACTGTTTCTGGGACTTTGCCCGGGCAAGGGCCGGTGAAGAATTTCAAAGTGGGTGGCTACGATTACGGATACGCCACTGGCGAACTCGCATACAGAGCCGCCCCCAATGTGAGGTTGGCTTTCGGAAACGAACGCCAATTCATTGGCGACGGATACCGTTCCTTAATTTTAAGTGATTTCTGCTCACCTTATCCGTATTTCAAGGCAGAGTGGAAAATGGGACCCATTCAATACCGATATCAAATTGCACAAATGCAAGACCGAACAGTGCCGAGCAATGTAAAACCTCTTCCAACCAAATACCACGCTTTTCACTACCTGGATTGGAAAGTTACTCAAAAATGGAGAATTGGTGTTTACGATGCCATCATATGGGCCCGAATTTCTCCCTTTAATGGAACCAACCGCGGAGTTGATTGGAACTACCTCAATCCATTTGTCTTCTTTCGCCCCCTTGAATACAACAACCGAAGTGTGGATAATGCGTTTCTAGCTTTGAATACTTCCTACAACCTAACGAGTAGAATTCAAACGTACGGACAGCTTTTTTTGGATGAATTTAAATTGGCGGATTGGCGGAAGAAAAATCAAAGTTGGACCCAAAAATTTGGAATTCAAGCCGGAGTGAAAGGGCATGTTGATTTGAAGAATCACCGAAATATTTTCGGACTTTTGGAATACAACGTCGTTCGTCCATACACGTATTCTCACCAGTATCCGGTTCAAAATTACAGCCATGCCAATGCTCCCTTGGCCCATCCGTTGGGTGCCAATTTTCATGAGCTTTTGGGCCAAGTGCAGGTTACACAAAATCGATTTCAAGCCAACCTTTGGTTTTCCAATAGCGTTCGAGGAAACGATACTTCT
>JACCEC011308499.1_pt1 | contig 27370 bp, 22 predicted proteins | sample 7450121 | NCBI WGS metagenome assembly JACCEC01 (sample SAMN15323455, study PRJNA562643) | freshwater metagenome | isolation source: river surface water | place: USA:Blue River Watershed | collected 2017-08-18 | reverse complement strand
CGCGGCAAATATGACGGCAAAAAATCCCGCAAAAGTAAATAAATACAATATTTTTTTTTAATGTTAATAATTAAAAAAAAAATAATAATTATTCAGGAACAACAATATTTTTCAAAGTATCGTGACTGATGGGCGCCTCGACCAAAACATCGGGAATACTTTCGCCAAAATAAATTTTCGAAATAGACCCGAGAGCCTTCACTTGCTCATATCTCAAAAACTCTTCCGTCAACAAAATCTGGTTGCCATCGGCCTGCTTCTGGCTCTCATAGAATCGCGTGTCTGCGATAGACATCTGACGAAGATTTTCGATTGCTTGGATGTTAAATTCGCTATGTTTTTTTTGAATCGCTTGCTCGTTTTCGATGGCGGCCACTTTCGAGAGTTGGCGCGCATGAATTGTCGCCTGCATTTCTTTGGTTTCCGCCTGTTTTTGTTCGACCAGCTGTTTGTTCGTGGCAATTTGCAAATTGGTGGCTTCGGCCTCGACTTGTTCGAACTTTTGGAGAATATGTGCGGGAACGACGGGTTTCGTCACACGGACACTGATGATTTCAATGCCTGGCGCCCACTTTCGCAAATCCACGCGCAACTGGTCCGCCAGATGGTCGTCGAGAGTGTCGAATTTGGTGATGTACACCTCTTGCAAAGTGTTCTTGCTGCAAAACTGGTTTACTTCGTGGTGAATTTTATCGTAAATCCAGGTTTTATCATAGTTGATTGTATAGTTACGAATCGTGTTGAGCAATTTAGATCGGTCAAGACGATTGACGACTTCGATTTTTTCAAAGTTGATGAGGACACCGCTCGCGGTTCCACACGGCACATTCGTGACACTGTCGGTCTGCACCGTGTGGAGAACTTCTGCGTGAGAAGTGATAAAAGGGATTTTAAAATGGATACCTGGTGGGGTTGTCTGGTTCAACAGAGCGCCATTGCGATAATAGACTCCATCACGACCCTCTTCGATAATATGAACGCTTGCAAATATGATAGCAACCGCGGCAACTAAAATTCCGGCGACGAACATTTTTTTTTGGTTTTGCGATTACGATGAAAATAAAAATGAAATAAATAAATTTATGATTTACTACGAAGATCATAAAAAAAATTAAAAATGGAAAAAGTGGGTTACATTTATTTGCGGGACAACGCTTGGTATAAAAGCGAGAACACGATCAAGCTCGGGATCGCGTCAAACATAAAAGATCGCGCCGGAACATATGTTACGGGAGAAATCATTCGCGGAGAGTTTATAAAAGTGTTTGAAGTACAACACGAAAATATGCGTGATGTCGAGTTTCATTTACACAAAGTTTTGTGGAATTTTCGCGATTGTCGTGGCGGAGGAACAGAGTTTTTTCATCGAGATATTATTGAAATGGTGGCGAACAATATTCCAGTGCCATTCCGAGAGTTATCTCGCGAAGAATGTCTCCAACTGGATCGTCAATCACGTAATAACAACAACCATGCTGAGTCTATAAGTGACGACTCTGACACTGCGACTCTTGTCGACGACACCGAAACCCTTGTCGACGACACCGAAACCCTTGTCGACGATTTTGATACTATGACCCTTGTCGACGATTTTGAGACCTTTAAGGAAATGGAAGAAACGCTTGAACCACGAGAGTTTCAGAAAGAAATTATCGAAAAGTGCGCAACCCATTATTCGACGCATAATAAAGGCCTCTTAATACTAACATGTGGAGTTGGCAAAACCCTGATTTCTCTCTGGGTTGCACAAAGACTGGGATCCAATAAAATCGCCATCGGCGTCCCCACAGTTGTCCTATTGGAACAATGGCTCAAAGTCATTGCTCAAATATTTCCAAACATACCAGTGCTGAAAGTGCCTGGCAACCAAGATGTCGCAACTTTCGTCGCAAAAAATCCGAAGTGTATTGTGATCACGACGTATTCGTCCTCTTACAAACTGATTGGTTCTGTATTTGACTTGAAAATCCTTGACGAGGCGCACCACTTGACAAGCATCAATTTAGAAGCATCCTCGACGAGAGCCTTTGTGCGAATCCTCGATGTCGAATCGTCAAAACAGTTGGCTCTCACCGCCACGCCGAAACAACTCGATGGAAACAACGATCCGAATATAATTTCGAATGACAATCGCGAACAGTTTGGAGAGGTGATCCACCGAATTAATTTGCTATGGGCGATCGAGAATAACGTGGTTTGCGATTATGTGATCCAAACAATTCTTGTCGACGAAGGAAGAATCGATGATTCGATTGAGAATAAGCGGCTGTTTTTGGCGGCATATTGTGCTCTCAAAAGCATGGTAAACAAACACACACCCTCGCACCATTTGCTTATTTACTGCAACGACATGCACAACTCGGCGGTTATTTTGGGTTATCTAAAGGCGCTATTGCGAAATCAATTTTCGGAGCTGGCCGACGATTGTTTCGCGGAAACATACAACAGCAATATGGCGCCGCTCCAACAACGAGAGATTTTGGACCGGTTCGAGAGCTCTCGTCTCGGAATTATTATTTGCGTATATTGTCTTGGAGAAGGGTGGAATTGCCCTTTGCTCGACGCCGTTGTTTTTGCCGAAAACATGAGCTCGAATATAAGGATTACGCAGTGTGCACAGAGAGCTTGCCGCAAAAATTATTTGGATCCGTGCAAAATCGCCAAAACTATTTTGCCAATTCTTGATTTGGACGAAGACGATAACAAACCAGATTTGAAAACAGTTCGAGAGGTGATTTACCAGATGGGGCTCGAAGATGCTACTGTGATTTCCAAAATGAGTGTTTATCGAGAGGCACGCGACGAAGAAATGCCTAACAAGTCGCGAGGACGCAACGCGCCGATGGAGTTCGTATACGACGAAGAAATTACGAGACGTCTTCGTTTAAAAACAACACCCAGGACAAATGTCGGATTCGAAACGATTCGCCGAATGCTTGCAGAGAGAAATATTCGGTCGATCGAGCAGTACAACGAGTTGTGTGACCATGACGTAAGATTTCCTAGGGATCCAGAGCAGACTTTTGGGCACTTGGTTGCACGGTGGAGCTGGGTGGATTATTTCGGCATTCCAAGAACATTTTACGACATTGATGTTTGTAAACAAAAGTGTGCGATGTACTTGACCATGTCTCCTGAAATGCGAGAGAAAATGGTGGATATTTCTGTTGTCTGTGAAGCCTTATGCCAACTCGATTCCATGTTTCCTCCGAAAGGTCTTTGGGTGGATTATTATCATGTGAACGAGCTATCCGACATCATACCAATTTTTAAACCACTGGCGAAAAAGAAATCTGTGTTTTCATAAAAGTATTAAAAAAACTTAAAAATAACCAAAAAACCATGTCCATTAAAAACTTTATTCGTGAAACTTTTCGTTCTTGTCTCGATATTTTAAGAGACTCGGAGTACTTGACCGGAGACAAGGCCCTTCGGCCTCTCGGTTTTTTTTTACAATTGCGCTTGCTCGAGTCCCAGTTTGGCAAAGAAATCGACATTGACAACCCGGTCTACTATGATTTTAAAGAGTACGAATTTGCCGACAACAAGGAGCTTTGTGACAAACATCTTGCCGAACTTTTGAGATTGGCGCGATTTTCTTATTTGGCAAAAGTCAAAGAAGACAATCTGAAAACGTACATGGAGTATTTGTGGAACGACATTTTGTCGGTTCACCCTGCAACAAAGAGCGTTTTCTTGAAAGGGCGTGGATTCGAATTAAAAAAGCAGACGACTTACAAGAAGATCATCGACAAACTTGCGTCGGTTGAGTTCGAAAATATCGACGAAGATATTTTGGGAGAGGCGTACGAAGAAGTCGTGAAAGACATAATGACCGGGAAAACACTCGGCCAATTCTTCACGCCACCCGTTGTCAAACAAATGATGGTGGAGTTGATTGACCCGCAGATACATCCCGACGGAACTACCGAGTCCGTCTTTGATCCAGCGATGGGCACAGGTGGTTTCCTGATCACTTGCATGCGATATCTTATCAACAAATCGAAGAGATTCGGCACCGCCCTCAACTGGAACTCGATACGCAACGGAGTGATTAGTGGGCGCGAATGTGAGCCACAGACGTTTCAACTCGCAGTTTCCAACATGTTGATTTCGTCGGGTAAAATGTTTCACTTAGAACATGGTGACAGCATTCGTAATCCAATTGTCGCAAAGTATGACATTGTTCTTGCGAACCCTCCTTTTGGCATCAAAGGTTTGGACTATGACGAAATCACCGATCCTTTGCGGAATGAGTATTTGCCCATCCGGTCAAAGAGTTCCACCCCACTTTTCCTCCAGGCCATTATTTACATGCTCAAAATAAATGGTCGATGTGCGGTTGTTTTGCCAGATGGCCAAGATTTGTTTAGCAAGTCGAAAGCACTGGTTACGGTGCGCAAGTATTTGATGAAAACTTGCGATCTAAAAGAAGTGATTTATTTACCCCCCGGAATGTTTACACATACAACCATCAAAACTTGTGTTTTCTATTTTCAAAAGAGAAAAGAACAGGCGGATGTACTTGAAACCAAAATTATATTTGGAAATTCGAAGGAGATTGATCGTGTCCATGTTTTCACAGAAGCGCACCAAACGGAAAAGGTGATTTTTTCGGAGTTCAATGGCACCTCGAAAACCGTAATTACCGAGGTTGGAATCGAGCAGCTTGCCAAAAATGATTATTCACTGAACGCAGTGGAATATTTGGCATATGTAAAAATTGGTGGTGGCTCTGCAACTGCAGACGGCAGCAGCAGCAGCAGCAGCAGCAGCAGCAACATTATTGTCAAAACATTGGGAGAGATTTGCCAAGATGTAAAAACCTCCAAAAGCATTCCGTCGTCAAAAAGAGTGTCTGGAAATTTCAAATTTTTTACGTGTTCTCCCGACGTGGAATCGCACGACACATCTTTTTACGAAGGATCATTCATTATTCAAGGAAGTCGAGGGACTATTGTTGGAAGCACCCATTATACAGATAAGAATGAAAAGTTCGCGGTAGGAACAAGCATGTTTTTGAGCAAAGTGATTGACGAAAATGTCGTTTTGACGAAATACGTGTTTTACTATTTGAAATTTACCCCGGCGGTTCTTCGACAGCACATCAATGGAACCGCGATCCCGATGATTAACAAAGAGAACTACTACCACATTCAGATCCCGCTTCCTCCTCTCGCCCAACAAAAGGAGATCGTAGAGCGTCTCGATTTTTTCCTTGAAAAATGCAATGGCACCAATGCTCAAAAAATTCTCCAGCTGCGACAACAAAATGTGATGTGTTTCGAAACGATTATGGATGGTGAAGTAAAAACTTTGGCAGAAGTGTGTGACTTCAAAAATGGAAAGGGAATAAAAAAAGAAAATTTGGAACCTGGCGAATACCCAGTCATTGGAGGCGGAAAACAGCCACTTGGTTACCACAACAAGTATAATATGGATGAAAATGTGGTGCTCTGTTCGTCGAGCGGTGCTTCTGCTGGATATATTAGTAGATATGCGAAAAAAGTGTGGGCGAGTGATTGTTTTTCAATCAAGCCAAAAGCCAGTTTAAACAGTGCTTATTTGTACTATTTTCTAAAACTCACGCGTCAATCTGCGATTTATGCGATGCAAACGGGAACCGCACAACCGCATATTTATTCGAAAAATCTGGAAACCATGAATATCATAATTCCCTCGCTTGACAAGCAAAAATATATTGTTGATTTTTGCGAGGCAAATGACCTGTTAATTCAGCAGCTCAAGAAGAACATCGAGCAAAATACAAAATTTGCCGAGTCTTTTATTCAAGCTGCGTCTTCTGGCAGCAAAAAACGCAAACATGACACCGTATAAAATTTTTTTCATAAATAAATTACTTGCAAAAAATGTCGTTGTCCGTTGATAAATCCGTTTTAATAATCTTTTTAAAAAACCTTTTATGTCGATTGGCGTGTGACCCGTCAATCGAGATTTCCGATTATTATTCGAACATTGTTGATTCACGTTTTTACAACGTGTGCAAAGAAAATGGTTTCAAATTGGACACAGCCCTCGACGCAATCATTGACGAACTTCTTGTTGACGAGCAATATTTGAAATTTGTCGCAAACATTCCTGTTTCAAAACACGATGACGACGACTTCGAAACCCAGTCGGAAAATCTCTTTGACTATGTGATGGCTTTTGTCGGATTTTTCATGATTCACAACGTACGCACGTACAGTTATTTTGAGATCCGGGACGAATTTATCGATTTATACACTTGATTTGTCATAAAAAAAAAGAGGATGCTTACTCATCATTATAACCGCGGCACCAATGCCGAAGACGATGCCTGGTTTACGTACGAAACTCCACTCGATCAACTTCACCAAGATTTATTAAAAAAGAAAAATGCGATTTACGATTTCCACTATTTTATCGAACACAATTCGCGAGAAGAGTTGGCAATTTGTTATGCGCGAATGATTGATGCAAAGACATGTGGAGCTGAAACAGATGCGGCCATGTCGTACAGTGATCCAGTCGAATACGAAAAACAAATTGCCGAGTTATTCGAATTTATGATCGATCCTCAAGAAATGGTAATAACCGAGATGATGTTTTCTCTTCAACAAATGTTTGATATAATACTTGACAAAGACACAGTGAAGGATTTGTTTCAGTATTCCATGTACCACCCGAATGCGATTCTTTGTCACGTTTGTCGTAAAATCGAGTGGAAATATACGCGGCGATATTTTCACGATAATGGAATGATTGAGTGCTGTTCTTGTCATAAAAATAAACGCAAGCGACCTGACACAGGAGAGCTTGATATAAATTTTGATTCATTTGATTTGAAAAAATATATTTAAAAATAAATACAAAATATAAAAAAATGAATTTCCGTGCAATTTTTGAAGGTGCATCCACCATTTGTATAAACATATTGTTTTCGTTGTTGTGGTCATACAATTATTTAGCGGTTGTTGTCGAGGAGCGATTCAAGTCCTATGGATTTTTCTTGAAACCGGTGGTCATTAAGCGCGAACCGCCTCTCGAGAAATGGAATTGCAGCGCTTACGTCGAGTCGAACAAATTGGTCGAGCATTACGAGTACGGTGTAGAGAAGGAATTTTTCGTTTTCTCGGATCCAGTCGACTGCCCTCTCTATTTGCAAAAATGCGAGGGCTACATGTTGTCGAAGATGTCGGTGTGCGATCCAGAGTTTGCAGATGCGAACGAAGTGCGTTTCTTAAATATTTTGTATATGCACCCCAAAATGGAGGAATGTGTAAAACTGACTTTGGACAAGGCCTATATCCGAAGCGGCAACGAGGTGTTTAGCAAAACCTTTGTTTGCCGAATGTTGCATTATCAGTGCACGACGCCCTATCATTTCGACAACGACTACGAGCTGCATATTATGGACAACAAAATTCAAAAGCACATTTTAAAGTCAAACCACTATTTGCACTTTAAAGGAAATCAGTCTTACGACATAAAGGAGAACCCGCAATAAGGTTTCGTTTCCTTTCCTCTTCATAAAAAAATTATATAATACGAAAACCAATTTAAAATATTATATAGTTAATTAAATATAAAAAAAAATGGCCACGCTACATCCTTTGGCTTATAAATGGAGTTTGTATTATCATTTACAAACCGATAACAGTTGGACTCCTGACAGTTACAAGACAATTATGCAGGATATCGACACGGTTGAGCACATCAATGCAATCAATCGAGCGATCCCCGAGTACTTGTTGTACAACTGCATGTTTTTCTGCATGAAAACAGGAATCAGCCCTACGTGGGAGGATGTAAAAAACCGCGACGGAGGATGTTTTTCGTACCGAGTGCCAAACAACGAGATCGCGGTGGCGTGGCGGTCCCTCATGTGTGCGATGGCCGGGAACTCGTTGACCAAGGGGACAAAATACGAGTCGCACGTGAACGGTATCACGGTATCACCCAAAAAGAGGTTTTCTGTGATCAAGGTTTGGATGGATACGTGCAATTTCCAGGATCCCGATATCATCAAAGACATTCCCAGTCTACCTAAAGATGGATGTCTCTTTAAGAAACACGCCCCCGAGTTTTAACGTTTCTTTTGTCGGGAAGCATCGAGTGCGGCTTGGGCGGAGGCTTTTTGGGTTTCGAGAGGCGGAATGGCGTCGCCGGTCTCTTTCAGCAGCTGTTGGTAAGCGGTCTTGTCGTCTGCGATTTTTTTGCTTTTGGGTTTAACAAATTTGGGATCTTTGAGAATTTCTGTAAGCAGATCGCGGCGTTGTTTAAGCAATTCGAGTTTCTGGCCGAGTATTACAGGGTCGTTGGTTGGTTTATTGAATTTATCCGCACGCAACGAGTCGCTCATCACTTTTAATTTTGTTTCTGCCGAGGCTGCACTAATGGCACCTTCAATTATAAAAGGGTGTATTATGTACCATATTAAAAATAACGCAGCAACAAAAATTATTAAAAGCATTTTATTGTCAAATTTCATTTTGTTTTTCTTTACAATTATAAAGTATAATTATAAAAAAAAAATTATTTATTTCTTGGCCTTTTTGGGAACCATGGAGCCATCGTTTCCTTCGATGCGCTCAACAAACTCGTGAACCAAATACCAAACCAATGCAAAAACTAAACCGTGCACGATCGCAGCGACTTTACGGGACGCACCGACAGGTAACCACAACAAAACACCGGGGGAGAGAAGGGCAAAGAGAATAGCCATAACAAGATACTTGATCAAATCCATTTTTTTATATAATAAGGGAAAGATTTAAAAAAAATCCACTAAGAGCCAATTCAAAAGAATAAAAAGGGAACTACCACAAATTTAAAAAAAAACAAAGTATGGGATCATAAGGGAACGACGAGTTCCCTTAATTGGGCGGCAAAGGTGCTAAACAAAGCTTGATTTCCCCGAGCGAAGCCACATCATACTTGACGATGAGAGGCAAATCGTTCCCTAAATACATCTCTAAATGGCTGCACAGGGGAGTACACTTGATGAAATTGTTGAGACTCTTCACCGAAAACTCCCCCTGAACGATTACGGAGGGGTCCGGCTTGACAATAAAGTCCATGTGGCTATCCGACTCGGAACGCTTAAACTTGGTCTTTGCAAAAGTCCCGACACAAGAAAAGATCAAATCGTCCCCTACCGACTTGATCTCTACTCGATCCGTCAACGCATTCAAATCTCTCACAATCTTTTGGAAATCGGCGGTGGGCAAATTGATGATAGTGGAGTACTCTACATCGGGAATCACCAACTCCTCCGTGTCGGGCTCAATGAGTCGCAACTTGTAGTCGTAGGTTTGACCAACATTCTTGTTGTCGAATTCCATGCCGAGGTAGGAAACAATGCCATCCTGGTAATCCTCCTTGTCAATGTACATGGTAAACGTGTCGTCGTTCGAGAGAGTCGATATTAACTTGAAAAAATGCATGGTGTTGGTGCAAACCACGATTTTGTCGGGAACGCACTTGTATAGCTCGAACTTGTTTGAATGCAAAACCACGCTCACGAGCATGGTGTGTGTCTTGTCGAAATTAATGATTTTCATACTGTCTTTTGTGAATGTGATGGTGGCATCGGTCAAAATGTCTTTGAGTGCGGTGGTTAAATTTCGGATTGGCTGGATTTGTACGGTTTTAATAGTCAAAACGTGATTGTTCTCGTTCATTTTTGGTTGAGTTGGTATATAAAAGGTTTAATGTTTTAAATCAGTTCGTGTGTTTATATATTTTTTTTCTAAATATGAATAGTATACTTTTTGAATGACCGACGCATTCACCATCAAAAACTACTCGATACTCACATCATTCAACAAGACACAAATTTATATGAAACTTGTGGATACGGTGACTCATATGGTTTACGAGACCAACGTAGACAGCGCCGATCTGCGTCTCTCGATTACTTTAGAAGATGTGTACAAAATTATCACGGCATGTTTCGGAGAGGACGAAGGATATAAAGTCGCAATAACTGTGCGGTCGGGTCTTATGAAAATGAAGTTCCATGCTGTTGTCGGAGGCTTTTTGAAAATCGATTTCGATATTTTGATCAAGGAAAAACTCATGACGAATGATACGCAACTCTCACTTTTCATGCATCAATTGGAACAAAAACAAGAGAGCGCATTCGAGGCTCTGGCAAACCGGTGCGACCAGCTTGCACATATGGCGGAGAGACTTGAGCATACACTGAATTTGGTTTCTTGTGCGGAAATTGAGATGCGAATGAACACTTTTGTACCTCTCAATAGTCAGTCACTCACGATCCAGGGGGATTTGCACATGAAGGCGGACAAAATCAAGTTGTTGTTTAAGTTGCAAAAACTTCATTTGACGGCATTTTCTCTGGTCGATTTGACAACCATTTGGAGCGGTTCTCTCAAAGATTTGTCTATTGATGCGGGTGGAAGTACAAAATTTGTATCGTTGAGGGGGATTAGGGGAATGCCCAAGCTCGAGTCTTTAGTCATTGCGAACGCTCCTTCTTTACGCGATGTGTCTTGTTTGTACAATATGACACTTAAATCCATCAAAATTGTGGGGCATTGTGCTTTCAATATGAATGAGTTGAAGAATTTTTGCAGTGAACACAAAATTGATTTAAGGTTCACCGAGATGTTGGCATAAAGTAAAAGAAAAATGTATCGCGATAATTATATAGAGCATGCCCGCGAAATATGAGGGTAAAGGGGGGTTTCGATTAAAAACAATATTTAAAAATTCTACCACCACTGCAAATACGAAAGGTACCGCGAAATATGAGGGGCAAACAAATGCCGAAGGACACCCAGATGGACTAGGATTTCAAACGGGTGATGATTATACGTACAAAGGGCATTTTAAAGACGGATTGCAATCAGGAATCGGAGTTTATAGATATACGGATGGTCAAGTTATAAAAATGGATTGGGATAAAAATTACCAAATTATTACTTACTCAAATGACGGTGCGAAAAAACAATTCTCAGGAAAAGTCGATAATTTTTGGCAAGGGGAATTCATCTTAAATGATGGCAAAAAAATTATCGGCAGTTTTGATAAAGACGGAAACGGCGTGGGAAAAATTATTTGGAACAATAGCGATTACTATTTGGGCGAGATCAAGTTATTTGAACCAAATGGTCTCGGGTACAAAAATGCGAATTACGGTTTTTTTTCAGATGAATACGATGGCATGTTCAAAGAAGGCAAGTTTCAAGGAGTTGGTAAAATTAACAACATAACCAGGGGCGACAAATATATAGGTCAATTTAAGAACAACAGCCCCGAAGGGTTAGGAATCCGAGAATATAACCGTACAGAAAGTTTTGGTGATATTTATAGTGTCGTTGATACAGGAAATTTTAAAGATAACAAGTTATATAAAGAAGGTATTCGCGATTACACAAAATACGACTATGTGTATTACGATACTGATTTCAATAATGGCGGCCAATCGAAAACATACAAAACAGTGTACAAAGAAACTTCTACCAAAAAATTCTCTGAAGCTGAAAATAAAATAAATAATGAGTATCGGCCGAAAATAAAAACCCTTGAACAAAAAGTTCGAACAGAAGCCGTTGATAAAGCAAATGAAGCTGTAAAATACGCAGAAGTAAAAAAAAATGAAGCAGAAAAAGTAGCTGCCGATGCAGAAACAAATGCAACTGATGTCGCTAAAATCGATTTCGACAAAGTTGAAAAAGACGTTGACCGCACGATTAAAGAAATTAAAGACTCTACCCAAAAAGCTCATGAAAACGCCGCACTCAAATTTTACAAAGAAGAGTTTGATTCGGGTCAGAAATCCGTTGCGGGTGTTGATCGTACAGGCTATTTGAAAATTGGCGAGTCCAAGTATTTTGGGCAAATCAAAAATAATGAACCCCACGGTTTTGGCGAATTGGGTTCATACAAAGGTCGTTTTGTAAATGGTAAAAAAGACGGCATTGGCATTGACGGCACTGATATCGGATTTTTTAAAGACGGCAAGTTTATGCGAAACGTTGACGATATTCTTCGTAGTTATAAAAACACTCAAATTGACAAAGAATCACTGAAAAAAGTTTTGGACACAAAAATACAACATGATGTCAACAAATTCATTAAAGACCATGTGGACCCAGTTGTGAACGAAACAAAGGCGGCAGAAAAAGAAGCCAATGACATACAAACGGCTCAAACCGAATACGACAAAATAATAAAAATTAACCCAGAAAACCCAGATCACTATGTTTACGAGCGCATGATTGCAGGGTACAAATATACAGGTGGAGTGAATAACACAGGTGAACCGCATGGTGTTGGTACACAGGTTTACTCAGGCGAAACGTACGAAGGCACTTTTGTAAATGGTAAACGACACGGTATTGGCAAACTTGTTTATCATCCCGCAAATCAAGGTTGGACAGAATATTTTGGACAGCACTCCGACAACAGTATTTCTGGTGTTGGTCTCGCAATTATAAATAAAATAGAAAACTTTGGCAGGTGGGTGTCAAATGGTAATAGTAAACATAATCTTCACGAAAAACAATTTTTGAATAAGGTTACCCTGAATTTAAAAATCGATGTCGAAGATTTTGTAAAAAGAGAAATAACAGATAAAAAACAAAATATTATTGATAATGCAAAAAAGTACGCAAAAGAAAATATATATGACCCAAAACTCCAAGATATTAAAAAAGTTAAGGGCATGCAAACAAAAAAAAACACAATAACCAGTTGGTTTTCTACAAGTGATTATGTCGGTGAATTAAATAATGAAGGACAAAAACATGGGTATGGAATTTTAAATCCGGGTAGAAATCCCCGAAAAGGCATTTTTAGAAACGACGATTTTGTTTTTGGCGAAGAATGGACTGATGACAAGATACGTTTTAAAGGTTTTTTTTCGTATGCAGCAGGCATCATTGGGCAAGGTCTTAGCTATGGTGAAAAAGGAACAGATACAAAAGAATATAGTGATACCTATACATTTTCATCCTATCGTTCTGACCGTGAAAAATTTACAGAGGAAATGACAGGAAAAGACAGAGGCCTTGTCGAAGTTATCAAAGAAAATATTGAAAAAGATGTCAAAGAAGTTGTTGACGAAGCAGAAAGAATTGCGAAACTGGTGGAAACTTCAGGACCGTCAGGAACTTCAGGACCGTCAGGAACTTCAGGACCGTCAGGAACTTCAGGACCGTCAGGAACTTCAGGACCGTCAGGAACTTCAGGACCGTCAGGAACTTCAGGAACAGGTCAAACCGGACCATCTGGGCCAACTGGATCATATGATTGGAAAAAAATCGGACTTGCGTCTGCAGCGGTTGGTCTTGGAGCAGCGGGTGTTTATTATTTACACAAAAAATACAAAAACTCAAAAACGCAGAAAACCCCAAGTGTAAAGCGAAGCGTAAAACGTAGTGAAAGTAAGCGAAGCGACGGAAAGCGAAGCGTAAAGCGAAGCGACGGAAAGCGAAGCGTAAAGCGTAGTGAAGGTAAGCACAACAAAAAACGAAGCAAAAAGAGCAGCGAAGAAAAACGCAGTGGTAAGCACAGCGTTAAACGGAGTGAAGGTAAGCGAAGCGATAAGGAACGAGAGAAGCGAAGCAATTCGAGTCTGCGAGAATCATCATAAATAAATATTAAAAAATGTCCGACCAAGAATCTAAGAAAACAGAAGTACCGCTTGCCGATATGTCCGACTGTGACATAACAAAGCACATTGCAAGCAATCACGCAGAACCAAAAGAGGAATGCAAATTTATTTACGACCCTGCGAGCCCTTATTTCAAAAGGTTTTCGTACGGCACTTTTACTGACTGCGAGATTCCTCGTATTTCCATGTGTTTTCCAAAGAAGTCTCCAAAAATCATTCGAGACGCCAAATTCACAAACGTCGACTTTGGTCAATGTGTATTCGACAATGTCATTTTCCGCGAATGTTTTTTTGAGAACTGCGATTTTTCCAAAACACTCATTAGTAACTTGACATTTCAAGTGTGTTTAATCAAGAACACAAATGTCGATTATCCCGATGTTTCGGTAACAAGTCTCTATAATGATGAACACAAGTAAACAAAAACAGTTTAAAACCATTTTGCTGTGTTATTAGTAAGTATCCAAATGGTGGTATATACACGCGCATTCAAAAAATACATCGAGAATAACAACGATTTTGTAGAGGAGCCGAATCGAAGCCTACTCATACTCGGACTATTTCCATTGTATACAGCAGCCGCGACTATCGCTCTAACCATAATTTCCTTATTCGGTTTACGTGCATTTTGCATATGTATATTTTCATTACTCGGGGTCTTTGGCACCGGCGTTATTATAAATTTAACCAAAATATAAAAAAAAATTACATCAAAGTTTTTTTATATTTTAATCTCTCTTCTCCTTCCCCTTATAGTCCTTCCACGAGATTTTCACAGGCTCGACGAAAACAGGCGCCTCCGCTTCATGCTCTTTATCCAAATTGTTGCCTCTCCGCATAGCACTGTCGACGTACATTTCCTTGAGAATAGTTCCGACTTTTACAGAGGCATCATATTGATCGATGATTCCGTCCTCAATTTGCTTCAAAATGAAAACGAATTTTACCATAAGCTCCATATTGAGCTCGTCCTTGAGCACCTTGTTGAAAATATCGGTGTAATTGTTGAAAAGAAAGGGCGCCGAGGTTTGGCACAAATGGTTATACTTCTCCTCCTCCACCATACGCATGTGGAAATGGGTCTTTTTGATCTCGCACAACTTCCCGATATCGGCGAGAATGCTTTCGCTGTGCTTGAGCTCTCGAATGCGATCGGTATTGTTGACGTAGTCATCGCTCTCCATGAGAGCCTTCATGTTCAATGGTTGCACAAAAGAGTTCATAATGTTGCTTTTTTTCTATATATACTAAACAAAAATGTTATTTATGTAGTTTATTGTTGAAATTCTATAAAGGAAACCAAGGTTTCCTTTTGATCCTTCCTTTTTTCCTTTTGATCCTTCCTTTTTTTCTTTTTGATCTTTCCTTTTAATCCTTCCTTTTAATCCTTCCTTTTTTCCTTTTGATCTTTCCTTTTGTTCCAAAAAAAGAGGAAGGATCAATCAGCCGTTAGGCTTCGGAGCATAGCGACGCTCCTTGCGCCTTTCAGGGAACCTTAGGTTCCCTTATATATATAAAGATGAACAACGCTTTGGTAAATGATAGTTTAAGTAGAGACGGAATGTATGTCATTGTAATTTGCGGCGTCGGCATCTTCGCCATCCAGCACATCGCTCGCTATATCCACGTGCAAAAGAATTGGGATCGAATGCGCTGCCGACCCGAAGTCATGGGGACCGCATGGCTTTACGGCAAGGACGTGAACGACAATATGGAATACTGTTTAGAGAATGCTGGGAAACAAATTGTGCACAACAATTTTGTGAGCCCCGTAAAAACTCGCATGGACGACATCAAAACCGAGTTTAACAACAAAATCAAAATGACCGATGCAAGCTATAGCGTCTTGGATAAAAAAGTGAACGAGGCCGATTTGTACAAAAACAAGCAAAACACGAATTTAGCAATTGCGATCCAAAATAATATTTTAGCAGTAAAAGAGGGAATGCAAAAAGTCATCGCCTCTCTGATTATCCAAAAACACATGAACAATGGTGTGATGAAAATGACAAACAGCAGCAAAATATTCAATGACAGTTTACGTGACGGCTTAAATAAAATAAAGTAAATATATAAATGTCAATTACTTATTGGGGGTTAAATGAGGTTTATATTTTAATCACCGTGGTCATACTTGTTTTATTCATCATACCTATTTATTATTTATTCACAAAATTCCAAATCGAAATGGCCAAAGAGCTGAACGACTGCACAAATCCTCTCGCAGTTTACTTTGATGATGATGTTCGCAATAGGTGTCTCACGGCTGGATTGGCGAAAAACAAGGATGTGAAAAAACTCCAAGAAATCGACAAGGAAGCGAGAGAGGAGGCGAAACGGATTCGGGGCAAGTTTGCCGAGCTGGCAAAACACGACGAAGCGTCAAACTCGAATTATGACAGTTTGCAAGCAAGAGCATCCGAAGAAGAGGCGCCGCAACTGCTTGCTGCGAAACAGGCGTTTCTCGATCTCTCGGGGGCGGTGGCATCAATTAAATCGCAGTATCTGGAGAATACGGCAACTTTAAAGAAAACCATGGACGAATACGAAAACACATTTAACAAGAATATTGAGTTTATTATCGGGGTTGGGAATAGTTTAGTAAATAAATTGTATTCGAACATTTATACGAAAAAGTTCCAAAACAAGCGAAAAGCCATGGTCGATAATTATAACAAGATTCGCGCGTACTTGGAGAAAGTGGGTCAGCCCAAGGGTGTGTTGAGAGATTTGACGCAAGAGGAGATTGCTGGCAAATAAAGGAAACCTAAGGTTTCCTTTTGATCCTTCCTCTTAGGTTTCCTTTAAAGAGGAAGGATCGCAAAAATGACAAGAGGAAGGATCGCAAAAATGACAAGAGGAAGGATCGCAAAAATGATAAGAGGAAGGATCGCAAAAATGACAAGAGGAAGGATCAAAAGGCATAAAGGATGCCTCAAGGTGCGTCGCTACGCTCCGATGGCATCCGACTGTCGTCCGCTACGCGGACTTTAAGCCCGAAGGGCTGAACACCTTAGGTTTCCTTTATTATCTATGCAATGATTATAAAAGAACAATGGAGCTGAGAATTGTCGGATTAATTTTAGTCATTTTAATTGCCCTCATGTTGGGGGCTCCCTCTGTCGATGGATATACCTCTCAAAACAGTTCTTTGAAAGAGTACCCTTACGAAGGTTTTGAGGCAATCCAGAACGCATTCGAGGCTCGTTATGCCGAGCCATTTGAGCCAAACTCTGCCGACAAGAAGAAGTACGCGGAGGCTTTTGAGGCCAACTCTGACGACAAGAAGAAGTATGCAGAGGCATTCGAGGCGTCCGAGTCACCTGCGATCAAGGTCGGAGGGTTCAACGGTCTTATGAGCGGCACTTATGGAAACGAAAAGATTATTGGTTTCATGTACAATAATGATGCGAACACTACTTGCAAGTCCTACGGGTACACCAACTCGAAGGGCAACATTTGCTTGAGTCCTTCGGATATCAAGTTGTTGACAACCCGCGGCGGCAATGCCGCTGGTCCTTCTGATCAGATTGGTAAGTAATAAAAAAATGAAACCAAGGCTGTAAATATATATTAAAAAGTTGTCTATTATATATTTTACAAAAAATGCTGGAAGTATATAATTGTATAAAAGTTGGATTAAAATTTAAATTATTAGACATTATTGAACATATTAACGACGACAATTTCGAAATATGTCGTCTCGTTTTAAATAACATTGTTATCTCTCATGCAGACAGCGACCAACTAAATTCAGAATACAAAGAGATTTTTATAGAGACAACCACACACTGGATAAAAATAAAAGTTTTGGAATTCTGTCGAAGACATGAAGACATATATGGAATATTACAAGTCGGCAAACCATTGTATGAAAGTCTTGCATCACGAGGTGAAAATATTCAACCCATATCTTTGGAGAAATTGAATGAAGCATTCGCCGACGAACCACTTTTAGTTGAAGGGTATACAATTGATTGTGCAGCGTTGCCACCACACGAGAGAATTATTTCGCATTATATGGAAATTGTTGAATAATTTTTTTTTTACTTTAAATATACATGTTGTAAAGAACGCTCTGACTCGCACACTCATTTGTTTTCACAAGTGTGTCAACGTCCATTTTGGTCAGTTTGTGTGGAAACGACACAGCGAGTCCCATATCCTTCTCAAAAAGGGCCTTGTCTTCCGGCTTGATCAGTCGATACAAGTTCAGTTTTGTATGAATAATTTCCAAAGTCCTCTTTAGATTACGCACGCCCTCCTCTCCCTTCGCCTGGTTTGAAATGATGTGTCCCAATACATCATCTCCAATAATAATGTCATCCGGTCCGAAACCAACCTGTTCGCGGATTTTAGGCAACATGTAGTTTCGCGCGATTGTGATCTTCTCCTTCGTTTCGTAACCCTTTGTCACAATACGGTACATGCGGTCTCTCAAAATCGGGTTCACCAACTTTTCGTCATTGTAACTAAATATGAAAAGACACTTGCTCAAATCCAAATCAATCTCCGAAAAGTACTTGTCGTGGAACTGACTGTTCTGCGACGTGTCTGTCAAATGCGTCAAAATCCCGATGATTTCCTGCCCACGCGCAGTGTCACTCACCTTGTCCAATTCGTCAAAGTAAATCACCGGATTCATACACTTGCTCTCGATCAGGATTTGCACAATCTTGCCCCAGGTACTCCCTTCATATGTGTAGGAGTGGCCTTCCAAAAAGCTGCTGTCGCCGCAGCCACCGAGCGCAATGAAGGCGAATTCGCGCCCCAAAATCTTGCTGATGCCTTCCTTCACAAGGGACGTTTTACCAGTGCCAGCGGGTCCGTGAATGGCGATGGCAGTTCCCATCGAACTTGGGTTCGATATCCATTGGCCCAACATCTGCATGATCTGCATCTTGGCATCGTTCAAACCAAACACGCACGTGTCGAGTTGTTTCTTTGCACTAATTACGTACTCGCTGCATTTGTCGATACCGTCGTTGATGTTGATGGTGAGGTTTTTGTATGTGCTGAAAGGGATGCGCATAAAATTGTCGACCCAATTTTTCAACTTGAAATACTCGTTGTCGCCGGGGTCCATCATACTCAGCTGATTCAAACGCTGGATGGCAATTGCTTTGAATTTTGGCGGAATATTCGATTGCAACAGAGACAATCGGTAGGGTTTCTCGACATACATGAATTTGTTGATTTCGTGGAGATCCGTCATGATCTGCAACTGCTCCTTGTTTGACAACTTTTTCTTAAAGTATCCGAGCTCGTCGACGGTCTCTTGTGCGTCGGCATAACTCAACAACTCTTCGTACAACTCGGCATTCTTTGACCGAGCGTTCTTGATCAATTTTTTAATCGAAGCATCACATTGTTTCAACGCCTTGCGTACAATATTGTTGTTTGGTTTCGCACGCAATTTCTCCACCAAAACTCTTTTGAGCTCAATGATCTCCTTGTACTTGTCCTCGATGTTTACCACGTCAGACATGGCGTCGTCCTCCTTCTTCTTCTTTGGATTCTTCTTGCGAGAGGCGGAAACGTTTGAAGCGTTGGAAACAAGAGATTGACAAGAAGTCGTGAGTGGCAGTCCAACTGACGAATCGTAGTTTTCCTTCATGAAGGTTTTTTCGTCATCGCTGCCGTACTCGTCATTCGACACGCGCGAATTAATTTTGTTTTTAAGGTTTGGTGGGATCCCGCAGGTCAACGTGATTTTGAAATCTTTTTGGTCGCCGTCACCAATGTAAAAGTCTCCTTGTTCTTCTTCTTCGTCTTCTTCTTCTTCGCTCTCGTCATCCTCATTGACTTCGTCATCGTCGTCCTCATCAATGTCTTCGTAAACAGTTGACTCCTCGTCTTCCTCATAATCCTCTTCACTATCGTCTTCTTCAGAATCAGATTCAAAAGACTTTTTGCTGCGGGATTTTTCGCGCTGGTGTCTTTTTTTCTTTTTTTCCTTTTCCTTCTCTCGCGCTCTCTTCTTCTCTTGTTCCTTCTTTTTTTTCTTTTTCGTGTCGTCCTTCACTTTTTGAGCCATGTACTGCGAGGGAAACAGATTTTGCAATGTCTTGTGCAAGTCGGCCAAATCGTCGTCGACATCTGAGGACGACTTCTTGTTGTTGTTGTTCTTTTTTTTCGCCTTGGGAGTTTCAATTTCACTGCTCTCACAACTATCGTCCATATCGTAATCAGATTCAGTTGTGTAAAGAGTCTCGCTATCGTCCTCGTTATAATCAGAATCTGATTCGGAATCGGAATCCGGCTTGTTCTTCTTGAGATTTTTCTTCTTGTCGTAAACTTGTTTGGGCATTCTTTTTGTATTCAAATTTTGTATTTTGTTTTACTTTTAATTTATGAAAGGAAACCAAGGTTTTCAGCCCTCCGGGCTTATGCCTTTTGATCCTTCCTTTTTATCGGCCAATAATTTTAATGGCAGATTTTCAACCCATTATAATCACAACCTTACCTGGTTTACCAAATAAAAAGGAAGGATTAAAAGGAATGAACGGTGAAGCCGTTCCGGCTTATACGTAGTTTCCTTTACCTTTCATAAATTTAATCCATTTAAAAAACCTTGAGTTGTATATATATAGCAAAATGAAAAGTGCTACACAATACAAAAACCCCTCCAGAATTATTGGAATCCAATTCGGGATGTCATCCCCCGAAGAAATCCGAAAAGCTGGCGTCGTGGAAGTTGTTTCAAAAGATACTTACATAAACAACAAAGAAGTTCCCGGCGGTTTGTTTGATCCTCGCATGGGCGTGTTGGGACCCGGTTCAATCTGCCCCACCGATGGCCTTACCTACATCCAAACCCCCGGATATTTTGGTTATATTGAAATGGCGCGACCCGTTTTCTTTATTCAGCACATCAAGGAAATTATGAAAATCTTGAAATGTGTTTGTTTCAAGTGCAGCAAACTGTTGATCAGCAAAGAACAGCACACCCAGGTTTATCAAATGAACTCCTACCACCGTTGGGATTATGTCTACCCTTTGTGCCAAAAAGTCAAACGCTGCGGCGAACTCACTGAGAACGGCTGCGGCTGCAAACAACCCGACAAAATCAAGTTGGACGGCATGTCTACGATTAACGCCATTTGGGAAAATTTAGTCAACGAAGGTGTGAACAGTGCCGCTGTAACCGAGTCCAAAGACGGCAAGAGCAATTATACTATGAAACTCACCGCCGAAATCGTTTTGAAAATATTTAAGCGCATTTCTGACGAAGATGTCGAATTCATGGGTTTTAGTGCAACTTGGTCTCGTCCGGATTGGATGATTTGCCAAGTGTTGCCGGTCGCACCCCCCGCCGTAAGACCCTCTGTGAAAATGGACGCGAACCAGCGCAGCGAGGATGATCTCACTCACATTTATGGTCACATCATCAAGACCAACAAGGATTTGATGGAGAGAATTAATGCCAACGCCTCGCAATACATTATCGATAATTTGACCATGGTTCTCCAGTATTTTGTGGCGATGATCGTGAACAATAAAGTCAAGGGTGCAGTGCCGGTTGCTCACCGCACGGGACGCCCCCTGCAGTGCATCACCGGGCGACTCAACTCGAAAAATGGCCGCATCCGTGGCAACTTGATGGGTAAACGCGTCGATTTCAGTGCTCGTTCCGTCATCACCGGCGATCCCAATTTGTCGGCCCGACAGCTCGGAGTCCCCTTGCGTGTGGCCATGTGTCTTACGAAACCAGTGGTTGTAAACGACCGCAATCGCAACTTTTTGATCAAGCTTGTGCAGAACGGACCCGAAGTCTATCCCGGCGCCAAGATATTGGAGAAAAAAGACGGTTCCAATGTTTCTCTAAGGTATGTCGATCGCACTTCGATCCGCTTGGAAAACGGCGACATTGTTCATCGTCACATGATGGATGGCGACGCCGTCCTTTTCAACCGTCAACCAAGTTTACACAGAATGAGTATGATGTGCCACATCGTCAAAGTCATGAAGCGCGGTGATACTTTTCGCATGAACGTCTGCGACACCAAACCCTACAATGCCGACTTTGATGGCGACGAGATGAATATGCACATGCCTCAGAGCGAATTGTCCGAAACCGAGTTGCGAAATTTGGCGGCGATTCCTTATCAAATCATCAGTCCATCAAGCAATGCACCTATTATCGGCATTTTCCAAGATTCCATGTTGGGGTCGTACCAGTTCACGCGCCAGGGGGTCGAGTTTACTCCCCGCCAGGCCATGAACATCTTGATGGGCTATTCCAACATTGACATGAAAGAGCTCCGAAACAAGAAGAAAATCACCAATTTCGACATTTTGTCGCAAATCACGCCGCCGATTTCTCTCAAGTACAAGACAAAGCTGTTTGATGACGCTGAAGATCCAAATGTTTCCAACAATGTGCTCGAAATTCATAACGGCAAATATATCCGCGGTCAGGCCGACAAGGGTGTCTTCGCCTCTGGCACCAAGGGTATTTTGAACAGAATATGCAACGACTTTGGTAACATGGCCTGTTCCAACTACATTGATGATCTGCAGCAAGTCATCACGGAATACATGAAGACAAGTGCGTACAGTGTCGGCGTGAGCGATTTGGTTTCGGACCGCAAAACCACCGAGAGTGTGTTGCAAGTAATCTCGTCGAAGATGAATGAGGTCGCAGAACTCACCGACAAAATCCATTTGGGAATCCTCGAAAACAATTCGGGCAGAACCAACGCGCAAGAGTTTGAGATCCAGGTCGGTAACATCTTGAACGATGCCACCAGTCAAACTGGCAAAATCGGCGTAAAGAGTCTCGATGAGAGCAACCGTTTCGTCAAGATTGTGAAATCCGGTTCTAAGGGCTCCATGTTGAATATTTCGCAAATGATTTCGTGCTTGGGGCAACAAAGTGTCGACGGCAAACGCGTTCCTTACGGGTTTGATAACCGCACGCTGCCGCATTTCAAGAAATTTGATGACTCCCCCGAAGCCCGCGGTTTTGTCAAGAATTCGTATATTTCCGGATTGACTGCACCAGAACTGTTTTTTCACGCCATGGGTGGACGTATGGGTTTGATTGACACTGCGGTCAAGTCTGTGACATGGGAAACGCCCATTGTGATCATTGATGAATCTGGAAAACCACTTTACACTGAGATCGGGCGCTGGATCGACGGAAAACTTGACACCAATGCCGAGGCCGTGCAACATTTCGACGAGAAAAACATGGAGTTGTTGAATGTCAACAATATTTATGTGCCAACTACTGATGAGCACGGTACTGTTTCTTGGGAAGAAATCACTGCGGTTACTCGTCATGACCCTGGAACTACATTGTACGAAATCAAAACGTTGGGCGGTCGTTCAGTTACTGTCACCGAGAGCAAGTCGTTGTTGATTTGGAACGAGGAACGTAAAGGTTTTTTCGAAATGCTTACTCCAGAAATCCGTGTTGGCGACTGCGTTCCAGTTACTGCAGAGTTGTGTGAACCGCCGATCCTCATTGAAAAGTCAGCAGACGATGCTCTTGAAATTGCTACTAATTTTCACAAGGGCGAAGATTTGAATGCAGAAATTATTCTGTATCCCCGCGAATTTGTCGAGCGATTTATTCAAGTGATTGAGACATTGGGAATGTCAGATTCGTATGATGCTCGCAATGAACAAAATGCTAATATTCTGGCAATGTTGTATAATCGCATCGGATTCCATGTGTCATTGAATAAGCACATTATTACAACCAGTTGTGAATACAAAACTAATATTTACAAGAATAATGTTGTTTTGGATCCGATTGTTGAGATTGTTCCCATTGGTGTCGAAAAGCACCCGAAAATGTATGATCTCACGATTCCAACCACTTTAAATTTTGGCCTTGCAAACGGTCTTCAAGTGCGCGACACGTCTCAGACCGGATATATTCAGCGCAGGTTGGTGAAGGGCCTCGAGGACCTTAAAGTTGAATACGACGGAACCGTCCGCAACAACATGGGTAAAATCATACAGTTCACTTACGGTGAAGACGGCGTCGACACCACTCGCGTCGAAAACCAAAACATTAACTTGGTCAATATGTCGATCGAAGACATATACATGTATTACGACTTGGTCGGGTTGAATGAGGGTGAGAACAAGGATATGCTGCACATTTACACGAAAGAAACCATAAAGCGATTCAAGACCCAGCGCGACAAAACCAAGGCGAAATGCAAATTCTACGTCGACGAACTTATTAAATTCCGCGACGAGCTTGTTGTCAACGTATTCCACTTTAAAAACGAAGATGCGATAAAAGCACCAGTTGCCTTCCAGTATATTATCCAAAATATTCAGGGACAGATGAACCTAACTGCCACCAGCGCCGTCGACATTACACCGCTCGAATTTATCGAAACCATAGAGAAGACCATGTTGCGACTGAAGAGTATGTTTAAGGTGACACGACTTTTTGAAATCATGTTCTTTTACAGTCTGTCGCCGAAGGAGTTGCTCATCAAAAAGCGTTTCAACACGCGCGCGGTCGCACTTTTAATGGAACATATCGTGCTCGCTTACAAAAAGTCCGTCGTTCATCCTGGCGAAATGGTGGGGGTGATTGCCGGACAATCTATTGGCGAACCCACGACACAGCTGACTTTGAATTCGTTTGTCTACGAAACTGAGATTCTAGTTCGAAACCGTGCCGGCGAAATTAAGTGTGTTCAGATTGGCGATTTTACGACTTCCGGCATCAAAACTTCTCGCAAATTGGACTATATGGAAGATAAAGACACGACCTACGCGGAATTGTCTGAATTCTATGAAGTTCCTTCTGCAACAGAAGATGGACAAACTGTGTGGCGCAGAGTCGAGGCGGTTACGAAACATCCTGTTGTCAACGAAGATGGAACCAATACCATGTTGAAAATTACGACAAAAGGTTGCAGAGAGTTGATCGCGACCAAGGCAAAATCGTTCTTGAAATTGGTTGACGGTAAAATCGTGGGCGTCGAAGGTAAAGACTTGGCGGTTGGTGATTACTTGCCCGTCTCGAAACTCATTTTATCGATTCAACAAAAAACGATTGAAACCAGCGATATAATTCCCAACACAGTCAATGGTACACTTGTATTAGAACCCAGAGACGGACGATGCATCGACTTGGAATTTGACAAGATTATTTCGATCGAAGAGGTTCAAAACACGACTGACTATGCTTACGATTTAACTGTTGAAGACACCAGAAACTTTGACTGTGCAAATGGATTGTGCGTTCGCGATACTTTCCATCTTGCTGGCGTAGCAACCAAGTCGAACGTCACGCGCGGCGTGCCGCGCATCGAGGAAATCCTGCGACTAACCCGAAATCCGGACAAACCGTCGGCTACAGTCTTTTTGAAACCCGCCGACCAGCACGACAAAGATAAAGCCGCCAACTATTGCAACATGATTCAGCACACGAAACTCGTCGATGTTGTGAAGTCCGTCGAAATCTGTTTCGACCCCAATGATTTCGACACGAAATTCGCCGGCGACAAGTTCGCCATCGAGGAATTCTACGAGTTTGAAAAACTTGTCGAGGAATGCAACGAAGGCGCTGACGAAAACGTTCCGCGATCCAAATGGATCATCCGCATTGAAATCGACGCGGTCTCCTTGCTCGACAAGAACATCACCATGGACGATATCCACTTTGCGATTTCGAACGGTCACAAATCGGAAGTATCTTGCGTGTTTTCCGACATGAATTCCAACATATTGTTGTTCCGAATCCGCTTGAATTCGTCCGTCTTTAAAAAGAAGAAAGGCGCAGTCGAATCCCTCGACCAGTCCGACGAAATCTACTTGCTCAAGAATTTCCAGGACAATCTCCTCAACAATGTGGTGCTGCGTGGTGTCAACAATATTACCAACGTGAATCCGCGAATGGTGAAGGATATGGTCGTCAAAGAAGACAGCAAGTATGTCCGTAAAGATATCTGGCTGCTCGACACCGTGGGGTCGAATCTCCTCGACATATTCCCGCTCGATTTCATTGATTATACACGAACCTATAGTAACGATATTCGAGAGGTGTATGATGTCCTCGGTATCGAGGCCGCGCGACAAAATATTCTCAACGAATTCAACGAAGTGATGGAGGCGAGTGATGCGTATGTGAATTACCACCATTTAAGCATATTGTGCGACCGAATGACGGTCAAGGCGGACATGGTTCCGATGTTCCGCTCGGGAATTATCAACGACGATATTGGGCCGATTTCCAAGAGTACATATGAAATGCATACGGAGATCTTCTTGGACGCGAGCAGACACGGAGACTTTGATCAGATGCGCGGAGTTTCTGCAAATGTCATGTGCGGACAAGCTGGGTTTTATGGCACCAACGCGTTCAGTTTGTTGCTGGACATGAAGGCCATTTTGCAACTAGAAGAGAAAGAACTCGCGGAGCAAAAGGCGATTGATTTCGGTTTTGTTCAAGAGGATGATACCGCGATGAAGATCGATATTGATAATAATGTGCGCAATATACAGTCGATGGATATTGGCAAAACCGATGATGATTACAGTTTATTTTAACCGATAAATTGCCTTATTTTATCATAAATATTTTTTTTAACCAACCAAAAAAAATGAATATTTTTAATAAATTATTAAAAATAAATCCAACATACACAAATGTAAAAGACAAAGACGGTATTCTCCATTTAATTCATGTAACCACTCACTCCAACTATATAAAACTCAAATTCGGAAAATACCGACTTATGGAAGACAAAGAGCATTTTTACAGAGCGCAGCGTCTCCTCATCGTCTTGAGCAAATTTGTGCAGAAAGCAAAGCGGCAACGATTCGTCAAGCGAAAGACCGAGATCGACTGCGATCTCCGCATGGCCCCATTCGAGCCAAAGACCGCCATCGACCTCATTGAGCAGCGATGCATCTACACGTTCAACGTCTACGACTTGCTCAATATTATTGCCACATCTCTCTTTCAACAGTCCTTCATGTTTAGTAACGCGCAGTTTCCCAAAAATCCTTACACCAATCTGAATTTTTCGACCCACAACTTGTACAATATTTATATCAAATGTCTCTTGCAGTCGATTTCGATACCCGAAGTGTTTCAGCGGTTTTTCAAGTCCGATTTTGACATCCATGCGTTTCGAGAAACCAACAAAATATTTTTGCTCGACAATGCGATCGATTGTTATTTCGCCCCCGATTCGACAGTTACCGACGAAATCTTCGGCTATATTCGAGACATGTGCTACCCCTTTTGTATAAATATCGACGAAGAGTTTCCGCGGCCGAAATTGTATGCGATATTTAGGCCATATTTGAAATGTTATTTGCGGTCGAAATTGTTTGAAAACGACGGCGACATCCGGTATTATCTGCGGTGTTTTGATTTATACAATCCCTATTTTGGTCGCAAGTATATTGATGACGAGACGAATTTGCCGGGGTTCGATGACCGCCATTTGCCATTTCAGGAAATCAAGAACGGGGTTTTCAAGACAATCAAGAACTCGCATATTTTCGAGAGATGTTGTTTGCACAAGTATAATTGCGATAGTTTTCAGTGCGTTAGTTTACGACCTGTGAGTAATGTTACGTATCTCGATATTTATATTGAGGACCATCATAGCGAGGAAGAAGAGGATGAAGAACGAGAGGAAGTCCATGATAGTGAAGACACCGAGGAGGAAGAAGATTATGACTTTTAGCAGATTATTTTTTATTATTATAATATATAATTCAAAAAAAAGGAATGGCAACTTTCGCTGATTT
>JACCEC011247159.1_pt1 | contig 27375 bp, 30 predicted proteins | sample 7450121 | NCBI WGS metagenome assembly JACCEC01 (sample SAMN15323455, study PRJNA562643) | freshwater metagenome | isolation source: river surface water | place: USA:Blue River Watershed | collected 2017-08-18 | reverse complement strand
GGCGATTTGAATGGCACCAGAGAACAGCAGCAGCTTTTCCGTGAGCGTGGTTTTGCCCGCGTCGGGGTGGGAGATGATGGCGAAGGTGCGCCGGCGGCGCACTTCGGGGGAGAGTTCGGACATGGGCTGATTATCCCGGGGCGGTGCGATGCAGCATGAACCTTCGATCACGCTGCATACTTCATGTGGAGATTGCGTTGACCTCTAGCGCAGGTGAACAGGAGTGCCGATGTCGCTTTACCTACCCCGCCACTTCGAACAGCAGGACCCCCAAGCCCTGCAGGCCCTGATGCACGATCACCCCCTGGCCACCTGGGTGTGCGTGGCCGAGGGCGAGCCGGTCATCAACCACCTGCCCCTGCACCTGGACCCCACCCGCGGCCAACACGGCACCCTGATCGGCCACGTGGCACGGGCGAATCCGGTTTGGCAGTTGCGGCCCACCTCCAGCGTGGTCATCTTCCACGGCCCTCAGGCTTATGTGACACCGAGCTGGTACCCCACCAAGCAGGCAAGCGGCAAGGTGGTGCCCACCTGGAACTATGCGGTGGTGCATGCGCACGGCCTGCCGCGGTTCATCGAGGACCGCGATCAGTTGCATGCGCTGGTCTCCCGCCTGACCGACCGACACGAAGCCGGCCGCGCCCATCCTTGGAGCGTGAACGACGCGCCGCCCGACTACACCCAAACCATGCTGGGGGCCATCGTGGGCCTGGAGATCGAGATCACGAACATCCAGGGCAAGTTCAAGCTCAGCCAGAACCGGCTGCCGGTGGATCAGCGTGGCGTGCTGGAGGGTGCGGCGCAGGGCGCTGAAGAGGAGCGGTTGATGGCGCAGGCGATGGTCAAGGCCCTTCCCGGTTTGGGTGGTGTGTAGCCAGCGATGCTGCAGCCCCTGATCACGGCGGCCTTGGCGCCGGTGCTGCTGGTGCAGGGCCGCCGCGTGCGCCGCACGGCACTGGAGCTGCCGGAGGCCGCCGGACCACGTGAAGGTCTCAGTGGCTCTGGCGAGCCTTTCCGGCTGTTGGTGTTGGGCGATTCAGCGGGTGCCGGCGTGGGTGTGGTCCACCAGAATCAGGCCATCACCGGTCGACTCGTGCAGGCGCTCTCCGCGCAGCACACCGTGCAGTGGCGCCTGGTCGCCCACACCGGCCACCGGCTGTCCCATGTCATCCGCGCCGCACAGGCGTTGACACCCCAGGCCACCGATCTTGTGGTGGTTTCCGTGGGCATCAACGATGTGCTGCAGGGTACCTCTGCCGCACGGTGGGCCCAGGGCCTGCAGCAACTGGCCGAGGTGCTTCAGGAGCGGCTGGTGCCCGGCCAGGTGGCCTTCAGCACGATCCCGCGCATCCAGGACTTTCCCTTGCTGCCCCAGCCACTGGCCTGGTACCTGGGCCGGCGGGCGCAGCAGCTCAACCGCATCACCCATCAGATCTTGTCCAGCCCCTTACACGGGCCCAGCACGCTCGGCTCACCCGTCTCACCCGGCCCGCTTGCCCGCTGGAAGGCGGTCGACCTCGATCTGCCCCTGACGGCGGACTTCCTGGCCCACGATGGATTCCATCCCAATGAAGCGGCCTGTGGCTTGTGGTGCCAGCAGGTGATGGCGGCCATTCACACCGGATCCCGGCCCGGGATCGCATCGGATAGACGTTCGTGAACCACGCCATGATCCCAGCCAAGACCCCAGCCGTGACACTGCGCACCATCACCGCCCAGACGGTGCGCACCATCATCAATCTGCAGGTGTCACCGCAGCAGCGGCATTTGGTGGCGCCCAATGCCGTTTCGCTGGCCGAGGCACTGTTTCACCCCGAGGCGTGGTACCGCGCGGTGTATGCAGACGAAGACCCGGTGGGCTTCGTGATGCTCTACGACGAACACCTGCGCCCCACGCCTCCTGCCCAGCCGAGCGTGGTGCTCTGGCGCTTCATGATCGACCACCTGTATCAGGGCCGCGGCATCGGGCGCTTGGCCCTGCAAAGTGTGCTGGAGCGGGTGCGCGGCTATCCGGCGCTGGAGCGGCTCGAGTTGTCCTATGTGCCGGGCGCGCAGGAGCCCTCGGGCTTTTATCGTCGGTTGGGGTTTTTGCAAACCGACCGTTGGGACGATGGCGAGCGCGTCATGGAGTTGCCGCTGCGTCCGCTGAAAGCCGACCACTGCCCCATCTGCGGCGCGCCCAATGGGTGTGCGGCTTCTGCCTGCGGCACCTTCGATGTGAAGTGCTGGTGCGCGCAGGCGCGCATCGGTGCTGAAGTGTTGGCGCGCGTGCCCGAGGGGCTCAAGGGGCGCGCCTGCGTGTGTCGGCGCTGCGCCCAGGAACTTGGGCCGGGGAATCCGGCTTGAGGGTGCAAACCACGAGCCTGGAGCGAGCCGGGGCGGTGTCGTGGCGGCGGGCGGTCTTGGTGCTCACCGCAGTGGCCGTCCTCGGTTTGTACGCTTCTGCGCTCGCGCAATCCACGGCACACCCAAGCCCAGAAACGGCCGCGGTGGCCTATCCCGTCGGCCACTGGGCCGGGGAGGCTCGCCTCTTCGACCGTGCGTTGCGCCAGCAGCGGGGCCCCATCCCGATGTCGATCGAGCTGGCTCCGGACCTCCTGCTCAAGGGTACGATCGGCGACGCCACGTGGCCAGCGGCTGCGCCGGTTCAGCGCCTTTCCTCGCGCCTGGAGTACCGAATCAAGCTGATGGGTGCCGCGCCACCCCTGGCCGGCAAAGACCATCTTGTGCTGATCATCACCCCCAGGACCGATGGGCGGCTCGACGCCGACTTTCATCTGAAGTCACGCTTCGGTCTGGACCTCGGGATGGCGGTGGGCCACTTCGATGCTCGACCCGATCGATCCATTGCGCCTTAGGCCGACCACATGTTGCCCACCACCTGGACCACCGAGCGACTCACCTGCCGCGACGCCACCCCGCAGGACCTGCCGCTGCTGATGGAAGCACTGGCCGCATCGCAGGATGTCGCTGCCCTTGACCCGGCTTTCGGCGAGGCCCGGGAAGCCGATGTTCAGGCGCACCTGAGTCGCCATCTGCGTGAGCCGGGCCGGGTCTGCATGCAGGTGCTGCATCGCCGCGCCGACCCTTCTTCAGGGCAGGAAACCGCAGCTGACTTCCTGGGTTTCTGGCGCCTGGTGCGGGTGCCCAGCCGGCCGCAAGCCATCGGCGTGGAGATCCTGTTGTTGCAGGCGACCCACCGTCGCCAGGGCCTGGCGCAGGAATTGGTCACGGCGGCGCTAGAGCGCTTGCGTGGCGTTGGTGACGAACTTTGGGCCCGCGTGTACCTGGCCAATTCGCGCGCCCTGGCCTTCTGGTTGAGCGTTGGGCTGAGCCGCGTGGTCGAGCACCAAGGTGCTCAGGTGCACAGCGTTCAGGGCCCAGGCCCGGCCAGCCTCATCCTGTCCCGGGAGATCCTGCCGCGCGCCACCACTTCGACCGCATCGTCTGCAGCACTGGAGGGCCGCTGCCACTGCGGCGCCCTGGGCTGGCGCCTGCAGGGGCAGCCGTCATCTGCAACCGCCTGCAATTGCACCGTGTGTCGCCGCTATGGCGTGCTGTGGGCCTATGGCCATGAGGATCAGGACATCACCACCGATGGCCTGAGCGTGGCCTATCGGCGTGGCCGCGCCATCGACTTTCATTTTTGCCCGGCCTGTGGATGCGTCTCGCACTGGCGGGCGCAGACCGTCCAGGATGACGGCCGGCGCCGCATCGCCGTCAACCTTCGCCTGACCGATCCTGAACGGGTGGCGGCGCTGCCGATTGACCATTTCGACGGCCTCAACACCTTCGATGACCTGCCGCGAGACGGCAAGTGCGTGGGAGACCTCTGGGCATGACGCTGCCACCCCTTCCGACGATTGCGCTGGGCCGCTGGCGCCACTACAAGGGCCTGGACTACGAGGTGCTCGGCGTGGTGCGCCACAGCGAAACACTGGAGCCCTTGGTGCTGTACCGGCCGCTGTACAACGACAGCGGTACTTGGGTGCGGCCCTATGCCATGTTCCTCGAAACGGTCGAGGTGGATGGGCAGCGGCGGCCTCGTTTTGAGTGCCTTGCAGCGAAACCGGCACACCCTGACGGCGGCCCAGACGACGCGCAGGCAAGCCCCGCTTCACACGTGGCTTCGCTTCCAGATGGGCTGCGCATCCTCACCCACGACACGCTCCAGACCAGCGGACGGGCTGCGGTGGATGAAGGCCTGGACGCATTCAACGCGTCGGCCGCACCGCTACATGAAGTCCGTCCGCTGGCTTGTGTGGCCGAGCATGCACAGCTTGGGGTGTTGGGCGGCGCAGTGGGGCGTCTGTGGGGCCACTGCGCCGAGCTGCAACAGCTGTGGGTCAAGGACAGCACACGCGGCCAGGGCTTGGGCCGCCACCTACTCGAAGCCTTCGAGAAAGCGGCACACGCGCGCGGCGCGAGAGAGCTGTTTCTCGAGACCTTCAGCTTTCAAGCGCCGGCCTTCTATGAGCGTTGCGGGTATGAGCGCGAAGCCACCAATCCGCACTATCCTCACGGTGTCAGCAAACACCGCTACTTCAAGCGTCTCGCACCATGAGCCTGCGCCTGTACATCGCCAACAAGAACTACTCCTCTTGGTCGTTAAGGCCCTGGGTGTTGATGAAGCAGCTGGGCATGGCGTTTGAGGAAACGCTGGTGCCCTTTGGGCCGGATGCCGCACAGGCCTTCCGCGCGTTCTCACCCACGGGCAAGGTGCCTTGCCTGGTCGATGGCGCGGTCACCGTCTGGGATTCGCTGTCCATCGTGGAATACCTGGCCGAGCGCGAGCCTTCGGTGTGGCCGCGCGACACCGCTGCCCGGGCCTGGGCGCGGTCGGCCAGTGCCGAAATGCACTCGGGTTTCAGCGCGGTGCGGCACTACTGCACCATGAACTGCGGTGTGCGCGTGCGCTTGCACCCCCTGCCAGCGCCTCAGGCCGCAGAACTCGCCTCGCAATGGGCGCGAATCGACGCCCTGTGGTGTGAGGGCCTTGAGCGCTTTGGCGGCCCCTTTCTCGCCGGTTCGGCCTTCACCGCAGTCGATGCCTTCTACGCCCCCGTGGCGTTTCGGGCGCAAACCTACAGTCCTGAGCTCTCGGCTGCCGCAAGGGCCTACGTGCAGCGGCTGTTGGAGCTGCCCGCGATGCGCCAGTGGTACCAAGAAGCCCTGATCGAGCCCTGGCGGGACGAGCCGCATGAAGCGGAGGTTCGGTCACTGGGCGACATCCTCAGCGACGGACGAAGGAGCGCCCCATGACCACAGCCTCAAATCCCACCGTCACGCCCGCAGCCGCCCATGCGCACTGCCGCTGCGGGGCCTTCCGGTTCGAGTCTGCCAGCCCGCCCATCCTGCAGCTGGTGTGCCACTGCAGCCAGTGCCGCGAGGTGTCCGGCCGGCCTTTTTCCAACTTCAGCTTCTTCAAGGTGCGTGACACACAGACCTCGGGCGCCCACCGCACGGTGGCGTTCACAGCTGCGTCTGGCGCGCGCACGGTGCGCGAGGTGTGTGAGGCCTGCGGCGACATGCTCATCGACCGCACCGAAGGCTTTCCCAAGGTGGTGGGTGTGGTGCACGAAGCGCTGGACCCACCCTTGCCCTTCAAGCCCTTGCACCATGTGTGGGCCGACAGCCGCCTGGCCGACACGGTGTTGCCCTCAGACGTGACGGTGTACCCCAAGGGCGCGGGCTGAACCGATCACCCGTTGAGCCGCTGCACCCCGGGCAGGCTGCAGTCCATCACCGCATTGCGCAGGGCGGCAATGGCTTCATAGCGGGTGAAGCTGCGCCGCCAGGCCAGCACCACGCGCCGCGTGGGCACCGGGGCTTCGAAGGGGATGAACTTGATGAGCGCGCTTTTGTCGGCCGGCACGCTCATGCGCGGCACCACGGTGATGCCCATGCCCGAGGCCACCATGTACTTGATGGTTTCCAATGAGGAACCCTCAAAGCTTTTGCGGATGCCTTCGGCGTCCGATGAGAAGCGCGCGAACTCGGGGCACACCTCCAGCACCTGGTCGCGAAAGCAGTGCCCGGTGCCCAGCAGCAGCATGGTCTCTTGCTTGATCTCCTCGCTGCGTATGCTTTTGCGCTTGGCCAAGGGGTGGGCCTTGGGCACGGCCACCATGAAGGGCTCGTCATACAGCGCCGCGATGGCCAGGCCGGTGTCGGGAAAGGGTTCGGCCAAGATGGCGCAGTCGATTTCGCCGGTGCGCAGCATCTCCAGCAGCTTGACAGTGAAGTTCTCTTGCAGCACCAGGGGCATCTGCGGCACCCGCTCGATGGTGTTCTTCACCAACTCGGGCAACAGATAGGGGGCGATGGTGTAGATGATCCCCAGCTTGAGCGGGCCGTTGAGCGGGTCCTTGCCGCGGGCGGCAATCTCGCGGATGGCCGCGGCCTGCTCGATCACGCTTTGGGCCTGGCGCACGATGGCCTCGCCCAGAGGCGTGACGGTGATCTCGTTGCCGCCCCGCTCGAAGATCTTCACATCCAGCTCTTCCTCCAGCTTCTTGATGGCCACGCTCAAGGTGGGCTGCGACACGAAGCAGGCTTCGGCCGCACGCCCAAAGTGCCGTTCGCGGGCCACGGCCACGATGTAGCGGAGTTCGGTGAGGGTCATGGCTCGATTTTGCGTTGGGAATTGGGGTCCTCGCTACACTTTCGCTCCAACTTGGTGCAAGCCTGCGCTGCAGCGCTCAACACCGACCGTGAACCGCTTTGTTCCGAAAGGCGCCCGATGGACCGCAAACCCGTGACCCTGCACAAGCTGCGCGAGATGCACAAGGCCGGCGAGAAGGTGGCCATGCTGACCTGTTACGACTCGGCCTTCGCCGCGCTGCTCGACGACGCCGGTGTGGATTGCCTGCTGGTGGGCGACTCCCTGGGCATGGTGCTGCAGGGCCGCTCCTCCACCAACGCGGTGACCTTGCAGGACATGGCCTACCACGTGGCCTGCGTGGCGCGTGCCAACCCCAAGGCCTGGCTGCTGGGCGACCTGCCCAGTGGTTCTTACCATGAGGGGCCGGACCAGGCCATGCGCTCGTCAGCGGCCCTGATGGCCGCCGGCGCCCAGATGGTCAAGCTCGAAGGGGGCGGCTGGACCGCCGAGACGGTGCGCTTCCTGGTGGAGCGGGGGGTGCCGGTGTGTGCGCACCTGGGACTGACCCCCCAGAGCGTGCATGCCCTGGGCGGCTGGCGGGTGCAGGGGCGTGACGAAGCGGCGGCGGCCACGCTGCGCGCGCACGCCCGCGAGCTGGCCGATGCGGGAGCGGCCATGTTGGTGCTGGAGCTGGTGCCCTCGGCCCTGGCGCGGCAAATCACGGACGAGACGTCGCTCATCACCATCGGCATCGGGGCCGGTGCCGGCTGCAGCGGACAGGTGCTGGTGCTGCACGACATGCTCCACATCACGCCCGGACGCAAGCCCAAGTTCGTGCGCAACTTCATGGAAGGATCGGCCAGCGTGCACGAGGCCGTCAGCCGCTATGTGGCCGATGTGAAGAGCGGCGCCTTTCCCGACGAGGCCCTGCACGGCTTCTGAGCCGCTCATCGAATAGGTTGGTGACCCATGACGATTCGCGTCATCCACACGATTGCCGAGCTGCGAAGTGCCTTGGCCGGCGCCCCCTCGGTGGGATTTGTGCCCACGATGGGCAACCTGCACCAGGGACACCTGGACCTGGTTCGCATCATTCGGCCGCAGTCTTCGGTGGTCGTGGCCAGCATCTTCGTCAACCGCCTGCAGTTCGGGCCCCTTGAAGACTTCGACCGCTACCCACGCACCTTGCAGGGCGATGTTCAAGCATTGGAGTCGGTGGGATGCGACCTCGTGTTCGCCCCCGATGAGCAGGAGCTGTACCCGGTGGCGCAAGGCTACAAGGTGCACCCGCCGCCTGCGCTGGCCGACATCCTCGAAGGGCACTTTCGCCCCGGGTTTTTTGTGGGCGTGGCCACCGTGGTGCACAAGCTCTTCAACATCGTGCAGCCGCATCGCGCGGTGTTCGGCCAGAAGGATTACCAGCAGCTGATGGTGATTCGCAACCTGGTGCAGCAGATGGCCCTGCCCATCGAGATCTTGGCGGGGCCCACCACACGGGCGGCCGACGGGCTGGCGCTGTCTTCACGCAACGGTTACCTCAGCGCAGCCGAGCGTGCGGAGGCGCCGCAGCTGCAAGCCCTGCTTCAACACATGGCCCAGCGGGTGCGGGCCGAAGGCTTGGGCGCTGTGGCCACCATCGAGGCCCAGGCACACGCGGCGCTGGCCGCTCGCGGCTGGCAGCCCGACTACCTGTGCATTCGTCGCCGTGCAGACTTGCAGGTGCCCACCGCCCTCGGCGAACCCTTGGTGGCCCTGGCCGCCGCCAAACTGGGCACCACCCGATTGATCGACAACCTCGAGATTTGACTCAGGCCTTGAGGAACTCCACCCGGGAGGCCAGCCAGCGCTGCACATGGGCTTGGGCGGCGCTGTCGTGCTCCTCGAGCAGGCGCGGCGCGACGGCGCGGGCATGCTGCAAGAGCGCCGCGTCTTCCTGAAGATCGGCAAAGCGCAAGAGCGCGTCTCCGCTTTGCCGTGCGCCCATGAATTCGCCGGGGCCGCGAATCTCCAGGTCTCGCCTTGAGATCTCAAAGCCGTCGTTGGTTTCGGCCATGGCGCGCAAGCGGGCCTTGCCGGTGTCCGACAGGGGCGGCGTGTAGATCAACACGCACACGCTGGCGGCCGCGCCGCGGCCCACGCGCCCGCGCAACTGGTGTAACTGGGCCAAGCCGAAGCGCTCCGCATGTTCAATCACCATCAGGCTCGCGTTGGGCACGTCGACCCCCACTTCGATCACCGTGGTGGCCACCAACAGGGGCATCTGCCCTCCGCTGAACAGCGACATCACCGCAGCCTTCTCCGCCGGCGGCATGCGCCCGTGCAGCAGGCCCACCATCAGACCCGGCAGGGCTTGGCTGAGCTGCGCATGGGTTTCGGTGGCGTTCTGCAGGTCCAGCGCCTCGCTTTCTTCGATCAGCGGGCACACCCAGTACACCTGCCGGCCCCGCCCCACCTCTTCTCGAATGTGCTCGATCACCGCATCGCGCCGGTTGTCGGCAAACACCTTGGTGACGATGGGCGTTCGTCCCGGGGGCAGTTCGTCAATGGTGCTGACCGACAGGTCGGCGTAGTAGCTCATGGCCAAGGTGCGCGGGATGGGCGTGGCCGTCATCATCAACAGGTGAGGCTCCAGCATGGTGCCACTGCCCTCGAGCTTCTTGCGCAAGGCCAAGCGCTGCGCCACACCAAAGCGGTGCTGCTCATCAATCAAGGCCAGGCCCAGCCGCGCGAACTGCACCGTGTCTTGGATCACCGCTTGGGTGCCCACCACCAGGGCGGCCCGTCCATCGGCGGTGGCCTCCAGCATCGCCTTGCGCGCCTTGCCCTTGATGCTGCCGGTCAGCCAGGCCACGGTTTGCCCGCGGGCTTCGAGCAAGGGCTGCAGCCAGCCCACCAGCTTGCGAAAGTGCTGCTCCGCCAGAATCTCCGTGGGCGCCATCAGCGCGCATTGCCAGCCCGCTTCGATGGCCACCGCCGCGGCCAAGGCCGCCACCACCGTTTTGCCCGAGCCCACATCGCCTTGCAGCAGGCGGTGCATGGGCTCCGCGCGCGCCAGGTCTTGTGCGATTTCCTCCACCACCCGCCTTTGCGCCACCGTGAGCTCAAAAGGCAGTGCAGCCAAGAGCTGCTCGGGCAAACCGCCGGGCTTGGCGTGCAGCGTGGGCGCGCGCCGCTGGGCCCGCTCACGGCGCGCCATCAACTGGCTCAGTTGTTGCGCCAACAGCTCTTCCCATTTCAGGCGCTGCCACGCCGGGCTGCTGCGGTCTTCCAGCGCGGCCAGGCTGGCGTGCGGTGGCGGGTGGTGCAAGGCCTGCAGTGCCTCACGCAGCGAGGGCAGGCCGGGCTTGACGAGGTGGGGGGGAATCAGCTCGTGCAGGGGAGCACGCTGCAGGCCACTGGCCACCGCCTTGCGCAAATACGCCTGGGGCAGGGCCGCCGAAGTGGGGTAGACCGGGGTGAGCGAAACGGCCAGGGGCGTGTCGTCGCCCACCGCCTTGAAAACCGGGTGCACCATTTCATGGCCGAAGAAGCCGCTGCGCACCTCGCCGCGCACCCGCAGCCGCGCGCCCACGGCCAGCGTCTTTTGGTGCGAGGGATAAAAGTGCAGAAAGCGCAGGACCAACTCACCGCTGTCGTCGCGCAGCCGCGCCATGAATTGGCGCCGCGGCCGCAGCTCCACGCGGGCTTCCACCACCACGCCTTCACACTGAGCCGTTTGGCCATGGGCCAAACCCCCCATGGGCGCCAGCCGGGTTTCGTCCTCGTAGCGCAGGGGCAGGTGCAGCGCCAGGTCGATGTCGCGGCGCAGGCCCATCTTCTCCATCGCCTTCTGCGGCGCAGACTTGTCCTTGGGCGGTGCAGACGGCTCGGCCATGGCTTGATTCTGCACGGCCGCGCAGGCGATGGCCGCTGTTGGACAATGCCGCCTTTTTCCACAGGTCGGTACAGCCTGCTGCCATGACAAACCCCATCCCTTCCCCGACATCGACATCGACAACCACTTCGACCACCGGCCGCCCCGGCATGGACCGCGACTACACGCTGGCCGATTTCGACTTCCAACTTCCAGCGGAGCTGATCGCCCAACACCCGGCGGCCCAGCGCAGTGCCTCGCGCCTGCTCGATGGGCGCCTGCCGCAAGCAGCGGACCGCATCTTTCGTGAGCTGCCCGGGCTGCTGCAGCCCCAAGACCTGCTGGTCTTCAACGACACCCAGGTGATCAAGGCGCGGCTGTTCGGTGAAAAGGACAGCGGCGGCGCGGTGGAGGCTTTGGTGGAGCGGGTGCTGCCCGGCTTTGAGGTGTGGGCCCATGTGCGGGCCAGCAAGTCGCCCAAGCCCGGCAGCCGCTTGCGCTTCGCAGGGCCCGGGGGTGATGGCTTTGTGGCCGAGGTGCTGGGCCGAACCGGGCCTGATCAAGCCCTCTTCCACCTTCGTTTTCCCAGCGACCCGTTGCCCCTGCTGCAAGCCCACGGCCACGTGCCACTGCCGCCCTACATCACCCACGAAGATTCGGCCGAAGACGAAAGCCGTTATCAAACCGTCTTCGCCGCCAAGCCGGGCGCGGTGGCCGCGCCCACGGCGTCGCTGCACTTCGACGAAGGTGTCTTGCGTGCGCTGGACGAGCGCGGCATCCAGCGTGCGGCCATCACGCTGCATGTAGGGGCGGGCACCTTCCAGCCGGTGCGCACCGAGAACCTGCGCGAGCACCAGATGCACAGCGAATGGTTTGAGGTGAGCGCTGCCACCGTTGCGGCCATCGAGCAGGCCCGCGCACGCGGTGGCCGCATTTGGGCGGCTGGCACCACCACCATGCGGGCCCTGGAGTCGGCCGCCCGAACGGCCGATGGCCGCTTGCAGGCCGGCTCGCGCGACACCGACATCTTCATCACCCCGGGCTTTGAGTTTCGCGTGGTGGATGGGCTGATCACGAACTTCCACCTGCCCAAGAGCACGCTGATGATGCTGGTCAGCGCCTTTGCCGGCTATGAACACATCATGGCCCTGTACCGGCATGCCATTGCCAGCCGCTACCGCTTCTTCAGTTATGGCGACGCCATGCTGCTGCAGCGCGCCAGCGCTTCAAACAACGCGGCTGCCGCCTAGAAGCCGCAGACCCCAGGCCCGGGCCTGCGGCGCACAATCCACCCATGCTCCAGTTCGACATCCTGCGCACCGAAGGCCACGCCCGCCGCGGCCGGCTCACGCTCAACCATGGCGTGGTGCAAACGCCCATCTTCATGCCCGTGGGCACCTATGGCACGGTCAAAGGCGTGATGCCGCGCAGCTTGGAAGAGATGGGCGCGCAGATCATTCTGGGCAACACCTTCCACCTGTGGCTGCGCCCGGGCCTGGACATCCTGAAGCAGTTTGGCGGGCTGCACGGCTTTGAGCGCTGGGACAAGCCCATCCTCACCGACAGCGGCGGCTTTCAGGTGTGGAGCCTCTCAGGCGAAGACGGCAAGGGCCGCAAGATCAGCGAAGAGGGCGTGCGCTTTGCGTCGCCAGTCACTGGTGACAAGCTCTTCCTCACACCCGAGGTGAGCATGCAGATCCAGACGGTGCTCAACTCCGACATCGTCATGCAGTTCGATGAATGCACGCCCTACCAAACCGCGGGCGTGCTCACCACGGAAGCGCAGGCGCGGGCCTCCATGGAGCTCAGCCTGCGCTGGGCGCGGCGTTGCCAAGCTGAGTTTGAGCGGCTGCAAAACCCCAATGCGCTGTTCGGCATCGTGCAGGGCGGCATGTACGAAAACCTGCGGCAGGAGTCGCTGGAGCGGTTGGTGGAGCTGAACCTGCCGGGCTATGCGATTGGCGGCGTGTCGGTGGGCGAACCCAAGGAAGACATGCTGCGCCTGACCGCCCACACGCCGCACCGCTTGCCGGCGCACAAGCCGCGCTACCTGATGGGCGTGGGCACGCCCGAAGACCTGGTCTATGGCGTGCAACACGGCGTGGATTTGTTCGATTGCGTGATGCCCACCCGCAATGCGCGCAACGGCCACCTGTTCACCCGATTCGGCGACCTCAAGATCCGCAACGCGCGCCACAAGACCGACCAGCGCCCGCTGGACCCGAGCTGCAGCTGCTACACCTGCAAGGGCATCACGCGCGAAGACGGCCGCGTCAGCGGCGCCTTCAGCCGCGCCTACCTGCACCACCTGGACCGCTGTGGCGAAATGCTGGGTCCGATGTTGGCCAGCATCCACAACCTGCACTACTACCTGAACCTGATGCGCGAGGTGCGGCAGGCCTTGGATGAAGGCCGGTTTGCAGCCTTCGCAGCGCAGTTCGCAGCGGACCGGGGCTCAGGCGTGTAAAGGGCTTGCGGGCGGCGCACCGCCTGCACAGGGCACAAGGCCTATTTCAGGCCGGCATCCAGCACCCACTTGGGGCGCTCAATCTGGGACAGGCGATCGGCCAGCACCGGCAGGCACTCCTGCAGCATGCCGTGCACCGGGTGCGGCGGGTTGATCACCAGCACGCCGCTGCCCATCATCCCAAAGCCCCGGGCGTCCGCGGCCTGAACCGTCAGCTGGGCGTCCAGCCAGCCCTTGGGTGCGGCGGCCGCCGCGCTGCGCAAGCGCTTGGGCAGTTGCACCGCCTCCACCAACTGCACCAGCGGGTACCACACGATCACCACGGCTTGGGCAAAGCGCGTCAGGATTTCGCGCACCGCAGCCACCACCTTGCCGTAGTCGGACTTGAGCTCATAGCTCGGGTCCATCAGCACCACGCCGCGCCGCGAAGGCGGCGGCAGTTCGCGCGTGAAGCTGGCAAAGCCATCGGACAGGTGCACCCGGGTGTGGGGCCGGGTGCCCACGAAGGCGCGCAGGATGCGCTCGTCGGTGGGGTGCATCTCGTAGACGTGCAGGGGGTCCGTTGGCCGCATGAGGGCCTGGGCGATCGCGGGCGAGCCCGGATACTGCGTGAGCTTGGCCCCGGTGCCGCCGTTGAAGTCGCGCACCAGCTGCAGGTAGCGCTGCACAGCTGCCGGCAGTGCCGCACCGCCGCCCCACTGGGCATTCCACAGGGCGGCCACACCGCCTTCGAACTCGCCCTTCTGGCCGGCATAGCGCCCCTCAAGGGAATAGCCGCCCGCACCGGCATGCGTGTCGAGCACCAGGTAGGGCTTGTCTTTCTCCCCCATGTGGCGCAGCACCTCGCTCAAGACCAGGTGCTTGAGAACGTCGCCGTGGTTGCCGGCGTGGAAGGCGTGTCGGTAGGCGAGCATGGGCCACTGTAGCCCAGCCCGGTGTCAACCGGCGGTGTACCGCCGCGTTGTGTTGAGACGGGCCATTGGCGCCACCAGTGTCCCCACCCCGCTTTACACAGGAGCTCCGCATGAAGCCTCAGGCACGCCCCCTGGCCCTGTCCCTGGTCCTGCCGATCGTGTCGGCCGCGGCCCTGGCCATGGCCTTGCCCGCCCATGCGGGGCACCGGCACCATGGTGGTCCGGGTGCTTACCCCGGTGCCTACCCGGGACACCATGCCCATCGTGGCCACCATGTCCACCACGGGCGCGGCCACGGCGGTGTGTGGGGGCCCCTCATCGTGGGCGGACTCATCGGCGCCGCCTTGGTGGGCGCCAGCACCGCGCAGGCCCAGCCGCAGCCCCCCGTGGTGGTGCCGGTGGCGCCGCCGCCCTCTCACCTGGTCCCGGCCCCGGCCGTACCGCCCTTGGTGGTGCTGCCGCCACAGGCCCCGGCGCCCCGCGTGCAGTACTTCTGCGCACCCTATCGGGCCTACTTTCCCTTCGTCACCAGCTGCCCTGAGCCCTGGTATGTGATGCCCCAGTGATGGGCTCAGTGCCTTGAGGCACTCAGGGGGTTGGGCGGGAGGCCAGCCTGGCGCAGAATCAAGTCCCCAGCACCGGATCCCACTGCTTGCCATGACCGATCACCATCACACCCCCGGCGACCACCCCCACGCGAGCGCACCGGCTTGGAAGCACGATGGTGTGCGCGTGGTGCCGGGCAACCAACTGGACCCCAACACCGCTCAAACGCCGGGCATGGACCGCAAGGCGGCCATCAACTTTGCGCGGGTGGGCGCGCAAAAGCTCTGGGCCGGCACGGTGCACATCCACCCCGACGCCAAAACGGGCGCCCACCACCATGGGCCCCTGGAGAGCGTGATCTACGTGGTCAAGGGCCGTGCCCGCATGCGCTGGGGCGAGAGCCTGGAGTTCACCGCCGAAGCCGGCCCGGGCGATTTCATTTATGTGCCGCCCTATGTGCCGCACCAAGAGATCAACGCCAGCCCCACCGAGGTGTTGGAGTGTGTGCTGGTGCGCAGCGACGGTGAGGCCACGGCGGTCAACCTGGACATCGAACCCGTGGAAAAGCCCGAGACCGTCTTGTGGGTGGACCCCATCCACCGGGGCTGATCGGCTTCAGCGCGGCGCGCCTTCGAGGGACCGGACACAATGATCGGCTATGACGACCCTCTTCGACCCCATCCGCATCGGCGACATCGAGCTGCAAACCCGATTGGCCATGGCCCCGCTCACGCGCAGCCGCGCCAAAGGTACTGTGCCCAACGACCTGATGCGCCAGTACTACGAGCAGCGCGCCAATCCCCAAACGGGTGCCGGCCTCATCATCACCGAGGCGGCGCAGATCAGCCCCGAAGGCCAGGGCTACCTGGACACGCCGGGCATCTACAGCGAAGAACAGGTGCAGGCCTGGAAGCCCATCACCCAAGCGGTGCACGCACAGGGTGGGCGCATCGTGATTCAGCTGTGGCACGTGGGCCGCATCTCCCACACCTCGCTGCAGCCTGGCGGCCAACAACCGGTGTCGTCCACCAACCGTGCCTCGGGCAGCAAGACCTACAACGCTGAGGGCTTCGTCGACTGCTCAGAGCCGCGTGCGTTGCGCACCGACGAGATGCCGCGCATCGTGGAAGACTACCGGCGCGCAGCGGCCAACGCCATCCGCGCGGGCTTCGACGGTGTGGAGGTGCACAGCGCCAACGGCTACCTGCTCGACCAGTTCCTGCGCGACACCATCAACGACCGCACCGACGCCTACGGCGGCTCCATTGAGAACCGCGCCCGCTTGTTGCTGGAGGTGATGCAGGCGGTGACACGCGAAATCGGTGGTGGCCGCACCGGTGTGCGCCTGTCGCCCATCACGCCCAGCAACGGCGCTACCCAAGACACCCAGGTGGCCGCGCTGTTCGACCACATCATGCGGCACCTGGCGCCGCTGGGCTTGGCCTATGTGCACGTGATCGAAGGTCAAACGGGCGGTGCGCGCGACCTCAGCGACAAGGGCGTGCCGCCCTTTGACTACCAGGCCCTGCGCCAGCACTTCAAGGGCGCGTGGATGGTCAACAACGGCTACAACCTGTCCATGGCCAACGACATGCTGGGGCGCGGGCAGGCTGATCTGGTGGCCATCGGCCGCCCCTTCATCAGCAACCCCGACCTGGGCCGCCGCCTGCGTGAAGGCTCGCCCCTGAACGAGCTGCAGCGCGAAACCCTGTACGGCGGTGGCGCCGCGGGCTACACCGATTACCCGACCTTGCCCGCCTGAGCGGACCTCAGCGCAGGTGCTGCCGACCGGCCTTGCTGCGAAAGGCGTCGGCAATCGTGAGCTCACGGGGCCCGGGCACCAGCTCGGCCTCGTCCCCGGCTTGCAGCGTGCCCTCGATGGTCACCGACAAGTAGAAGCCGCAAAAGCCGCTTTGCACCATCATCTTGCTGGCTTGCTTGAAGCCCATGACCGCGTCGAACTTGCCGCAGGGCATGCGCGGCTCGCTGATGGCCAGGGTGCAGTGCGCAAAGCGCAGGCGGTCACCGATCCAGGCATGGGTCTCCATCAAACCCGTGATCGTGAGGTTTTCGCCCAGGAGGCCGGGCTCGGGCTGTTCGTCCCACAGCTGCAGCCGCGCCTGTGAGCGCACGGTCTTCCAGAACGCATAGTGTTCATGCGGGTAGGCGTACACCGCTTTGCCCCGCCCGCCGTGTACCGTGGGGTCGGCTTGTTCGTCGGTGGCCAGGCCCAGCGGGCCCACCGACACGCGCTCGGTGGTGGCCTGCTTGCCGTGCGCGGTGACCAGGCTGCGGCCGTCGGCCACCGTGATGCGGCGGGCCTTTCCGGTGTTCAGGCTGATGAGGCGGATGGGGGCGTTCATGGCTGAAAAGCGCTGTCAGAAGCGGGGCACCCGCACCGAATGGGTGGCCAGGAAGATTTCACGCAAAAACGTGGCCAGGGCCACCACCAGCGACACCATCGACAGGAAGAAGAACACACCCGCGGCCCCGCGCAGCTGAACCTCCACCAGGGCCTCCAGGAACAACGTGGCCACCACCAGACACACCAACAGCGCCGCCAGGGTGCCCGCCGCAATCGCTCGGTTGGCCAGCTTGCGGCGTTTTTCAAGGAACTTCAATTCCCTTTGGCCGCCCTCGCGCGCCTCGTCGCTGAGCTGCTCCCAGTTCTGCTCGAAGTACCGTCCGCGGTCGATGATGCGGGCCAGCCGGTTGGTCATCACGCCCAGCAGGGCGGCAATGCCGGTGAGCAGGAACACCGGCGCCAGGGCCAGTTGAATGGCGTGGGCGATGTCGCTGGCGTTGTCGGTGGGCAGGAGCACGGCGCAGGCGTGGGAGTCGTTGAAGAAGAGGCCTCAGTATGCAGCCCTTGGGGGCCCGATGGCGCGGCTGTGCGCAACGCCTTTGCCGTCTGGGCTAACCTCGGCATGTCGCACCAACCCCAGGAGCCACCATGAAGATCACCGTCAGCACCGTGGTGAATGCCCCACTGCAACGGGTGTGGCAGGCCTACACCACCCCAGCCGACATCTGCGCGTGGAACGCCGCTTCCGACGACTGGCACACCACCTCGGCCCAAGTGGATCTGCGCCCAGGCGGCCGTTTTTCTTCTCGTATGGAGGCCAAGGATGGATCGTTCGGATTCGACTTCGCCGGCCAATACACCCAGGTGACCGAACTGCGGCTCATCGAGTATGAGTTCGGTGGCCGGCACGCCCGGGTGGCGTTTGATCAAGGCCCAGACGGCGTTTCGGTCATCGTGACGTTCGATGCCGAAGATCAGCACACGCCCGAACAACAGCGTGAGGGCTGGCAGGCCATACTCGACAACTTTGCGCGCCACGTGCACGCCAACCAGGCGCCTGCGTAGGCGCGGCCCGAGGCCCCGTTCCCATCTCATCAACCCACGAAGCTCCACACACCATGCTCAACCACCTGATGATCGGCACCAACGACATGGACCGCGCGCAGCGCTTTTACGACGCGGTGCTTGGCGTGTTGGGCGCCGGCGCGCCCGTGCGCAACGTGGCGGCTTCGGGCCACGTGCGCTTGTTCTACCGGCACGACGGCAGCACCTTCTGCCTCACGCAGCCCATCAACGGCGAACCGGCCACCGTGGCCAACGGCGCCACCATCGGCTTCAAGTGCAACTCGCCCGAGCAGGTGCTGCGGTTCCATGAGGTGGCGTTGGCGCATGGCGGGGTGTCTGTCGAAGGCCCGCCGGGCCCGCGCACCGGCGGCCTGGGCACCTTGCACCTGGCTTATGTGCGCGATCCCGATGGCCACAAGCTGTGTGCCATTCACCGCCCCACTTGAGAGGGCCGGGGTTGAACGCTGCCGAATTGCAGGCGCTGATCCGCAGCCGCATTCCGGTGGCGGACTTCATGCAGCTGGAGGTGCGGTTGCTCACGCCTGATCAGGTGGACATCAGCGCGCCCCTGGAGCCCAACCGTAACGTTCATGGCACGCTGTTTGGCGGCAGTGGCACCGCCATTGCCCTGGTGGCGGCTTGGTCACTCGTGCACGCCCGTATGCACGCGCAAGGGCTGCGGCAACCCCTGGTGGTGGCTCAGCAGAGCACCCAGTACTTCAAGCCCGTCACAGACCGGGTCCTGGCCCGGGCCGTGTTTGCGCATCCGCAAGCCTGGGGTGAGTTCACACAGCGCCTGGCCCAGGGTCAGCGGGCGCGCGTGCCGGTGCAGGTGGAACTTCAACAGCACGAAGGCCAAACCGCGGCCCGGGTGGAAGCCCTGTTCGCGGCCTGAGCGCCGGCCCCAGGGTGGGGCCGCTCAGGGCACCAAAGGCTGACCCTCCCAAACAGACTGCGACGGCACCCACACCTGCCGGCACCGCTGGTGCCCCTGGCGGTCGAGTTCCAGGAAGTCCATCTCGCAGACCTGCACCTGCAGCACGGCAAAGTGCCCTCGGGCCCGCAGCCGGGTCGTGGGGTCTTGAGCCGCCGCCCCGCCCGGTGCCGGTGGACCACCCTGCTCGGATGATCCATCGACCAGGGGTGAGCCGGGCGGCAGGGGGCTGGCGTAGTCCAGTTGCGCCCGTTCGGGCACAGTGGCCCAGTGGGCGGCCACCGCTTCGCCGCTGCCATCCACCGCTGCATGCCCGGTCATCCGCAGCTGTTGCTGGTGGCGGGGGTCCCAGCACAGCAGGGCCACGCGGTCGCACTGGGCGAGTTCGTGGACCTTGTGGCTGCGCCGGTCGGTGTAGAACACCAGGCGCCGATCCTCTTCGTGCACCTGGCGCAGGATCACGCTGCGGGCACGCGGGCCATCGGCCCCCTGGGTGCACAGCGCCACCACGCGCCAGGGGTGGTGGCGGTCGGCACTGGCGCGGCGCAGCTGGCGCCACAGGTCGGCTGCGGTGGGCATGCGCCCATCTTGCCACCAAGGCGCTCCACCCCCGGGCTTGGGGGTCCTGTGCAGCCACCACATCGTGTCATGCATTTCTTGCATAACACCAATCCACCCCGCGGTTACTTCGTCGTTACACTCGAAAACGAAGGTGCCGCTCCCGCCCCCTGTGAAGAGGTATTGGGGCGTACAGCCGCCCAAGTCCCTGCGGTTTGGGGCGGAGGAGGCCGGGTGTGATGGGGTCAGGTGGTTGCTCTAACGGCGTGTAACCCGCGCCCATATTGTGGCCAATTGACCCGATCTCATTTCTACAGCCTTCATCTTCCCTGGAATCTCCATGACCCAGTTCATTGCTGCCGGCGCCGCGCCGCAGGCCCCCGCCCATGTCCGACATGCCCGCTTGGTGGCGTGGGTGGCTGAAATCGCCGCCCTCACCCAGGCCCGCGACGTGTACTGGTGCGACGGTACCGAAGCGGAATACGACCGCCTGTGTGGTGAATTGGTGGCCGCCGGCACGATGAAAAAGCTCAACCCGGCCCTGCGACCCAACAGCTACCTGGCGTGCAGCGACCCCTCGGACGTGGCGCGCGTGGAAGACCGCACCTTCATTTGCAGCCAGAAGCAGGAAGACGCCGGCCCCACCAACAACTGGATGGCCCCGGCCGAGATGCGCAGCCTCTTGCAGACCGGCGATCAAGCCCTGTTCAAAGGGGCCATGAAGGGCCGAACCCTCTACGTGGTGCCGTTCTCGATGGGCCCCATTGGTTCGCCCATTGCCCACATCGGGGTGGAACTGTCCGACAGCCCCTATGTGGCGGTGAACATGCGCCTGATGACCCGCATGGGCCGCGCGGTGCTGGACGTGCTGGGCGAGGATGGTGAATTCGTGCCTTGCGTGCACACGGTGGGCGCCCCCTTGGCCGAGGGCCAGCCAGACGTGGCCTGGCCCTGCAACAAGACCAAGTACATCGTTCACTACCCCGAGACGCGCGAGATTTGGAGCTACGGCTCGGGCTACGGTGGCAACGCGCTGTTGGGCAAGAAGTGCTTTGCCTTGCGCATTGCCTCCACCATGGGCCGCGACCAGGGCTGGTTGGCCGAGCACATGCTGGTGCTGGGCGTGACACAGCCCAACGGCGTCAAGCGCCATGTGGCGGCCGCCTTCCCCAGCGCCTGCGGCAAGACCAACTTCGCCATGTTGATTCCCCCGGCGGGCCTGAAGGACGCGCAAGGCCACACCTGGAAGGTGACCACCATCGGCGACGACATCGCCTGGATCAAGCCGGGCCCCGATGGCCGCCTGTACGCGATCAACCCCGAGGCGGGCTACTTCGGCGTGGCCCCCGGCACCAACCACAAGACCAACCCGAACTGCATGGCTTCGCTGCAGCGCGACGCCATCTTCACGAACGTGGCGCTCACGCCCGAGGGTGATGTGTGGTGGGAAGGCATGACCGATGTGCCCCCGGCCGAGCTCACCGACTGGCAAGGCCAGCGCTGGACCCCGGCCATCGCCAAGGAAACCGGTGCCAAGGCGGCCCACCCGAATGCCCGCTTCACCGTCGCGGCCACCAACAACCCCGTGCTCGACGCCGACTGGGACCAGCCGCAGGGCGTGGCCATCGACGCCTTCATCTTCGGCGGCCGGCGCAGCACCACGGTGCCGCTGGTGACCGAGGCCCGCAACTGGGTGGAAGGCGTCTACATGGCCGCCACCATGGGCAGCGAAACCACCGCCGCGGCCGCAGGCCAGCAAGGCGTGGTGCGCCGTGACCCCTTCGCCATGCTGCCCTTCATGGGCTACAACATGAGCGACTACTTCCAGCACTGGCTGGCCCTGGGCAAGAAGCTGCAGGCCCAGGGGGTCACCTTGCCGCGCATCTACTGCGTGAATTGGTTCCGCAAGGGGGCCGATGGCAAGTTCGTGTGGCCGGGCTACGGCGAGAACATGCGGGTGCTCAAGTGGATGCTCGAGCGCGTGGAGGGCAAGGCCCAAGGCGTGGAGCACGCCGTGGGCATCAGCCCGCGCTACGAAGATTTGTCTTGGGCCGGTTTGGAATTCAGCCGCGACCAGTTCGACAGCGTGATCAGCATTGACCAAGCGGCCTGGGCCGAGGAGCTCAAGCTGCACGACGAGCTGTTTGAGCAACTCGCCTACCACCTGCCCGAGGAGCTGCGCCAGACCAAGGCACAGATCGCGCAGCGCCTGGCGGCCTGAAGGCTTGGGGCATTCCGGTGCCCCAGCCGGAGCCCCTGCCGGTGCACGCGACAATCGCGGCATGAAGGCCGACCTCACCAACACCGAAATCGACGAACTCGACACCCTGCTGCAGCAGGCCCCTGAGCCGCTGCAGCCCTTGGATGTCGTGTCCCTGGACGGCTACTTGTGCGCGGTGGCGGTGCAGCCGCGCATCGTGGCGCCGGCCGATTGGCTGGCGCATGCGCTGGACACCGACGGCAGCCGCTGGCCACCGGCGGGCTTGGACGAGGCCTGGCTGGCCCGGGTGCGCGCCCTGATGCAGCGGCGCTTTGAGGCCTTGGTGCGCGGACTGTCGGAAGAAGGCGGCTTCGACCCGGTGGTCAGCGACCTCCAAGCCGCTGGACCAACACCTGACGACCCGGCCGAAGAGGGGGCCGAAGGGGTGGCCGAAGAAGCCCCCGATGAAGAGATCGCGGCCCTGCCCGAGCACTCCCGCCCGCTGGTCTACTGGGCATCGGGGTTCCTGTATGGCGCGCAGACCTTCGAGGGGCTGATGGACCACCCCGACGATGCGGTGCATCTGGCGATTTCGCGCATCTTGCGGCACCTGCCGCCGCAGACCGAGGAAGACCGTGCCTTGGTGGCGGAGTTGAACGAACAGGTGCCGCTGCGCGACGACACGCACGCCATTGAGGACACGGTGGAGGCCGCCGTCACGCTGTGGGGCCTGACCGCCCAAGACCGCCTGGCCGTGCGAACCGTGCAGCGCGAGGGCGCGAAGGTGGGCCGCAACGACCCCTGCCCCTGTGGCAGCGGCAAGAAGTTCAAGCAGTGCCACGGCCGGGCCTGAAGCGAACCGGCTGGTTCTGATGCGGTTGCAGATCCTGTCCGACCTGCACCTGGAGACCGAGGCGTTTGAGCCCGAGCCCGCGCCCGGAGCCGAGCTCTTGGTGTTGGCCGGAGACATCGACTCCACGTGGCAAGGCTATGCCCGCTTCGCCGGCTGGCCGGTGCCGGTTCTGGTGGTGCCGGGCAACCACGAGTTTGACCGGCGGGAGTTGAGAAGCGCCCTGCCGGCCTTTCGCGACCACTGCGCGCGGCTGGGCCTTCGCGTACTGGAGTGCGACGAATGGGTGCACACCACGCCGCAAGGGCGGCGCGTGCGCTTCTTGGGCACCGTGCGCTGGAGCGACTTCGAGGTGTTCGGCCCGGCCTTGCAGGCCAAGGCCCTGAAGGCCGCCTCTTATTTTCAGAAGGTGATGCAGGCCACCTGTGACGGCCAGGTGTTCGATGCTGCAGCGGTGCGCGGGGAAGGCCTGGCCTGCCGGGCCTGGTTGCAGGCGCAGTTGGACCCAGGAGCTGGACCCGCGCAGATGGCCGACGCCACCGTTGTGATCACCCACTTCGCCCCCAGCCTACACAGTGCGGATCCCCGCTACGGACACCAACCCACCACGGCGAGCTTTTGCAACGCCGATGAAGACCTCTTGGCCCACGCCGATGCCTGGATCCATGGCCATGTGCACTGGCGCGGCGACTACCGCTGGCCCCGCGCCGGCGGCGGGTACAGCCGCGTGATCTGCCAGGCGCGGGGTCTGCTGCGCAAAGGCGAATCCGAGGGATTTGAGCCCTTGCGCCTCTTTGAGGTTTGACCCAACGCAAAGCCGGCGGGTGCCCCCGCTCCTACAGTGCTTTCGTTGGTTTGACCTTCAGCACAGATGGAGCCTGGCATGAACATTCTTCTGGCCGTTGACGGAAGCCCCTGCACGAAGCGGATGTTGGCTTATGTGGCCGCGCACGATGAGTGGCTGGGTGGGCGCCACCAGTACACCATCGTCACCGCCGTGCCGGCCGTGACGCCGCGCGCCTCCGCGGTGTTGGACAAGGACGTGCTCAAGGCCTACTACGAAGAAGAGGCCGAAAAGGTGCTTCAGCCGGTGCGCGCTTTTTTCGAGCGCCAGGTGTCCACGCAGGCGCACTTCGAAATGAAGGTGGGGCCGGCGGCCGAGCAGATTGACGCGGTGGTCCAGCAGTGCAAGCCCGACCTGTTGATCATGGGCTCCCATGGTCACGGCAGCCTGGCCAACGTGGTGATGGGCTCGGTGGCCACACAGGTGCTGGCGCGCACCAAGGTGCCTGTCTTGCTGGTGCGCTGAAGGGCGGCGCTCAGCGCGGCGGCTGGCCGCCTGGTCCGCCAGGCCTGTTGCGCCGTGCGCGCGGGTGCCCTGGCAAGCCATGGCGCCCCACCGGGCGGCTCAGGTCGGCCATCAGCAGGCAGCCCCGCACCAGGCTTTCCACGGCCTCCTCCATTGAAGCCGGTGGTTCCAGCGATTCGATTTCGGCCAGCAAGGCATCGGCGTCTTCCAGGTCGGCCGGGTCCAGGTGTTGGTACAGCTGGGCCAGGGCTTCGATCAACTCGGGGCTGTCGCTGCCCGGGCCTTCGGTCAGCTCGGCAAACTCGCCGCAGGCCGTGGCAAAGCCCAGCACCCAAGCCTGCACGGCCTGGGTGGGCAGGGTGTCCTCCTCCACGTCGGTGATCCAAGGGTCAAACCACTGACGGGCTTCGATCAGCGCATCAAGCTCGGCGTGCCGTTGCCCGATCAGCTGCTGCAGCCGCCGGCCGGGGGCCCAGGTGGCGGGCCAGGGTCGGCCGTTCTCGTCGGTGGCCAGGGGCAACCAGCGCGAGGCCGGGATGCGGCGCGGCTGCAGCAGCACACCGGCCAGAAAGCCATCCAAGCCGCTGAGGTCCAGCGCCTGAAGCGGGGCGGGCACCTGGGCCAACAGCGCATCGAGCTCGTCCAGCTCGGCGTCGCTCAAAGGGGGGGCGCTGCGACCGGGGTGACCGGCGCCGCCGGGGCCACCAGAGCCCCCTTGGCGCGCCGGGCGGCCCTGGGTCCCTGGGGACGCCTTGGGCGGACGAGAGGGGCGGGAGGGGGGCGGCCGATGGTTCACGCCGGCATTGTCGCCTCCTGCCGCCAGCGGGGCTTGGCGGTGCCGGCGCCCCAATCCCGACCGCACACGGGCCCGCGCCGGCAACCGTAGACTGCGGGTGAACCCGTTTTTTGATTGGAGACCCGAATGGGCGCACCCGAAGCATTCACCGCCACAACCGACATCACCCACTGGATCGGGGGGCAGCGCGTGGCCTCTTCCGGGGCTCGGCGCCAGGCGGTCTACAACCCGGCCACCGGCGCCGTGGCTCGCCAATTGCACCTGGCCGAAACCGCCGATGTGCACGCGGCTGTGGCCAGCGCGCAGGCGGCCTTCCCCGCCTGGGCCGATACGCCGCCCATCCGCCGCGCACGGGTCATGAACCAGTTCCTGGCCCTGGTCAACCAACACAAAGACACCCTGGCGGCCATGATCACCGCCGAGCACGGCAAGGTGTTCACCGATGCGCAGGGTGAGGTGATGCGCGGCATCGACATCATCGAATTCGCTTGCGGCATTCCGCAGCTGCTCAAGGGCGACTACACCGATCAGGTGTCCACCGGCATCGACAACTGGACGATGCGCCAACCCCTGGGTGTGGTGGCCGGCGTCACGCCCTTCAACTTCCCGGTCATGGTGCCCTGCTGGATGTTCCCGGTGGCCTTGGCCTGCGGCAACGCCTTCATCCTCAAGCCTTCCGAGCGCGACCCCTCTCCTTCTTTGTTCATGGCCGAGCTGCTCAAGCAGGCCGGCTTGCCCGATGGCGTGTTCAACGTGGTGCAGGGCGACAAGGTGGCCGTCGATGCGCTCTTGGCCCACGACGATGTGAAGGCCCTGAGCTTTGTGGGCTCCACGCCCATTGCGCAATACATCTACGAAACCGGCGCGCGCCACGGCAAGCGGGTGCAGGCCCTGGGCGGCGCGAAGAACCACATGGTGGTGATGCCTGACGCCGACATCGACCAAGCGGTCGATGCCCTGATTGGCGCGGGCTACGGCAGCGCGGGCGAGCGCTGCATGGCCATTTCAGTGGCGGTGCTGGTGGGCGATGTGGCCGACAAGGTCATCCCCAAGTTGGCCGAACGGGCGCGCGCCCTGAAGATCAAGAACGGCATGGAGCTCGACGCCGAGATGGGCCCCATCGTCACCCGCGAGGCGCGCGACCGCATCGAGGGCTACATCAAGCTCGGCGTGGAAGAGGGCGCGAAGCTGGTGGTGGACGGCCGGGGCTTCGAGGTGCCGGGGCATGAGAACGGCTTCTTCACCGGCGGCACGCTGTTCGACCACGTGACGCCCTCGATGCGCATCTACAAGGAAGAGATCTTCGGCCCCGTGCTGGGTTGCGTGCGGGTGCCCGATTTCGGCGCGGCCGTGGAGCTGATCAACGCCCACGAGTTCGGCAACGGTGTGGCCTGCTTCACCAGCGATGGCAATGTGGCCCGCGAGTTCGCGCGTCGCATTCAGGTGGGCATGGTGGGCATCAACGTGCCCATTCCCGTGCCCATGGCCTGGCATGGCTTTGGCGGGTGGAAGAAGAGCCTGTTTGGCGATATGCACGCCTACGGCGAAGAAGGTGTGCGGTTCTACACCAAGCAAAAGAGCGTGATGCAACGCTGGCCTGCCAGCATCGGCAAGGGCGCCGAATTCGTGATGCCCACGGCGAAGTAGGTTCTGCGCGCGCAGGCCCTGTTCGGGCCTTGCGCCGTTTCAGGGGCCTAGGCCCCGATCACACCACCGTCGCGCCGGCGCACCACCACGGTGGCCGAACGGGGCCGGCCATCGGGCCGGAAATCAGGCCAGTTGGAGTTCTGGCGCGGGTTCTGCGGATTCACCCGCTCGCCGGCCCCTTCGCCGGGGTGCTGGATGTTCAGGAACAGGGTGCGCCCATCGGGCGTCCAGGTGGCGCCGGTGACCTCGCAGTTCACAGGGCCCACCAGGAAGCGACGCACCTCGCCGGTGGCCACATCACAGGCCAACATTTGGTTGTTGCCCAAGGGCTGGTGCACGCCCTTCTTGAGGCTGACGGACCCCACATCGGTTTGGATCCACAGCACCCCACGCGGGTCGAAGGCAATACCGTCAGGGCACGCGAAGGCGTCGCCCCGGACGTTGCCGCGGGCATTGGGGTCGCTGGATTGCGCCAGCCCGGCCAGCATCAGGTGGTTCCAGATGAAGGTCTCGCCGTCAAAGTCGCCGCGCTCTTGCCAGCGGATGATCTGGCCCATCTCGTTCTTGGGCCGCGGGTTGGCCGCATCCACACCGGGGTGGCCCGCCGTGCCGCGCGCGGTGTTGTTGGTCAGCGTGCAGTAGACCCAGCGGCTGCGCTCATCAATGGCCAGCCACTCGGGCCGGTCCATCTTGGTGGCGCCCAACAGGTCGCTGGCCTGGCGGGCCTTGATCACCACTTCGCCCTGGTCCTTGAAGCCGTTGGCGGCGGTCAAGGGGCCTTGGCCGTGCACCAGGGGCAGCCAGCGGCCGGTGCCATCGGCCTCAAAGCGGGCCACATACAGCGTGCCATGGTCCAACAGCTCGCGGTTGGCCTGAGCGGCCGTCAGGCCGTGCCCTGCAGGCTTGATGCGGTCGCGGCTTACGAACTTGTAGATGTATTCAAAGCGGGCGTCCTCTCCGGAATACACCACTGCACGGCCTTCGCGCGTGGTGGCCACCCACGCACCCTCGTGGGCAGCACGGCCCAAGGCGGTGCGCTTGACCGGTGTGCTGGTGGGGTCCATGGGGTCGAGCTCCACGATCCAGCCAAAGCGGTTGGGCTCATTGGGGTGCAGCGCGGCGTTGAAGCGCTCGTCATGGTCGTACCACTTGTTCCAGCCGCCATTGGCGCGAATGCCCCAGCGCCGTTCGTGTTCGCTGGGCTGCGCCGGGCCCCGGAAGTAGCCCGCCCAGTTCTCTTCGCCTGACAGGTAGGTGCCCCAAGGCGTTTGGCCGCTGGCGCAGTTGTTCATGGTGCCCAGGATGCGCCGGCCGGTGGGGTCGG
>JACCEC010814660.1_pt1 | contig 27384 bp, 14 predicted proteins | sample 7450121 | NCBI WGS metagenome assembly JACCEC01 (sample SAMN15323455, study PRJNA562643) | freshwater metagenome | isolation source: river surface water | place: USA:Blue River Watershed | collected 2017-08-18 | reverse complement strand
GTCAGTGAAGATCGGCTCAACCACCTTCAGCGCCGGCGCAGGCGACACGTATGCGAACTCCGCGTTCCTGCTGACCACAGGGAACTTCGCGTCACCCACATCGGAGATCACCGCCGAAACCGCCGGGGTGGCGTTTCGTTTGATTGGAAATCAGGCGGCCCGGAACACGTCTGGATACCATGCGATCGGCGTCGACCTAGTGAAGGTCGGCGACACCCCTGGAATTTACACGGGTTCCGGTTCCGCGGTGGGCAACGCCACGGTGGATTTCTTCGTAACCCTGAAGCTCACGCCGACAAACAACTCCCGGGTCAGCGACGCAGCCGCACAGGTCTTCGTGATGGGCACCTCAGGTGCCGCCCAGAACAGCACGGCCACCACCGCCTGGAACTCCAACTCGTCCAGCTGGGTGCAGTTGGGACCGACCATTCCGAATGGCGGTACGCTGGGAAACAGCACCTACACCACCAATGGCCAGACCGAGACCGCCTACGCGGTCAACCGCACCAGCAGCAGCAGCGAAGACGCCTCGCTCACGTTCGGCGGCACCTTCGTCGCCATCAACAACGCGCTGAAGACGATCTACGGAAACTCCACGGCGGTACAGTGGAACCAGGGTGACGTCGTTCGTTTCGTCCCGGTCGGTCAAGTGGGCTCGACCGTAGACTTCATGGGAATCAACAGCTCCCAGGGCGGCACCGGCACCCTGCCCTTCGCCACGAACGGCACCGCGGCTATCACCGACGCGTATGTGACGGGCAATAACTTCGCGCTGAGCCGCCACAGCATCGACGGCTACAGCTTCGGGGTGGTACCAGAGCCCTCAACGTGGTCATCGGCCGCAGCCATGCTGGTAGCGGGCGGTGTGCTGAAGCTGCGCTCCCGCCGGCGGAGTCTTGGTTGAGCGGGGAATGATCCCCGCTCAGTTTCTCCGCGCAAGAGCAGGCAACGACATGGCAGCGAGCCGCCGTCTCAGATTGCGCTGGGTGCTCATCGCCGTCGGCGCGGCCGTCCTCCTGACGCTCGCCCTTCTCCCGGCAGCGCGAACGCTGAAACGGAAATGGCGGGAACGAAGGGCCGAGGTTTTCACCGATGCGGGATTCAACGCCTGGCAACAGGGTCGTGGCCGGGAGGCGGCGATTACGCTCGAGTCCGCCGAGCGAATGGATCCAGCAACCCTACGCCCCAAGATGCTGCGCGCCCGCCTGCTCCTACAGTCGGGAGACAACGAAGGTGCCGCCAGAATCTACCGGGGCCTCATGGAGGCCCTGCCCCCTTCCGGAAGGAGAGTAATCGCCGCCAACTATCACGATGCGCTGGTCGGCACCGCGAACTGGGCAATGCTGCTCGACCTTTCGATGGAGCAGCTCGCAAGTGACCCGCAGACTCGAGATGTGTGGACGGCAGCCGCGCTCGAGTCCGTGCGCCTCGCGCCGTCCAGTGGCGCCGGCAACCCCACCGCCGCAGGATTGGCCGAAGGGTTACCGCTCGTACCAGCCACCCTGCTGGCCGCCAGACTTAGACTCAAGGAAGGCAACGGATCCGGCGCCCGATCGATATTGGCCGATTTGCCCGGACCGATGAACCCGGTCGAGGCGCGGATGGCCGCGCGAATCCTGAGCGAAGCGGGCGATGCTGCGGGAGGTCGCGCGTGCGCACTGAACGTTGGAATCCAGCTGGGTGCCACCGACTTGGCGCTCGTCGACATCCTGGCGGCGTCCGATGATCCGGAAGGGGCCGCGCGCGCGGCCGTAACCCTGTGCGCCCGCGCCGCCGACCCCGCGCATCAGGCGGGTCCCCTCCTAAGTGCCCTCTCGCTCTCGCTTCGCGCAGCTCGGGAGCGCGTGGCAGAAAACTTTGACCGCGGTTTGGATCCAATTTCAACGAAGCTATCTCCGGCGATCCTCACTGCGGTCTGGCTGCTCAACGAGCTCGCAGGCCGCGAGGAAGCGGCGTTCAGGTGGCGCGAGCGGGTGCAATCCCGCCAGGGTCTCGCCGCCCTTCCGCGGAGCATTCGGCCACTGACCACGAATACCTTCCTCGTGTTGACGCAGTACCTGCAAATGCCGCGCACGCTGGTCTACGGACTCGTTGCCTGCCTGCCCGACCACCCGCCCCACGGGAATTTTAACGACCCCAAGCCCGAAGCTCGCGGATAGGCGGGCAGGTCCGATCCGCGGCCTTCCGGCGATTTCGGGCCAAACGTACCCGCGAAAGTTTGGGTCGCCTCCCCCTTGACGCTTGATCGGGAACGGGCACCCCCACGCGACCCCCTCTCTGAACTTCGCTGCTCCGGAGCGCGCGCGGCAGCGGACTTCCGCCGCCCGCGGCGCTTGCCAAGTTCCCGCGGCGGCACGTTGACTCGCCGCGCCCCATGAAGTTCCCCGCCGTCCTCGCCGCCTTGGTCACGCTCCTCACCGGCCCGGTCAACGCGGCGCCGCCCAATTTCCTCGTCATCCTCGCCGACGACCTCGGCTACTCCGACCTCGGCTGTTACGGCGGAGAGATCGCCACCCCCCATCTCGACGCCCTTGCGCGCGACGGCCTTCGTTTCACCCAGGCCTACAACACCGCGCGCTGCTGGCCCTCGCGCGCCGCCGTCACCACCGGCTACTACGCGCAGCAGGTGCGCCGCGACCTCGTGGCGGGAGTGCCGAGCGGCGGCCGCGGCGCGCGTCCCGCGTGGGCCCCGCTCGTCACCGAGTTCCTCCGCGCCGCCGGATACCGCAACCACCACTCGGGCAAGTGGCACATCGACGGCCGGCCGGCCGACAACTTCTTCGACCACAGCTTCGAGATCGGCCAAGGGCAGAACAATTTCTTCAAGGCCCCGGGCAACACCGACGACGGCGTGCCCGACGTGCAGACACCCGATTACCACGTCACCGCCGCGACGGCCGATCGTTCGGTCAAGTACCTGCGCGAGCACGCGGCAAAGTTCCCCGGGCGCCCCTTCTATCATTACCTCGGCTTCACCGCGCCGCACTTCCCGCTCCACGCACCGGCGGCCGACATCGCCCGCTACCGCGACACCTACACGCGCGGCTGGGACGAGATCGCCGCCGCCCGCCACGCACGGCAAAGAAAGATGGGGCTGGTGAACCACGACCGGCCGCCGATGGAGCGGGAGGTTGGCCCGCCGTACGCCTTCCCGGACGACATCCGCAAGCTCGGGCCCGGCGAGATCGACCGCCCGTTGCCCTGGGGCGAACTGAACGCCGAGCAGCGCCGCTTCCAGGCGAACAAGATGGCGATCCACGCGGCGATGGTCGACGGCATGGATCAGGCGATCGGCCGCGTGATCACGCAACTCAAGGCGATGGGCGCGTTCGAGAACACGCTGATCCTCTTCGCGTCCGACAACGGCGCGAGCGCCGAGATCATGGTGCGTGGCGACGGCCATGACCCATCCGCGCCACCCGGCTCCGCGAAGACGTTTCTCTGCCTCGGCCCGGGCTGGTCGAGTTCCTCGAACACGCCCTTCCGCCGCCACAAGACCTGGGTGCACGAGGGCGGCATCGCCACGCCGCTCATCGCGCACTGGCCGGCCGGCATCCGCGCGCGCGGCGAACTGCGGCACACGCCGGTGCATCTGGTCGACGTCGTGCCGACGCTGCTCGAACTCGCCGGCGCGGCAAAGCCCGCCGTGATCCGCGGCCACGCGGTACCGCCCGCGCCGGGCCGCAGTCTCGCGCCCGCCTTCAAGGCCGACGTCCCCGTCGCGCGCGATTTCCTCTGGTGGGAACACGAAGGCAACCGCGCGATCCGCGCCGGCGACTGGAAGCTGGTCGCGCTGAAGGGCGGCGGCTGGGAGCTGTACGACCTGTCGACCGACCGCGGCGAGCAGCGCAACCTCGCCGCCGAAAGGCCGGAGAAGGCCCGCGAACTGGCGGAACTGTGGAACAAGCAGATGGACCAAACGACCGCCCTCGCCCTTACCGACCCGCCCCCGCCCGAGACCACGAAGAAAGGCAAAGGCGCGAAGAATCGGAAGTGACCCGAGCCAAGGGATAAGGAACGGGGATAAGGCGGAGCCTCAGGGCGCCTCGTAGAGTTCGAGCAGGGCCACGCCGGTGTCTCCGGCGGCGCCCGTCACCTGCGCGGTGTAGTTGCCGGGGTCCAGCCGCGCAAGGAGCGCCGCGTCGCCGCTGCCGGTAGTGAGCGCAAAGGCGCCGGCGGCGGCGGAGAGTCGTGCGATCTCCAGCGCCTGCGCCGAGGCGGTCCAGCCGGCGTTGGCGGCGAGGGGCGTACCACCGCGGTATAGCGTGAGCACGGGGCGGCGCAGCGCACCGTCGACGCCGAAGCCGGCGAGGGTCGGCCCGATCGCGCGGATCAGCACCGGCTTCGGTCCTGCTCCCGTCACGGTGAAGCCGGCGATGAGCGCGGCATCCCCCGCGCCGACCGCCGCGCGGGCGGACAGGTTCGCCAAGCGGGCCGCGCCATCGGCGGGGGTGAGGTCGTAGATCTCGACCAGCCCGTTGCCGCCCCGGCCCGCCGCGTCGGTGATCACCGCCGTGCAGGCACCGGGAGAAAGCGAAGCCTGCAGCGCCGAATCAGCCGCGGCCGCATCCAGCGGGAATAACCCGACACGTGCCGCCGCCGCGACGAGCGCGGATGCGTCGCCGCCGGAGGCCCAGCCGGCGTTGGCCCCGAGCACCTCGGCACCGCGCACGAGTTCGATCCGCGGGCGCGCCAGCGCATCCGCCACTCCGAAGGCAGCCAGCGCCGGACCGATGCCGCGCACCAGCACGCGCTTCGCGCCCGAACCGGCCACGACGAAACCGACGATCACGGGCTCCGCGCCGACGCGGGCCCGCGTCGAGAGGCCGGTGAGGCGCTCCGGTCCCGGGGCGGCGGCCGCGGGCACAGGCGGCGTCCAACCGATTACGAACTGAGGGTCGCGGTAGCGCGCCGCCGCGGCGGCGTCGATCCGCCGGGAGTCGGGCAGCCGGCGCGAGACATCGAGCGGTTTGCCCTCGAGGTCGGTGGAGCCGGCCTCCCAGAACCGCACGTCGGGCGCGGCCGTGGCGTTGTTGAGGAGCCAGCCCTCGGGGCGAATGTGCGGTCCAATCGCACAGCCGAGAAATACCACCTCACTCCACGGCCAGGTGTTCGCCACGCCCGGCCGCGGGTCGATGCGGGCGAGGTAGACGTTGGTCACGCCCGGTGCCGCGGTGAGGCGGCAATCGACGTACACGTTGCCGCGGCCCGTCTCTCCGTTGCGCACCTGCGCGAGGTAGCCCGAACCGACCGACCGGATCTCGCAGCGCTGGAAATAGCAGGCGCCGCCGCCCCACATGAAGTCGACGTCGCCCTCGATCAGGCTGTCGGTGACGAACAGCGCGCCGTTCCACAGCAGCGTGTCCTGGAAGCTGCGCAGCGTGACGCGGTCGAGCATCACGCGCCGTCCGTTGCCGCGCAGCGCCTCCGCCTGCGAGCCGCCCCGCGGGGTCGTGTTGTGAAGCGTGAGCGTCTCGAGCGTCACGTCACCGGCGTCGACCGCGACCATCGCGCGGTTGTTGCCGGCGTTGAAATTGTTGTTGTTCGGGTACGCGATGACGCACGCGTCGCGGTCGGTGCCACGGAACGTGAGGAAAGGTTTCCGCGAGCCCACGTACACCATCTCCGGATACGTCCCGGGCCGGATGACGATGAGGCGCGGCCGCGTGTTGCCCGCCGGCACGTGATCCACCGCGCCCTGCACCGTGCAGAAGTCGCCGGAGCCATCGGCCGCCACCACCAACGTGGCCGCATCAACCGCCGGAGCGGCGGCACGGACCGTGAAGCGCGGCTCGGCTCCGGACGGAAAACCCGCGAACGCATCGCCCCCGGCTCCGGTCAACGCCCCCGGGCTCACCCGCACGCGATAGGTGCGGCCCGCCGCCAACACGCCGGCCCGCGGGAAGAACGTCACCACCCTGCCGTCGGCGAGGAGCGGATGATAGCGGAACGGCGTCGCGTTGCCGCCGATCAGCCGCGTGGGAGCTGGATCGGCGAGGTCGGCAGCGTCGACCACCTCGCCCGTGGCGGCATCGAGCAGCTGGACCGTACCGACCCCGCCGGCCCGCACGTCGCCGTCGAAGGTCAGGCGCACGAGGGTGTCCGCGCAGACGTTCATCGCGCCGTCGGCCGGGGCGATGGCCGTGACGCTGAGCGCCAAGGCGAAGGGGGCAGACGAAACCGACGCGAGTAGCGCGAGGAGGAGACGAAGCGGCATTTTCCGGTGGAAGTTCCCACGATCCCACCGCGAACGGACGGCGCAAGCGGCCGCGCGGGCGGACGGTCCGCCGACCGGAAGTCCGGCGGGAAATCTCCTCGTCAACGCCAGCGGCCGCGCGCAGGTTGCGGCCCGTTTTCATCCGCGGCCCCGCGGCGCCCTTCACCCCATGCTCCTGTCCCGCATCGCATCCCCGCGGACGGCCGCCGCCGTCCTTTGCTTTTTGAATGCCGCGCGGCTCGCCGCCGCCGAGGCACCCGCGCGGGGCGAGGAATTGGCCGTGCAGCTCTCGCCGTTCCTTGTCTCGACCGAGGGCGACGAGGGCTACCGCGCGGCGAACACCCTCTCGGGCACGCGCATGAACGCGTCGCTCTTCCACACGCCGGCCGCGATATCCGTCCTCACGAAGGACTTTCTCGACGACATCGGCGCGGAGAACGTCGCCGACATGCTGAAGTTCGCGATGAGCTCCGATAACGAGCGCACCGACTCGGGCGGCGGCCTCGCGCAGGCGTGGGACGTGCGCGCCACGATCCGCGGCTTCACCGAGTCGGTCATCACCCGCGACTACCTGCCCAACATGGTCCAGAGCCGCGGCATCCTCGCCAACGACCGCTTCAACGTCGACCGCGCCGACGTGAGCCGCGGCCCCAACTCGATTCTCTACGGCGCAAGCCGCCCCGGCGGCGCGTTCAACCTCAACTCCAAGCGGGCGGTGCTCAACGGCCGCCAGAAGTCGGCGCAGGTCACGGTCGGCCGCTTCGCCAAGCGGCGCAGCGAGGCCGACCTCGCGTTGCCCGTCCTGAAGGACAAGCTGGCGCTGCGCGTGAACGCGATGGAGGAGGACCGCGGCGGCTGGTTCGAGTTCGAGGGCCTGCGCGCCAAGGGCCTCGCCGTCGCCACGACGTGGCAGCCGTTCCGTCACACGCAGGTGAGGGCCGGCGTCGAGCGCATGATCCGCGCGCAGGTCACCCCGGGCAATTTCCCTCACGCCGACTTCGGCTACTCCCGCTGGGTGATGGCCGGCGCGCCCCAGGCGCCCAATCCGCTCCAACCCGCGACCAACCCCGCGCCCTCGCTGCTGCGCGTCATCAACACGCTGCAGGCCGTCTACGCGCCGCAGGTTCGCCCGCAGCCGTTCCGCCTCTCCACCACCGGCGCGGACATGCGTCCCGACCTCGTGGGCACGCAGGCGCCGGGGTTCTTCGAGACGATCAGCGCGGGCGCCGCGCCCTCGGGCGGCACGGTCGACGACCCCTACTACGGCAAGGTGATCCCCGCCACCGCCTACCTCGCCGGCCCGGGGCGCAGCACCGACAATGACTACACGCTCGCCTCGGTGTTCATCGACCAGCGGGTCGGGCCCGTCACCGTCGAGCTCGGCTACGCGCGCACCACGTACTTCAGAGGCTTCACGCAGCCCAACGCCAACGCGGTCGGCGACGCCAACCCGGTGCTGCCGGGCGCCTACTACGCCGACGGCGACTCGGTCATCGCCGCCGGCCGCCTGCCCGGGACGCTGCTGCCCGACATCGCGCGCGCCAACCCGTTCGTCGGCCTGCCCTACGTGCAGTCGCAGGCGATCCGGCAGCTCTTCGACCAGCGCAGCGAGACCTGGCGCGCGACGGTCGGCTACGAGCTCGACCTCACCCGGCGCCGAGCGTGGCTCGGCCGGCATAGCGTCGCGGCCGCGTGGCAGAAGGAGCGCAGCTACTTCGGCAACGGCAACATCGCCGAGTTCAACCTCGCGCCCGGCAATTCCCAGCCGATCGATTCCGCGACGAACGTGATCCTCCGCCGCACTTACCTGGAGTTCGCCAAGCCCGGCGGCGTGCGCGGCGGCCTCGATCCCTGGGCCAACCCCATCCCCGAATCGCCCGGCATGAAGGCGGGCTTCGTGTTCAACTCGCTGTATCCCTGGGTGGGAACGAAGAACACGAGCGGGATGCTCGCCCTGCAGAGCCGCTGGGCGGGCGACCGCGTCGTGCTCACCGGCGGCTACCGGCGCGACCGCTCGGAGGTGATGGATGCCAACGCCGGCGGAGAGCGTCTGCCCAACTCCACCAACGCCTGGATCGTGCGCCCCTACCGTTTCGAAAACGCGCCCCGCACCGTGGCGAACGGCGCGACGAAGACGCTCGGCGCCGTCGTCACCGCCCTGCCCTGGCTCGGCCTTTCCTACAACCGCTCGCAGAGCGTGTTCCCGCAAGGCGCCTTCAAGGACATCTTCGCCCGCGTGCTGCCGCCCATCGAGGGCGACGGTCAGGACTACGGCGTGCGCCTGATGCTGCTCGGCGGCCGCCTTTCGGCGAACGTGAACTTCTACCGCGCCGACGGCGTGAACCAATTCCAGCCCTCGCTCAACGCACCCAAGAACAGCATCTCCACCGCCGCGAACGCCGTCCTCACGACACTCCGCGCCCGCGGCCAGCCCCTCCCGGAATCCGTCACCGCCGCCGGCATCACGCTCCTCAACACCGAGTCGCAGGCGCGCGACGCCTCCGACCTCCAGGGCAGCGGCACCGAATTCGAGGTCACCGGCCGACTCACGGCCGGCTGGAGCGTGACGCTCAACGTCGCCCGCAACGAACTGAAGCAGGCGAACATCCTCTCCGATTCGATGGCCTTCCTCGCCAGCGTGAAGTCGGCCTGGGAAAACAACCGCACCACGCTCGACGACACGCCCGCGGCCGTGGCGACCTTCGTGCGCACCCGGGACGGAACGCCGCAGCGCGACTTCGTCACGAACCCCGCCACGTTTGCCGACGCCTACGCCTACGGGCTCTCCGTCGCCGACCCCTTCCTGCGCGGCACCGGCAAGTCGCCGTTCGCGCACGTGGCGACGACCTTCAACGCCTTCACCAGCTACCGCTTCACCGAAGGTTCCCCACGCTGGCTGCGCGGCGCCCGGACCGGTGTCGGCGCCAATTACCGCGGGCCGGCCGTGATCGGCTACGACGCGGCAAAGGGCGACGCCGTCATCTTCGGCCGCAGCGCGATCACGTGGAGCTTCATGGCGGGTAAGCGCCTCCCGCTCCGCCGCGGCCAGTCGCTCGACCTCCAGCTCAATCTCGAGAATGTCCTCGGGAAGGAGGACCTGCTGCCCTACTCGGCCTCGTCCCCCACCAACATCGTCCGCTACCTGCTACCCCGCGTCCGCCCCAACTGGACGCTCCGCGGCACCTACGCGTTCTGAGCGGGGATCGAGAACGCCGGAAACGAGGCCGAAAGCGCATGAATCTCGAAATCAGGAAATCGAGGGCCAACCCGGTCCCTTCATTACGCCCGCGGCAACTGACGCGGCCACATCGGTGGAATGGCCTTCGCGGTGGCCGAGGGTACCACCGCGGCCACTTACCGGGCTGACCGACCTTCCTGTTCCCACCGTCGTCGCAACGCTGATCCGGAATTCGGGAGGTCAGGTCCGAAGACGGCACGGCTGCGCGTCACCGTTTGCCGTGGCGGCTTCATTCACCGGCCGCGGGGTTTCGCCGGTTTTCCCGATTTCCCGCTTTTCCACGTTTACCGATTTTCATCTCCTTCGCCTGATGACGCCCGCCCCCGTGCTTCGCGCCGCCCTGGTCACCTTGATCGCCGCACACGCCGTGGCCGCGACGGTCGACTACAACCGCGACGTCCAGCCGATCCTCGCGGAGAACTGCTTCTCCTGCCACGGCTTCGACGAGAAGGGCCGCAAGGCCAAGCTAAGGCTCGACGTGCCCGAGTCCGCCCACGCGGCGCGGGAGAACGGCACGCCATTCAAGCCGCGCGATCCCGCCGGCAGCGAGGCCTGGCAGCGCATCATCAGCCCTCACGCCGACGAGGTGATGCCGCCGCCCGAATCCCACCACACGCTCACCGCCGCGCAAAAGGAGACGATCCGCGCCTGGATCGAGCAGGGGGCCAGCTACGCGCGGCATTGGTCATTCGTCCCGCCGGTCGCCGCCGCCCTCCCGGCTCCCACAGCGGGTCAAACCTCCCCGGCCCATCCCGTCGATGCGTTCGTCCGCGCCCGGCTCGCCGCCGAGGGCCTGCGTCCCGCGCCCGAGGCCGACCGTCGTACGCTCATCCGCCGGCTGTCGCTCGACCTCACCGGGCTTCCGCCCGCACCCGCCGAGGTCGAGGCCTTCGCCGCCGACCGCGACCCGCGCGCGGCCGAGCGACTCGTCGACCGCCTGCTCGCCAGCCCGCACTTCGGCGAGCGCCTCGCCCTCGATTGGCTCGACGCCGCCCGCTATGCCGACACCAACGGCTTCTCCATCGACGGCGGGCGCCACCAATGGTTGTGGCGCGACTGGGTGATCCAGGCCTTCAACGACAACCTGCCATACGACCGCTTCCTCGTGGAGCAGATCGCCGGCGACCTCCTGCCCGGCCGCACCGAAGGCCAGCTCATCGCCTCGGGCTTCCAGCGGAACAACATGACGACCCACGAGGGCGGCACCATCCCCGAGGAGAACCTGCTCAACTACAACGCCGACCGCGTGAAGACCCTCGGCGAGGCCGTCCTCGGCCTCACGCTCGCCTGCGCCCAGTGCCACGATCACAAGTACGACCCGATCTCGCAGCGCGACTACTACCAGCTCCTCGCTTACTTCAACACGCTCGGCGACCGCGGCCTCGACGGCAACGGAGGCGTCAACGCCGGCCCCGCGGTGATGGCGCGCACCGTCCTGCGCACCGATGAAGTCCCCGGCCTTCGTGACCGCATCGCGGAGCTGAAGGCACGGCTGGCCACCGTGGACGAACCGGTGCTGCGCGCCTGGGCCGGCCGCGAGCGGGCGCTGCTCGCCACCCGCGGCCGCGACCTTGCGCTCCATCCGGTCGAGGTGCTCAAGGCCTCCACGCCCAACCGGGCCGTCCTTGAGGTGGAGGACGCCCGCTTCGTCCGCATCCGCGAGGCCGGAGACCTCGCCGCGATCGACGTCTCGATGCGCCTGCCGCACACCGCGGCACCGATCACCGGAGTACGCGTCGTCGTTCACCCCGTCGCCTCGCTGCCGGGCGGCGGCTGGGGCCGCGGGCCCGTCAACCGCGGGGCGGCCGCCGCGGCCGCCAAGGCGAAACGCTCCCCCAAGGGCAAGGCTGCCGCGACGGAGACCGCGGCGACGAGTGAACCCGCGATGAAGGGCACCTTCCGCCTCACCGCGCTTTCCGTCTCAGCCGACGCCGTGCGCGGCGACCAGGTCGACCTGAATCGCCTGCGGCCCCTCGCGCGCGTCACCGCCAATTCCTGGGAAACCGCTTACCCGCCCGCGGGCTGCCTCGACCCCCGCAACGACAGCGGCTGGTCCCCCGACCTCGCGGCCACGGGGCCGGTGCACCTCACGGCCACGTTGACCCAGCCGTTGCGGGCCGAGGCCTCCCCGTTCCTCAACGTCCAACTCAACTTCGGCGCCGGCCGCTCGCTCCTGCCGGAGCTGATTGAGTTGTTCGTCATCACCGGTACCGACGACGGCACTGACCTTCCGGTCGACGCCGTCACCGCGCTTGGCACGCCCGACGACCGCCGCGACTCCGCCGCCACGGCGCTGCTCTGGCGCCTGTGCGCGGAGCGCGCCCCGGAGCTTCGGCGGGAACGGGTGGAACTCGCCAACCTTGAGGAACGACTCGCGACGCTCACCGAGCCGCAGTCCACGATGGTGATGGCCGTGGCGGAGAAACCGCGCGAGACGTTCATTTTGAACCGCGGCGACTACGCGCAGCCCGGCGAGAAGGTCGACGCGGGAACCCCGGCCGCCCTGCCTCCGCTCCCGGGAGACGCCCCCGCCGGCCGCCTCGGGCTCGCGCGCTGGATCGTGATGCCCGAAAATCCCCTCACCGCGCGCGTCGCCGTGAACCGGGTCTGGAAACTCCTATTCGGCACCGGGCTGGTGGCGACGCCGGCGGACTTCGGCGCGCAGGGCGAGTGGCCGAGCCACCCTGAGCTGCTCGACTGGCTGGCGGCGGACTTCATGGCGCACGGCTGGGACGTGAAGCGCCTGGCACGACTGATCGCGACGAGCGCGACCTATCGGCAGGCGTCGTCGGCCGATGCAGCGGCGCTGGAGCGCGACCCGCAGAACCGGCTCCTCGCGCGCGGGCCGCGCTTCCGGCTGCCGGCGGAACTCATCCGCGATCAGGCGCTGGCGGTGAGCGGCCTGCTCGTGGCCCGTCTCGGCGGGCCGAGCGTAAATCCGTATTCCCCCTTCGACCTCTGGCGCGAGGTGAGCCACTACGGCAGCACGCCCGCGACCGCGCAGGTGTTCGTGCAGGACCACGGCGAGAAGCTCCACCGCCGCTCGATGTACACCTACTGGAAGCGCACCGCGCCGCCTGCGAACATGGTGGCGTTCGACGCCCCCAACCGCGAGGTGTGCACCGTCGCGCGCGGCAACACCAACACCCCGCTCCAGGCGCTCGTGTTGCTCAACGATGTGCAGTTCGTCGAGGCCGCGCGGGCCTTCGCCGAGCGTATCCTCGGCGCCGCAAGAGACGATGACGCCCGCCTGCGGCACGCGTTCCTCGCCGCGCTCTCCCGCCCGCCCGCCGCCGAGGAAATCGGCGTCCTGTCCCGCGCCCTCGTCCGCGAACGCGCCCGTTACGCCCGCGACGAGCCCGCCGCCCGCGCCCTCCTCGCCGCGGGGGAGTCTCCGCGCGACGCGCGCATTCCCGTTCCCGAACACGCCGCCTGGACCCAGGTCGCCTCGCTGGTCCTGAACCTCAGCGAGACGATCACGAGGAATTGACCCCGACCCGGCGAACGGCGCGCCTGCGCCCACAAAACCGTCTGGATGCTCCGCGCCGCGAAACGTCCGGGCCCGCGCGCCAGTTCGCCCGCGCCTGGCGCGGCTTCACCGCCGCCGTGATCGCGGTCGGGCTGATCGAGCCGCGTGCGGACGCGGCCGCATCGGCGGACGCGCCCACGCTTTTCCCGCCGGTGATCGTGACCACGAACGGCACGGGGCAGGATGCCTTCCTGATGCCGTACGCCACCGCGGTCCTCATGGAGGACGCGCTCCGCGACCGCCAGGCACGCACGCTGCCTTCCGCCTTCCACGAAGTGCCGGGCGTCATGGTGCAGAAGACGGGAACGGCGCAGGGCTCGCCTTACCTGCGGGGCTTCACGGGTTTCCGGACCCTGCTCCTCGTGGACGGCATCCGACTGAACAACTCGGTCTTCCGGGAAGGCCCGAACCAGTACTGGGGAACGGTCGATCCGCTGGGCCTCGAGCGCCTCGAGGTCGTGAAGGGTCCGGGATCCGTCATCCACGGCAGCGACGCCGTGGGAGGAACGGTGAACGCGATCACGACCCCGGCGGAAATAGCGGCCGCCGCGGGGACATGGCACGGCCGCGCCCTGCACCGCTTCGCGACGGCGGACGAGTCGCACGTGGGACGGCTCGAGGCGGGCGGACGGGGCGCGGGGAATTTTTCGGCCCGGCTGGGCGTTTCGCTGAAGCGCTTCGAAGACCTTCGGTCCGGCGGCGGCGTCCAGCCCCACACCGGCTACGGGGAGCAAGGAGCCGACCTGAAGGCCGAATGGCGGACCGGCCCCGACGCGCGACTTTCGCTGCTCGCGCAGGATTTCCGGCAGCTCGATGCCTGGCGGACGCACACCACCGTCCACGGAGGCACCTGGGCGGGCACCAGGCCGGGCAGCGACTTGCGCCGCTCGCTCGACCAGCGCCGCCAGCTGCAGGCGCTGCAATACCATGCGATCCGTCCCGCCGGGACGATCGATCGCTGGCACGTAAGCCTCTCCCGCCAACGGCAGGAGGAGGACCAGCTGCGGATCCGCTCGGACCGCCGCCGCGAGGACTCCGGCTTTGACGTCGAGACGCTTGGAATCTTCGCCCAAGGCCAAAGCCCATCGGGCCATGGCCGCTGGGTTTACGGCGGGGAACTCTACCGCGACCGCGTCGCATCCCGCAGCCTGCGCTACCTCGCCGACGGCACGTTCCAACAGCGGGAAATCCAGGGGCCGGTCGCCGGACGCGCGACCTACGACCTCGGCGGTGCGTACGTGGAGAAGCGGCTGCGGTCCGCAGGAGGCGCGCAGCTGGTGGCCGGCGGCCGCTTCAATCATGCGGCGGCCGACGCGCGCGAAGTGCGGGACCCAATCTCGGGCAGGGCTACCGCCGTGCGCGCCCATTGGAACTCGGTGGTCGGCGCGCTGCGCGCCGTCGTTCCCCTGGGGGAGGGAAAGCGTCAAAACCTGTTCGCCGGAGTCGGCCAGGCTTTCCGCGCACCCAACCTTTCGGATCTCACCCGGTTCGACATCGCCGAGGGAGGCCAGATCGAGACGCCCGCCCCCGGGCTAAGGCCCGAGTTGTCGACGACGCTCGAGGCGGGCTGGCGGGCGCGGGAAACGGACTGGTCCGCCGAGCTGGCGCTTTTCCGCACCGGCCTGCGCGACCAGATCATCCGCACGCCGACCGGCGCGCGCGTCGACGGCCTCGCGGAGGTGACGAAGCGGAACTCCGGCACGGGTTTCTGCCACGGCGTCGAGGCCTCTGGCTCCGTCTCTCCCGCGACCGCTTGGAACCTGTGGATCCGCGGCACGTGGATGCGCGGCGAACTCGATTACTATCCGTCGGCGGACGCCCGGCTGCCCGCGCGGGGTCCGATGTCGCGCGTCATGCCGGCCACGGCGCACGCCGGGGTCCATTGGCGACCCGGCGGCGGACGGAGCTGGCTGGAACTCGTCGCCACCGCCGCGGCGCGGCAGGACAGCCTCGCGCCCGGCGACCTCGTGGATCGGGAACGCATTCCCCCCGGAGGCACTCCCGGTTACCGGGTCCTCGGCCTCCGCGGCGGCACGCGCCTAGGAGCGAGATTCCTGATCACCGCGGCCCTCGAGAACATCACCGGCGCCGACTACCGCATCCACGGGTCGGGGGTGAACGAACCCGGCCGCAACCTGGTCGTGACGACAGAGTACCGGTTCTGAACCGGCTGGAGCCCTGATTAAGGGGCCACGACCGCAACCGCTCGCGGCGGATCCCGCGTTGAATCGGTCGCCAGAAATACGTCCATCTGCGGAGATCTGGCCGCAAGCATGGCGGGGCCGCGAACTCCCGAACACCCTTATCGTTCCCGGGTCGTGGGTCGTGACGCTCCAGACTTTTGTCGCGGTTGCCGGGTAATCCACGCTTCCTACCGTCCTGGCCAGTCGCGCCTTGCGCGGGTCGGGCCGCGCCGCAACGTCGCCGCGATGGAACTCACGAAGCACTGGGCCGCCACGCTCGACGACTACGCGATCGACCTCGCCTGGTCGCAGGATGGCTCGCTGCTCGCGGCCGCCAGCGCGGCGGGACCGATCGCGCTCCTCGCGGCCGCCGACGGCGTCCGCACACACCTGCTGCCAGGGCACGCCGACGGTGCAAACTGCCTCGCGTGGCAGCCCGGCGACTCCCGGCTGCTGGCGTCGGGCGGCCAGGATGGCGCGGTGCGTTTCTGGGATGCCGCGGCCGGCCAGCACACCGCGACCGCCGCCCTCGGCGAGGCGTGGATCGAGCACCTCGCTTGGGCGGTGGGCAGCGCGGGTGCGCCGCTCCTGTTCGCGGGCTCCGGCCGGGTGCTGCACGCCCTGCGGCCCGACGCCACCGTGGCGCAAGCCTTTCGCCCGGCCCCACGCACGCTCTGCGCCCTGGCTTCCCACCCGCGCGGCGGCGCCGTCGCGGCGGCGCACTTCGGCGGCGTAACCCTCTGGGACACCGACGACTTCCTCGTCCAAAAGGAGTTCCCCTACGCCAACGGCATCCATGCGCTCGTGTGGTCGCCCGACGGCCGCTGGCTCGTCTCAGGCAATCAGGACCCGAGCGTGCATCTCTGGCTGCCGGAGCAGGACCAGGAACTCCACATGAGCGGTTACGAGGGCAAGGTGAAGTTCCTCTCCTTCGACCACACCTCGCGCTGGCTTGCCACGAGCGGCGGCCGCGACGCGTGCGTCTGGGATTGCTCCGGCGCCGGCCCGGAAGGCCGCGAGCCGGCGATGCTGCCGCACGAAGCGCCGGTCTGCGCGGTGCGGTTCCAGAACGCCCACGGCCTCCTCGCGACCGGTGCGGCCGACGGCTCGGTGCAGCTCTGGAGCCCGGAGCGCCGCCAACCGCTCCGCGCGACCGTGCGCATGCCCAGCCCGGCGACGCGGTTCGCCTGGTCTCCCGACGACAAGCAACTCGCGATCGGAACCGAGCGCGGCGCGGTATACGTGCTGAAGTGCACGGCCTGAGGCCGGGGTCGCACCTTTGCGTTGCGCGGTGCGGGGCCCGCCGCGCAGCATCGGCCCGTCATGGCCGACGCTCCGCAGCCCAATTCCCGACTCGTCACCTTCCGCAACGCGTTCCTGTCGGGCGCACTGCTGCTGGCGCCGCTGATCGTCACCATCTGGGCGTTCCGCACGATCATCGACGTCGTCGGCGGCGCGGTGCGCCCCTTCTACGAGGCGCTTTTCCCGGCGGCCGTGCAGCGCAACGCCCTGCTGTGGGACGTGCTGGCGACGCTGGTCGTGATCCTCGTCGTGACCGGGCTGGGCTTCCTGTCGAGCTACGTCTTCGGCAAGTACTTCGTGAGCGTGGGCGAGCGCGCCATCCTGCGCATCCCCGCGGTCGGGGCCGTCTACCAGTCGGTGAAGCAGATCGTCGCCACCTTCGGCACCCAGAACCGCAATCTCTTCAGCAAGGTGGTGCTCATCGAGTACCCTCGGAAGGGCGTGTGGACGCTCGGCTTCCTGACGAGCAAGCAACCGGGCGAGGCGCAGTCGCGCATCGGGCCCGAGACGTGGACGGTCTTCGTCCCCACCACGCCCAACCCCACCAGCGGCTTCCTGCTCATGCTCCCGCGCTCCGACGTCGTGGAACTCGAGATGAGCGTCGGCGACGGCATGAAGATGATCATCTCCGGCGGCGCCGTCGTCCCGCCATGGCCCGCCGGCCCGGCTCCGGCCGCCCGGTTCTGAAGCCGCCAGCGGCCGACGCGCCATTCCCTCGCTCCCGCTCAACACCGAGGCCTTCATCCTGCGGAAGCAGGCCGCGGCGGACGCCTTCCAGAGCTTCACCGCCTTCTCCGGCGAGCACGGGCTCCTGCGGATCCTGCAGCGCCTCCCGGGGAAATCGGTCCCGACCGGCGTGCCGCTCGACCTGTTCGACGAGGTCGCGCTCGCGCTCGAGTCGTCCAACCAGGGCCGCTCCTGGTTCGTGAAGGAGGCACGGCTGGTGACGCGCCATCCGGCGATCGGCGCCAGCTACGAGACGCTGCTTCGCGCATCGTCACTCGCCGAGCTCGTCGCCCGCAACCCGGTGCATGAGGACAGCCGCCGGAGCGTGGCCGAGTTGCTACGCTCGGCCTTCGCCGCGTTCGCGGCCGGTGGTCGTGCCGACATCGTCCACTTCAAGGCCCTGTTCCGCTTCGCGCGCGACGAGGGTTACCCACTCCGGCAGCAATGGTTTCCAACCCTGCCGGCGGCCGACCGAGCGGAGGTCGCGATCCTGCTCAATCGGCCGCTCGCGGAGCAGACCGCGGCGCCCGCCGAGGTCGCGCGCCTGGAGCGGCGCCTCGCGGAATACCTGCGCGGCCAGACCGAGATCCTCGTCGACTGACGCGGCCGCCCATGGACATCGACCTCGAACAGCGCACGGCGGCCCTCGGCGTCGGCGACCTCGCGGCCTTCGCATTCGGCCCGCGCGGCGACGGTCACGGAGGGACGTCGGGGCTCTGGCGCGCGCAGCTGGGCAGCCAGTGGCACGCGGAACTGCGGCGCCGGGCGACGGCGGAGTTCGGCGAGACCGCGCGCTTCGAGCTGCCGATCCGCGGGAGGGTGGCGCATCGCGGTTGGTGCATCACCCTGAACGGCCGCATCGATCAGCTCATCACCGGACCGGCCGGCCCCCGTCTGCGCGAGGTGAAGTCGGTCCTCCATCCCCTGCCGGCCGAAGAGACCGCCCTGCGCGCCGATCATCCCGCCTACTTCATCCAACTCGCCGCGTACGCCGCGCTCGGCCGCCTCGGGCTGGCGCGGACGGGTGAGGAGGCGAGCCTCCCGCTGCCCGCTCCGGCGGCGGCCGAACTGGTGTTCGTCGAGGCCGGCTCGGGACTGGTGCAGGTGGTGCCCCTCGGGCCCGGGGACGACCGCCTTTTCGAGGCGCAGCTGGAACGGCTCGTCGAGTTCCTCGAGCACCGCCGGAGGGCGCGCGAACGCCTGCGCAACCTGCGCTTCCGCCCGGCCTTCGCCGCGCCACGGCCCGGGCAGGAGACGACGCGCGCCGAGCTCACCGCGCTCTTCTCCACCCGGCCGCTCGTGCTGCTCGAGGCCCCGACCGGATTCGGCAAGACGGGCGTCCTCCTCGAGTTCGCGCTCGACCAGCTGCGCTCGGGCCACTTCGACCGCGCCCTCTACCTCACGGGAAAATCCACCGGCCAGCTGCAGGTGCTCCGCACGCTGGGGGACATGACCGCCGACGGCGCCGCGGGAGGCACGCCGGTCGCGGCCTGGCAGGTGCGCAACAAGTCGGAGCACTGCGTCAACGCGACCTTCCATTGCCTGCGCGAGACCTGTGGCTACCTCGACGGCGCCGCGACCCGGTGGCCGGCGAGCGGTCTCGCGCGATTCTACCTCGACGAACACCACGCGCGCGACCTCCCCGCCCTCCGCGACGCCGGCCGGGACGCCCGCATCTGCCCCTATGAGATCACCCGCGCCGCCCTCGCCTTCAACGACCTCTGGATCGGCGATTACAACTACGTCTTCGCCCCGCGGAACCGGACGCTCTTCGCGGAGCAAGCGGGCTTCGATCCCGCCCGCACCCTCCTGATCGTCGACGAGGCCCACAACCTGCCCGCCCGGGTGGCCGACGCCCACTCGCACGCCTTCACCGCGGCCGAGGCCTTCGGGGTCCGCGAGGAACTGCACCGCATCCGCGCGGGAGCGGGACTCAGCGGGGCGTGGGATCATTGGTGCCATTTCCTGCACGGCCTCCGCGCCAATCGCGGCCTGCGGGCGGGCGACGAGGACGACGCCCGCCACCTGCTCGGGGAGATCTCCCGGCAGATCGCCGGCACGGGCATCGATTTCGCCGCCCTCGGGCCGCAGGCGGCCGATGCGCTGTGGGCAGTGCCCGCGTTGCTGGAGGAGATCGGCGAGGGCGACCGGGCGGGATTGAAGGCGTTGCCGCGGCTATGGTGGTGCCCCCGTGACTCGGAGCTGGCGCTCACCTGCCTCGACGCCGCCCCGGCGATCGGCGGGATCATCCGCGGCTACGGCGGCGTGGTGCTCGCCAGCGCGACGCTGAGCCCGGTGCAAGGCTTCGCGGCAGCCTGCGGACTGGAAGCGCCGCCGGAAACGGCCGCTCCGTCCCCGGCGGCCGCGGCCCCGGAACGCCTCGGCGCGCTGAACAAGCGCGACACGCGCCGCCTGTTCCGCCAGCTCACGAGCGCGGCCGAGCTGCTGCGCGTCGAGGAGTCGCGCGCGGCCGCCAGCCCGGCGCTGCTGCCGGCCCGCGCGCCGTGGCGCGAGGGCGCCTACGACGTGGCCGTCGACGCCAGGGTCGACACCCGCTTCCAGCAACGCGCCCTGCACCACGCGACCACCGCCGCCACGGTCGCGTCGCTCCGCGCGGCCGCCGGCGGCGCGGTGGCCGTGTTCCTGCCCTCCTACGCCTACGCCGAGGCGATCCAACGCGAGGCCCGGGAGATCGCGCCCGCGCTGCGCGTCGCGCTCCAGCCCCGCGCGCGCGACCTCGCCGCGCAGACAGCCTGGGTCGAGGCGTCCCTGCGCGAGGCCGACGCGCTGCTGCTCGTGCTCGGCTCGAGCTTCGCCGAGGGCATCGACTCGCTCGGCGGCCGCGTGACCCACGCGATGGTGGTCGGCCCCGCCCTACCCGAGGTGAATCCCGTGCAGGAGGCGCGCCTTGCCGAGACGGTCTCGACCGGACTCGCCCGTGACGCCGCATTCCGCCGCGTCTACCAGATCCCGGGCATGACCAAGGTGAACCAGGCGCTCGGCCGGCTCGTCCGCGCCCCCGGCCAGCGCGCCCGCGTGCTGCTGCATTGCCGCCGTTTCCACGAACCTGATTACCGCGTGCTGCTCGCTTCCGAATATCAGGCGGCACGCACCATCACCGACGAGAAGGAGCTCGCGGCGTGGCTGGCCCGGAGCATCGTAGACGATCCGCGCCCGGACCGGACCCTTCGGCCGGCAGCGGAAGGCCTTCCACCGAAACAGACCTGACGATGAACCTGCGAAGAATGCTTCCGGCGCGGCTGCTCGCCGCCCTTGCCCTGCTGATCACGGGCGTTCCGTCCCTGCACGCGATGAGCGTGATCCCGCCGACGTTCGCGGAATTGGTCGCGGAGGCCGACGTCATCGTGCGCGCGCGCGTCGTCTCCCTTCAGCCCTTCGCGGAAAAATCGCCCGCGGGCGAGGTCCTGCGGACGCGCATCACCTTCGTCGTCGAGGCGACGCTGAAAGGGCGACACGAGGGCGGGCTAACGCTCGATTTCCTCGGCGGCGAGCTGGATGGCCGCGGCCTGCGCGTTCCCGGCATGCCGACGTTCACGCCCGGCTCCACCGAACTGCTCTTCGTCACGCGGCAGGGTGCCGGCCTGTGCCCGCTGGTCGCGGCGGGGCACGGACGCTACCGCGTGCTCACCGATCGCGTGAGCGGCCGCGAATTCATCGCGCGCAACGACTTCACGCCGCTTGCCAGCGAACACGACGTGCAGCTGCCGTTCTCGACGGCGGCCGCCCTCGTGCGACCGCCCGGCGCCGGCCTTTCCCCCACCGTGTTTTCGGCGCGGATCCTCGCCGAGCTCGAGCGTACCCAGCCTGGACGCCAGACCCGTTGACCATGACGACGCGCCTCCTGCTCACCACCGTCGCCCTCGCCACCGCGGCCCACGCCTTCAATGCCAGCGGCCAGCGCTGGCCCGCCGGAGAAGTCCGTTTCCAGCTCAGCCTCCCACCGCTCTCCAGTCCGCTGAGCGACGGCTCAGGCTCGTGGAACAGCGTCGTCGAGGACGCCATGGCGATCTGGAACGCCAACGTCACGGCCGTGCGCCTCACCGCCACCCGCGACTCGACCGCACCGGTCGGCGAGGGCAACGGCGTCAACAACGTCATTTTCTCCACGTCCGTCTACGGTTCACCGTGGGGCAACCGGGTCGTGGGAATCACCCTCCAGCGCTACGACACCCGCAGCAACCGCTACCAGGAAGGAGACGTGCTCTTCAATTCAGGGGTTCGCTGGGACTCGTACCGCGGGGAGCTACGCTCCCAGGGAGGTGAGTCGATGAATGATTTACGCCGCGTCGCGCTCCACGAGCTCGGGCACGCCCTCGGCCTCAATCACCCCGACGACATCGGCCAGGCCGTCACCGCCATCATGAACGCCCGCTCGAGCGACCTGGACACGCTCGCAGCCGACGACGTCTCCGGCGCAAAGTCGCTCTACGACAACCCGGCCGCCGCCGCATCGATCCTGAGCTTCACGGGTTCATCGTCGTATGAGTTTCTCGGCAGCGAACTCACCCTGTCGATCGGGAGCCTGCGGAACCAAGGGGACGCCGCCTCGGGCACCGTGCGGATCGACCTCTGGGCCAGCACCGAGCCGTTCACCAACGGCGTGCCCGCCGGCGCGATCCTGATGGGACGCCACACGCTCGCGGCACCCATCGCGGCCAACTCCTCGCTCGCCGCCTTCACGGCGAAGACAGCCTTCACCAACCTGCCCGACGGCAGCTACAACACGTTCCTCACGCTGAACGAATCGGTCGGCGGCGCCGCCTTCGCGGTCCGCGATGTCCTCCGTTTCGGCGGCTTCCTCAACTTGGGGCCCGCAAGGGCGCCCACGATCACGGCGCAGCCCGCGACGCAGGCGGTGGCCCCGGGAAGCTCGGCCTCCTTCACCGTCACGGCCGCCGGCACGCAGCCTTTCACCTACCAGTGGCGCAAGGACGGCTCCGCCATCGCGGGCGCGACGAACCGCACGCTCACCCTCGCCGCCGTCACGCCGGCCGCGGCCGGCACCTACTCCGTTCTGGTCACCAATGCCCAAGGCTCCGCCGCCAGCGCGACGGCCGGACTCACGATCGCCGACGGCGGCAACCCGGGCCGGCTCGTCAACATGTCGATCCGCACGGTGGCCGGCAGCGGCGACGACACCCTGATCGTCGGCGTCGGTCTCGGCGGGGCAGGAACCGGCGGGAACAAGGCGGTGCTGATCCGCGCCGTCGGCCCGACGCTCGGCGCCTTCGGCGTCGGCGGGGCGCTGGCCGACACCGAGATGACCGTCTACCGCGGTGATACGATCGTCGCCCGCAATGACGATTGGGGCGGCGGGTTCAACTTCAGCTCGGTCGGCGCGTTCGATTTTCTGGGGACGCCGCCGCGCGACTCCGCGATCTACAATCCCGCCCTGGCGAGCGGCAGCTACTCGGTGCAGATCCTCGGCAAGGGCGGCGCGACGGGCGTGGCGCTCGCCGAGATCTACGATGCCTCGAGCGGCACTTTCAACCGCACGGCCCCGCGGCTGGTGAACGTCTCGGCCCGCACGCAGGTCGGCACCGGCGACAGCATCCTCATCGCCGGTTTCGCCATCGGCGGCTCCACCCCGGTGCGCCTCCTGATCCGCGCCGTGGGACCGACGCTGGGCGCTTTCGGCGTCGGCGGCGTCCTCGCCGACCCGAAGCTCGAGGTGCTTAGCGGCTCCACGAAAATCTCGGAGAACGACAACTGGCTCGCCGAGGACGCCGCCACCTTCGGCACCGTAGGCGCCTTCAACCTCACCGCCCGTTCGCTCGACGCCGCGCTTGTCACCACCCTCGCACCCGGAACCTACACGGCACAGATCAGTGGCGTACGCTCCACCACCGGCGTCGCGCTGGTCGAGATCTATGAGCTCCCCTGAGGCCTCCGGACCGGAGCTCGGACGGCGGGCCTTCCTGGCCCGCGCCGCCGGCCTCCCGCTCGCAGCCGCCGGCCTCGCCCGCGGGGCAACCTCCCCGCGCTTTACCATCGGGTGCTTCACCCGGCCCTGGGCCGACCTCAGCCCCGAGGGCGCGCTCGACGCCATCGCCGAGGCCGGGTTCACCGTCGCGGGGCTGATGAGCGCCAAGGGCGGCATCATCGTCACGGCCGAAGCTACTCCCGCCCGGGTCGACAGCCTTGCCTCCCACGCGCGCGCACTGGGGCTGTCGATCGCGTCGCTCTATGCGGGGGAGTTCCTCGTGGCGGGCCAGCCCGCCGCGTCGGCCGAGCGTCTCCGCCGGATCATCGACCACGCGGGCCGCTGCGGCTGCCCCCTGATCATCCTTGGCGGCACGACGAAGGCGGAACTGGTCGGACCCTACTACGACGCGGTGCGCGCGAGTTGCCCGGCTGCGGCCGCCGCCGGCGTAACGCTCACGGTGAAGCCTCACGGCGGCACCAACTCCACCGGCGCCCAGTGCCGGAAACTTGTCGAACGGGTCAATCACCCCGCGCTTCGGATCTGGTACGACCCGGGCAACATCTTTTATTACAGCGACGGCCGACTCGACCCCGCCGAAGACGCCGCGGCCGTCGACGGTCTCGTCGTCGCGATGAGCGTGAAGGACTTCCTGCCGCCCAAGGTCGTGGACGTCACGCCCGGCGACGGCCGCGTAGATTTTCCGCGGGTGCTCGCGCGCCTGCGGCAAGGCGGCTTCACCTCGGGGCCGCTCATCATCGAGTGCCTGTCCCGCGGCGACCGAGCCTTTCTGGTCAACGAGGCGCGCCGCGCCCGCGCCTTCATGGAACGGATCGCGGCGGCCTGACGGCCGCGCGTCGGCGCGGGTCCGAGGATTCAGCGCACACCCCGGGGAGCGACCCAGAGCACGGTCGCCGCCCCCGGACGGAGGGAGGTGAACTCCCGAGACTCGCCCCCCCGCAACAACTCCACGATTTCCCCGAGGCGGCCGCTAACTGGATCGATCCGCCGCACCTCGAAATCGCCGGGCTCATTCCCAAGGCTCACCGTAACCGGCCCGGCCGGCGCCGCGACCAACTGGCGACCGGCGGAATCGCGCAGGGCCCATTGCCGTGCGGCGGACTCGTCGGTCGCCTCCAGCGGGACCATGTCGGCCACTGCGGCGAGGATGAAGGGGTCTGTCCCCGACGGCAGCCGCGGCCACGAACCACCGGCGGCAAGCCAAGACCAAGGTTCCGCCACGCGGTCGTGGGCGGTGATCACGGCCAGGTCGGGAAACCGTAGGCGATGCTCCCTTGCCATGCGGGCGAGGGAGACCGGCGAGGGACGCCCTCCTTTCCACGCGCGCTCGTGCTGACGCGGCGCGAGGCGCGTGCCGCCGGGAGGCGCGAACTCCGCGCCAGACTCTGTCCTCCACCAGTACTTCAAATCGATCACGGACAGGAGACCGCGGCCGACGGGATCAGCGAGGATCGCGTCCTGGACATCCTTCGGCACGCTCAAAGCCAGCAGGGGCCGGCGGCCCGTCTCGCGCATCCAGCTTCCACACATCTCCAGCCAGAAACGCGCGAAGGTCAGCGGACCGCTGTACTCGGCCCCGAGGGTGTGGAGGACGTTGGGCTGCTCATCGAGATTCGCGAGAGAATGTCGGATGTAGGCGCGATGCAGGGCCGCCCTGCCGGCGTCAGACACGTCGTAGAAGGCCTCGGCCATGAAGATGCGTTTGCCCAAATCCGGAGAAGGCGGAGCGGAACCGTCAGTATCCACGTAAGGAGGCGGCTCCGCGAAACCGGTGGCGTTGATGTTGTTGGCGCTGCGCCACGGGAAATCGGCCCAGTGCGCCCCGGCCTCGAGCACGTTGTGCTGGAAATACATCTCGTTCACCAGCGCGCGGCCGTGCGAGCGAGCCAGCGCGGCGAAAGAACGGAGTCGACCGAAGTACCAAGGGTTGAAACGGGAAAGGTCGTGGCGACTCAGGCCGTCCCAGCCTGAGTCGGGCGCTCCGGCCCCACCGGCTCGAGCCCACGGCATCTCGAAGAACGGCGCGGCGACCTCCCCGTCAGGGCGCCTCACCCGTTGGTGATCGTCGCGGCGACGGTCGTACCAGAGTCCCCAATGGTGCCGCAGCGCCACGTCGCCGGACGCCACCATCGCCTCAACCACGGCCCCCAGGTCATCCGTCGCCCCGCGGCCGTCCACGCCAGGAACGAAGCGCGTGAGAGCGGGGCCGGCTTCCGCCGCCCGGGCCGGCAGGGTGCTGCCCCGCCACCATGCGACCTCGGCCTGCGCGCCCACCATGATCCGCCCATCCGCTGCCAGCCAGCCTCGCCGGACCTCCAGACCCGGAGAGGGAGGCGTAGCAGCAGAGTCGGAAGGAACGGCTCCCCATTTCTCGCCTTCCGTCGTATCCGCGTAGGAACGCGGCAATAGCGCCTCCGCGGCCGGGCCGGACCCCACCCGCTCCGACAACTGCGCGCGATAGAGGCTGAGGGGACGCGCGAACTCGCTCGTCTCCGACCAACGTCCATCTCCGACCAGTTGGGCCCAGACACCAACGGCCCAATTCGCCGCGCCAGGCGGCGAGCGCACCGCGATGAGGCCGGCCGAGCACTGCCAAAGCATGGAATGACCCGCGGCCCAGCCAACCCCCTGCTGCCAGGTTTCAAGGTTGTCGAGCCGCAGCGCGGACCCATCGACATGCACGTTGTCGAATAGAATTCCGGTCGCCCAGCTGCCGGCCGCACCGCTGAAGCCGCGCGCGCGGCGGGCCGAGCATTCCAAAAATACCGTGGGTCCGGGAGCAAGGTGGCCCGTGGTGAAGTCGTTCCGGCCCTGATCCGCATGGCATCGGAGGAAAAGCACCTGCCCGCCTTCGCTGCGAAAGGTCATCCGTCGCCAGCCGCCCTCCTCGGAAACAGGTTCGAAAGAGACGCTGTCCTGCACCGTCACCCGCGAGGCCTCCGGAGAGACCAGCACCATCGAGCCCGCGAGGCGGGCCGCCGACACGTCCGCCACCCAGGCGTCGCGTGCCGCCCCGATCCTGATTCCCGTCCAGGCACGGTCTTCATCGTGCGGATTGGCGCCCGCCGGCGGTCCCTCGATGCGGAGGTGCTCGACGCCGCAGCGCTCGACCACCCCCGCGTTGCCGACCTTGGAAAGGAATCCCCCGCCATGCCGGGCCTCCAGTGAGGCGGTGAGGGGCGCATCCAATTCGACGGAATCCTCCGCGACGGCGGCGATGCTCCTCACCCATCGGACGTCCAGGGTACCCGGACGCCATTGGTAATCCTGCCGGCCAGGGGAATCATCCATTCCGAGCTCGTTGATCCATGTTTTCGGGCTCGGCCGCGTGACCACCACGCGGTCGCCCACCGCGAGACCGGAGGTGGAAGCGAGCCGCAGTCGCCGCGAACCCACGGGCGCACGTGTATCCAAAACCTCAAGCCGTTCGGCCGGCATCCCCGCCCCCGGACCGGAAAGGGTGATGACCGGGGAGCGGTCGTGTCCCGTGACGGCCAGCACCGTCCCCTTGCTTCCGCGCAGCACCACGCCTGAGGCGGAGATTCGCAGCCGGCCGGAAAGCTCAAAACGGCCAGGCTCCAGCACAACCGCGCCCCGCACTCCATCGGCGGAGACAGGACGCCGGGACAGCTCGTCGAGTGCCGACTGGATCAGCGCGGTGGCGTCTCCGGACGGGGCCCCCACCCGGAGTCGTACCGGCACGCGCGGTAAAGGCACCCCACCCCCGCCAAACCCGGCGTGGGAGAAATCGACCAAGCGGTCCCCGTTCGGTTCCCCGCGGTAGGAGATCCGCCCATCGCGATCCACCGCAACCGGGGACGGCACCTGCTTGGCCCCAACCTGACCGGCGACCAGCAACAGAATGAAAGGGGCCAACGCGAGGGCCTGGAGCAACCGGAGCATGAAGGATCGGGGAGGCGACATCCCGAGCTGGGTGCGCACCCGCCCCGAATCAAGCTTCACGTTAAATCCTGCACCCGCGAGGACGGACTGAATCGGACGCTCCGAAGCGACCTTTCTCGCCCGAGTACGGCGGCGGCCGCAGCCTTGGCCCCCCTTCCACCCCATGAAACGACCCCTGCGCTCCCTTCTCCGCCGCCACCTCGTGGCAACCGTGCTCCTCGGTGCGGTCATCGCGCTCTTCCCCGCGGAGGCCGCCACCCCGACCGGCAGCATCACCGGCCGTGTGCTCCGATCGGATGACGGCACCTTCCTCGCCAATGC
>JACCEC010235823.1_pt1 | contig 27430 bp, 28 predicted proteins | sample 7450121 | NCBI WGS metagenome assembly JACCEC01 (sample SAMN15323455, study PRJNA562643) | freshwater metagenome | isolation source: river surface water | place: USA:Blue River Watershed | collected 2017-08-18 | reverse complement strand
TATTGCTCAACCACCCTGCCTGAAGATTCCACGGTTCAATGATCAAAAGCAGCCCGGTCAGGATACCGACAACCGCTAACCACTGCCCACCGCGCACCCGCTCGCCCAGAACGGGCCAAGCCAACAACAAGGTCCAGATCGGCATGGTGTACACCAGCACGGCGGTCTTGCCGGCTGCACCAAATTTCAGGCTGAGGGTCTGCAACAGCATGAATCCGGAGACCTGACAGAGGCTGATCAGTAGCACGGCGCGCGGCGCCTGCAATCTTAAGGGCTGGCGCAACAATTTAAGCGCGAGGAACAGCGCCAGTGCGCCCCCGAATACCCGCATAAAGGTCAGCGTGAACGGCGGCGCATAGTCCAGCGCCTGCTTGGCAACAACCCAGGTATAACCCCAAAGCAGCGACAACACCACGATCCCCAGCGCCGCCCAGAGCCGCGCTTTCGAGGAGGCATCAGACAAAGCGCGCATCAGGCTGCTTCGACGAGCAGCCCTTTCAGATACTCACCTTCAGGGGCCGCCAAACCAATCGGGTGATCACTGGAGGCCATCAGACGACGCAAAATACGGGCATCGCGCCCCGCGTCGGATGCCGCGCTGGCCACAATCTTCTGAAACAGCTCGATGCCGATACCGCCGGAACAGGAATAGGTCATCAGTAAACCGCCCGGGGCCAGCAACTTGAATCCGAACAAGTTGATGTCTTTATAAGCGCGCGCGGCCTGATCGGCATGCGCTGCCGATGGTGCAAACTTCGGCGGATCCAGCACGATGAGATCGAACTTCTCCCCGGCCTTGTGATAATCACGCAGCGCCTGAAACACATCTGCATCGCGCCATTCGGCACGGCTCGCATCCAGATGGGGGTTCATCGCCAGGTTCGCTTTAGCCTGCTCTAGCGCCGGGCCCGATGAATCAATCGACATCACCGAGGCCGCACCGCCCGCCAGCGCCTGCAATGAAAAGCCACCGGTATAACAAAAGCAGTTGAGCACGCGGCGACCTTGCGCCAACGCCCGCAACATCAGGCGATTGTCGCGTTGATCGAGATAAAAACCCGTTTTGTGGCCGCCCGCGACGTCCACACCAAAGCGCACACCATGCTCATCGATCTGCGGAAAGGTCTCGGTTGGTGCCTCGTTCAGACCTTTGCCAGCCATCCAACCCGTTACCGGTTCCAGGCCTTCCAGCTTGCGCACTTCAGAATCGGAACGTTCATAAATCTGCTGGCAGCCTGTGGCCTGCACAATACCGGCCACGATGGCTTCGCGCCAGGCGTCCGCCCCGGCACTGGTGAGCTGTAGCACGACCGTATCGCCATAGCGATCGGCGATCACACCGGGCAGGCCATCGGCCTCGCCATGGATCAAACGTTCGCCTGCTGGTTCTGATTGCTCGCCACGCAGCGCTTTCCATCCGGCACGACGCGCCACTGCCTGCGCGACACGACGCTTGAAGAATGCATGGTCGATGATCTCTGTCGGATCAAAGGTCCAGACGCGGGCACGAATCTTCGACGCCGGGCTCCAGGCTGCTCGCCCCATGGCAACGCCATGCTCGTCTTCAACGATCACCGTATCTCCGGAACGGGCACGGCCCTTGAGGGTGGCCACTGAACCGGCAAAGATCCAGGGGTGACGACGACGGACGGAGCCGGATTTACCGGATTGCAAAATCAGAGTGGCTGTCATGTTACTTTTTTATCTTCTTGTTCGGGGTTGAAGCGGCTGGCATCGGCTTGCGCCGTCGCCGCTTTACTGCGGTGTGCACGGGGGTGTGCCTGGTCATAGACCTGAGCCAGATGCTGGAAATCGAGATGGGTATAGACCTGTGTCGAGGCAATGCTGGCGTGGCCGAGCATCTCCTGCACGGCACGCAGATCGCCCGAGCCCTGAAGCATATGGGTTGCGAACGAGTGGCGCAACTGGTGCGGATGAATACGTTGGGGCAAACCCTGTTGCTGGCCGTGCCGATTCAGCCGCAGCTGAATCGTGCGTGGCGCAATCCGCTTGCCCTGCTGCCCCAGAAACAAGGCTGGCTCGTCTGCTGTTTTAAGCAACTGGGCCCGCACGTTCAACCAGCGCTCCACCGCTGTTTGCGCTGTACGTCCCACCGGCACCACCCGCGTCTTATTGCGTTTGCCCAGGACGCGCACTTCGCCCTGGCGCAAATCGGTCAGGCAATCCATATCAAGCCCAACGAGCTCAGATAAACGAATACCCGAGGAATAAAACAATTCAAACATGGCCTGATCGCGACACTGCAAAACTTGCTCACGTTCGGCGTTTGCATTCGGCGTCTCGGCAGTAGCCATGGGATTGAGCAGACGAAAGGCTTCGTCCACCGACAACGCATCGGGCAATCGCTTCGGGTGTTTGGGCGCATGCAGGCCTTCAGCCACATTGGCATCAAGTACCCCTCGGCGCGCTAGCCAACGCAGCAAGCCCCGCCAGGCAGATAACGATCGGGCGATCGAACGACCCGACAAACCCGATGCATGCAGACGGCCCACAAAACGCCGCAGATCAAGCGCGGTGAGTTCTGCGGGTGATGCATTGCCGGCCAGCGTTTGCAGACGGCGCAGGTCGCGTTCGTAATTGCTTAAAGTATGCGGCGAAACACGCCGCTGATCCCGGAGTTCTGCCAGCCAGTCTTCGGCACCCGGCCACAGCGCTACGTGTGCCGTAGACGGTTCCGGTTCACTCATGTCATGGGGTGTAAAAATTAGCCGCGCAATACACGGGCCAGGGCCGCCGCAATCACGTCACCCAAGCGTTCGATATAGGCAGTGCCCATGCCGGCCACAAAGCGCTCGGCATCGTCCGAAGCCATGGCCAGCAAACCGAGGCTCTGGCCTTCGAAGCGCAGCGGTACTAATGCCATCGACGAAATCTCGTCCCCTTCGCTACCGAACCAGGCGGCCACTTCACCGGTGCGCACGCTGCCTGTTACGGGATGATGCATACCAGCGACTTCCTTAATCAGCTCGGCACTGACCGGCGTGCAAGCATCGTGGCCCAGATTGGCTGCGCCTTCTCCCCACAAACGCAGGCGCGCCTGCGGCACACTAAAATCTTCGGACAATGACTTAAGCACGGTTGCCACAATCTGATCCAGACGGCTGGCACCCACCAGCGCCACCGTGAGCTGGTGCATACGCGCGCCTAACGCGTCATTGCTTTCACCCACACCCAGCAGCTCACCCAGACGGTGTTCCAACAAACGATTCTTTTCGCGCAAGGTAATCATCTGGCGCTCCGCCAGAGAAATCGTACGGCCACTATAGGGATGCGCAATCTCAACCTGATTGAAGAATTCTGCCTGCTCAACAAAAAACTCCGGGTTGCTTTTCAGAAACTCGAGTACCGCTTCGCGCGTCACGCTCATAGCTCAATCTCTCCAGTAAATACGGTGACGGCAGGACCCGTCATGATGACTGGCTGACCGATGCCAGACCAGGCAATATTCAAATCACCCCCATGCGTTTGCACACGCACCGGGGAATCCAGCAATTCGCGACGGATGCCCGACACCACGGCGGCACAGGCGCCGGTACCGCAGGCCAATGTTTCGCCCGCACCGCGTTCATACACACGCAGACGGATATTGTGACGATCCAGCACCTGCATAAAGCCCGCATTTACCCGTTGCGGGAAACGCGCATGGTTTTCAATCTGGGGCCCTTGCACGGCAACGGGTGCTGCCTCGCTATCGGCCACCACAGTCACGGCATGCGGGTTGCCCATCGACACCGCGCCGATGGTAAGCGTAGTGCCATCCTCCAACACCAAGGGCTGTTCAGGCGCATCGGTATCAGACACAAAAGGAATCTCGTCGGGCTTAAAGCGCGGCTGACCCATATCAACGGTTACTAACCCATCTGCTTCGAGTCGCGGATGAATAATGCCGCGCTTGGTTTCCACGACAATGGCTGATTTTTCAGTCAGCCCCTGGTCGTGCACAAAGCGCACAAAACAACGCGCGCCATTGCCGCACTGCTCCACTTCACTGCCATCGGCATTGAAGATACGGTAACGGAAGTCGGCACCGGATGTCTGCGCTGGTTCAACCAACAGCATCTGGTCAAAGCCCACGCCCCTATGCCGATCGCCCAGCGCACGAATCTGCTCGGTGCTCAGCGACACTTGCTGGCGCACGCCATCCAGTACGACAAAGTCGTTACCGAGGCCGTGCATCTTGGAGAATTTTAGTTTCATGCGTTGATTATAGGCTGGCGCAATAAATTAACGGTGGTGCTTGCCATAAACACTGGGCTCACCTTCGGGCCGTGTCTTGAAGCGTTTGTGCAGCCAGAAATATTGATCCGGCATCTGCAGCACCCAGGACTCAATAAACTGATTCATGCGTGCCGTATCTTCTTCGACCGACGCCCCCGGGAAGTTCTCCCATGCTTCGGTGTAGTAAGACTCATAGCCGTCCGGCACCATCTTGGAAACAATCGCGATGACGCGCGCGTTGGTCAGCTGCGCCAGGCGCGACACACCGGTCACGGTGGCTGCCGGGAAACCGAAGAACGGTGCAAACACCGCATCTTTGGCACCGAAATCCTGATCGGGCAGATAATAAAACGGTGTGCCGCGTTTCATGGCTTTCACCACTTTGAGCAATCCGTCCTGACGCGAGACCAGCACCGGGTTGGTGAAACGACTACGCCCGTGCAGCAGCATGTAGTTGAGCACCGGATTTTTCTGCTTGGCGTACATGCTGATCCATGAACCCATCATGGAAGCACGCGTACCCGTGGCATCCAACCCGACAAAGTGCGGGGCCAGCACCAGCGTTGGCCGACCATCATCGCTGTAAAGGCGCTCTTCATTGTGCTGGCGAACGATACGGCGAATGCGTTTTTCTGAAGCAAACCACATGAGCGACCGATCCAGCACGGCCTGCGCGAAACGGATGCAATGTTTGAACACCAGCTTCTTGCGCTCACTATCCGGCATATCCGGAAAGCACAGCCGCAAATTTGTCAGCGCCACGAAACGGCGTTGGCGCGCCAGCGACCAGAGAATGATGCCGAAAACGGCACCGATCAAACGGATTAAACGCAGCGGCAATTTTGAGATGAGCCAGACCAGCGCAATGAGTAACCAGCTCGGTAAGGTTTTAAGCGTAATCGGCGGACGTTGATTGTTCATAGATTAATTTCAGGGGGCTGCGCATTCGAGCCGCGCGGGGTCTTATAACGGTTGTAGCCCCAGAGATACTGCTCAGGACAGGAGGATATCAGCTTCATCAGCTCCTGATTAATGGCCGCCGCCGTTGCCGCCAGATCATCCAGCGGCAACGGGCTTGATGGCGGACGACAGCTCAATGCAAAGCCTTGCCCATGCGGCAGTCGCTGGGCAAAGGCAAAGAGCACGCTGGCACCGGTTTGCGCAAGCCGTGCGGCCAGTGTCATGCTGTAAGCGGGCTTGCCAAACCAGGGCACCCAGACGCCTTGTCCGACGGCCGGCACCTGATCAGGCAGCAAGCCTACCGACTCGCCCGCCTTTAACGCACGGATCAGACGCCGCACCCCGCTCAGATCGGCAGGCGCTACATCCATGCCGGTGCGCGTTCGGCCATAACGCATAATCGATTCAGACCAACGCTGCCGAGGCGGGCGAAACAACACGGTAATCGGCGCGGCATCCGGCTGGCTGGCCGCGTACTGCGCTGTAATCTCAAAGCACCCAAGATGGGGGGTTAAAAACAGAATACCTTTGCCCGCAGCCCGTGCGGCGGCCACGTGATGCCAGCCTTCTACACTGCGGATGGTCTGCAGAATTTCGGCGCGTGTATGCAACCAGAGCCAAGGCAATTCAAACATTGCCTTACCCGCTTCTGCCTGTGCCTGCGGCCCGATTTTCTTGACCGCGTCTGCACCAAAGGCTTGCACCAGATTGCCATCAAAGTGATGACGATAACTAGTCCCGTAACGGTAGACCACGCGCCCCAACACACCACCCACGGCCTGCAGCAGAGGCAACGGCAAGCGCGCCAGCCCACGAACAAGGCTCAGGTAGCAACGATGCTTCAACGACAAATTGTCAGGCGTTTGTAATCGAGACATAAGACGAACTATTGCAGGCTATTGACGCAAATGGCTTTTACACCCACAATTATTGCAGACCGCCGAGTTAATACGACAACTTGCAGGGCGGGGTTAGCTAAAAACACTAGCCGAATCTGCTAAAGCGTCCCTCGCTCGAACCGATCCCCGGAGCAGGACACGCCCCCCGGCCTTAATCAGCCGGAACAAGTCCACCGGGGATTTGTTGTTTCTGGAGTATTTAAATGAGCGAATTTCTCTTTTCATCCGAGTCCGTCTCGGAAGGCCATCCCGATAAAGTTGCGGATCAGATCTCTGATGCCATCCTCGACGCCATCCTGGCCGAAGACCCGAAAGCCCGTGTTGCCTGCGAAACGCTGGTGTCGACCGGCCTCGTCGTGATCTCTGGTGAAATCACCACCACGGCCCACATCAACTACCGCGAAATCGCACAAGACACGGTGCGCCGTATCGGTTACGACAACTCGGACATCGGCTTCGACTACAAGTCGTGCGCCATCCTGACCGCCATCAACCGCCAGAGCCCAGACATTGCCCAGGGCGTGAACGAAGGCGAAGGCCTCGATCTGGATCAGGGCGCCGGTGACCAGGGTCTGATGTTTGGTTACGCCTGCCGCGAAACACCGACGCTGATGCCGTTCCCGATTTTCTACGCACACCGCATCATGCAGCGTCAGGCGGATCTGCGCCGTGACGGCCGCCTGCCTTGGCTGCGTCCGGATGCCAAAAGCCAACTGACCGTGCGTTATGTGGATGGCAAGCCAGTCGCCATCGACACCGTGGTGGTCTCGACCCAGCACGACGCCGACGTGACCCACAAGCAGATCGAAGAAGCCGTGATCGAAGAGATCATCAAGCCGGTACTGCCTGCCGAGTTCATCAACGACAAGATCCGTTACCTGATCAACCCGACCGGCCGCTTTGTAGTCGGTGGCCCGCACGGTGACTGCGGCCTGACTGGCCGTAAGATCATTGTGGATACCTACGGCGGTGCTGCGCACCACGGTGGTGGGGCGTTCTCGGGCAAAGATCCGTCGAAGGTTGACCGCTCGGCCGCCTATGCCGGCCGTTATGTCGCCAAGAACATCGTTGCTGCCGGTCTGGCCGACAAGGCGGAGGTGCAAGTGGCTTACGCCATCGGCGTGGCCAAGCCCGTTTCGTTGATGGTCAACACCTTCGGCACGGGCAAGATTGCCGATGAGAAGATCGCTGCACTGGTCGCCGAACACTTCGACCTGCGCCCGAAGGGCATCGTGCAAGCGCTGGATCTGCTGCGTCCGATTTACTCGAAGACCGCTGCTTACGGCCACTTTGGCCGTGAAGAACCCGAGTTCACCTGGGAATGGACTGACAAGGCCGACGCCCTGCGCGCTGCTGCCGGTCTGTAAGCCCTAGTAACTCATTGATCCCGGACGCCTATTGGGGTGGTCCGGGATTTTTTTGCTCAGTTTCTGGTAAAATTTGAAAATTCCGAGGAGCGCTGCGACGCAGAACCTTCTGCTGCCAGGCTCGGATCTGATTAACTGCGCTCACCTGACCAACCTGTGGGGTTGGTGGATCAGGTGAAGACCGCAGACGATGCAACACAAGTTCAACGGTTTCCTTACCTGATGCACTCCCCTCGCTCTTAGGGAAAAGGAAGCTGAAATGAACGCTGCAACTAAAGACTACGTTATTGCCGATATGTCGCTGGCCGATTGGGGCCGTCGCGAAATCGCTATTGCCGAAACCGAAATGCCGGGCCTGATGGCGATCCGCGAAGAGTTCGCCGCTACCCAGCCACTGCGTGGCGCCCGCATCACCGGCTCGCTGCACATGACCATTCAAACGGCTGTGCTCATCGAAACGCTGCAAGCGCTGGGTGCTGAAGTGCGCTGGGCCTCGTGCAACATCTTCTCGACACAAGACCACGCTGCTGCGGCCATCGCTGCCAAGGGCACGCCGGTGTTTGCCGTAAAGGGCGAATCTCTGGAAGATTACTGGGATTACACCCACCGCATTTTCGAATGGGCCGACGGTGGTTACTCGAACATGATCCTCGATGACGGCGGCGACGCCACGCTGCTCCTGCATCTGGGTGCTAAGGCTGAGAAAGACCAGGCCGTCCTGTCGAACCCAGGCAGCGAAGAAGAACGCGTCCTGTTCGCTGCGATCAAGGCCAAGATCGCTGTTGATCCAACCTGGTACTCGACCCGTCTGGACAAAGTGAAGGGCGTGACCGAAGAAACCACCACCGGGGTGCACCGCCTGTATCAGATGCACGCCCGTGGCGATCTAAAGTTCCCAGCCATTAACGTCAATGACTCCGTCACCAAGTCAAAGTTCGACAACCTGTACGGCTGCCGCGAATCGCTGGTTGATGGTATCAAGCGCGCGACCGACGTCATGATTGCCGGCAAAGTGGCTGTCGTTGCCGGTTACGGCGACGTGGGCAAGGGTTCGGCTCAGGCGCTGCGCGCCCTGTCGGCGCAAGTCTGGGTGACTGAAATCGATCCGATCTGCGCCCTGCAGGCGGCGATGGAAGGCTACCGCGTCGTCACCATGGACTACGCGGCTGAACACGCCGACATCTTCGTGACTGCCACCGGTAACTACCACGTGATCACGCATGACCACATGAAGAAGATGAAAGATCAGGCGATCGTTTGCAACATCGGTCACTTCGACAACGAAATCGACGTTGCCGGTATCGAAGGCTACCAGTGGGAAGAAATCAAACCACAGGTCGACCACGTCATTTTCCCGGACGGCAAGCGCATCATTCTGCTGGCCAAGGGTCGCCTGGTAAATCTGGGTTGCGCCACCGGCCACCCATCGTATGTGATGTCATCGTCGTTTGCGAACCAGACGATTGCCCAGATCGAACTGTGGGGCGAGCGTGACACCAACCGTTACCCGGTCGGCGTTTACACCCTACCAAAGCATCTGGATGAGAAGGTCGCCCGCCTGCAGCTGAAGACGCTGAATGCGCAGCTAACGGAACTCAGCGATCAACAGGCAGCGTATATTGGTGTGGCAAAATCTGGCCCATACAAGCCAGAACACTACCGCTACTAATCCAAGGAACCTTCGATCATGAAACTGCTGTTGACCTGGGCACTGAATGCCGTCGCGCTACTGCTGGTCCCGTACATTGTGCCGGGCATCCACATCGAGAGCTTCGGCTCGGCGCTGATTGCCGTCGTTATTCTGGGCCTGGTCAACGCAGTCATCCGCCCACTCTTCATCGTGCTCACACTGCCGGTGACCCTGCTCACACTGGGTCTGTTCCTGTTCGTGATCAACGCGATGATGTTCTGGTGGGTCGGTGACATTCTCAGCGGTTTCAAGGTTGAAGGATTCTTTGCTGCCCTCTTTGGCTCTATTGTTTACAGCATCGCTAGCTGGTTCCTCTCGTCACTGACCGAGCAACCACGTGGCGAGCGCGCCTGAACTTTTGTTGGATACCCGCATGACTCAACCCGCCGTAGAACTTTCTGTCGAATACTTCCCGCCACAAACGCCGGAAGGTCTCGATAAGCTGCGCGTAGTCCGCGAAAAGATGGCTGTCCTAAAACCCACGTTTTGCTCCGTCACCTACGGTGCGGGCGGCTCGACCCGCGAGCGCACTTTTGACGTCATCCGTGAAATGGTGAGCGAGGGCATTGATGCCGCGCCACATCTATCGTGCATCGGCTCGACCCGTGACAGCATCCGCGAGATTCTCGACGAATACTTGGATCTCGGCATTAACCGCATCGTCGCCTTGCGTGGCGACCTGCCCTCCGGCATGGCCGAAGCCGGCGAGTTCCGTTACGCCAACGAATTGGTCGAATTCATCCGTGAAACAACGGGGGATCACTTCCACATCGAAGTCGCTGCCTATCCGGAATGGCACCCCCAAGCCCGCACCCCAGCCGATGACTTGCGTGCCTTCGTCAACAAAATGGCGGCCGGTGCTGATTCGGCCATTACGCAGTACTTTTTTAACGCTGATGCCTACTTCAATTTCGTTGAAGCCGCCCGCAACGCTGGCGTGACCCAGCCCATCGTGCCGGGCATTATGCCGATCAGCGGCTTTACCAAGCTGGCCCGCTTTTCCGATGCCTGCGGTGCAGAGATTCCGCGCTGGATGCGTCGCACACTGGAAAGCTACGGCGATGACACCGATAGCATCAAGGCCTTCGGTCTGGATGTCGTTACCGACCTCTGCGAACAACTGATTGAGGGCGGCGCACCAGGGCTGCATTTCTACACCATGAACCAGTCGGCGCTGACCCTGGAAATCTGCCGTCGACTTGGCCTCTGAGGGGCGCCCACCAACAACCCAAACTGGTGCAAACGCGATTCCTCAAAACCGACCTCACGAGGTCGGTTTTTTTATGTAAAAATGACAAAAATCTTTCGGAGCCCGCCATGACCCCATTTGCCCGTCACGCCCTTTCGCTCACCGCCATTGCGCTTGCATCGCTCAGTCTGACTGCCTGCGGCAAAAAAGAAGCGCCGCCGACGGCTGGAAACGAAGTGATTATCACCATCGGACACGCGGCCCCGCTTACCGGCCCGCAGGCGCACCTGGGTAAAGACAATGAAAACGGCGCGGTGATGTCCATTGATGAGCTGAACAGCCGTGGCATGAGCATCGACGGCAAAAAGGTGAAGTTTGTCCTGGTTTCCGAAGATGACCAGGCCGACCCGAAAGCTGGCACCACAGTTGCCCAGAAATTTGTTGACCAGAAGGTGAATGGCGTCATTGGTCACCTGAACTCAGGCACCACCATTCCTGCTTCACGTATTTATTCTGAAGCCGGCATTCCGCAGATCTCCGGTTCTGCCACTAACCCAACTTACACACAGCAAGGCTTCAAGACCACCTTCCGCGTCTTTGCCAATGACATCCATCAGGGTCAGGCACTGGCGCAATTTGCCACCAAGAGCCTGAAGGCCAAGACCATCGCCATCGTCGATGACCGCACCGCCTACGGCCAAGGCCTGGCTGATGAATTCAAGAAAGCCGCCGAAGCAGCAGGCGCCAAAGTGGTTGCCCAGGAATTCACTACCGACAAAGCGACTGACTTCAAGGCCATTCTGACCAAGATCAAAGCCTCTAATCCGGATGTGCTGTTCTTCAGCGCCATGGATGCTCAGGGCGGCCCGGCACTCAAGCAGGCGCGTGAACTGGGTCTGAAAGCCACCTTCCTGATTGGTGATGGCGGCTGTACGCCGGAGTTCATTAAACTGGCTGGCAATGCCGCCGATGGTCAGTACTGCTCGCTACCAGGCGTCCCTCTGGAAAAAATGCCGGGCGGCACGGTCTTCAAAGACAAATACCAGAAACGTTACAACCAGCAGATCCAGCTCTATGCGCCGTATGTTTACGATGCGGTGATGGTGATGGCCGATGCCATGCAGCGGGCTAACTCGGCAGAGCCTGCCAAATACCTGCTAGAAGTTGGCAAGAGCCAATATCAGGGTGTCACCGCCAAAGTGGTCTTTGATGCCAAGGGTGACCTGGCGGCGCCTGCCGTATCGATCTATCAAGACAAGGGCGGTAACTGGTCCTACGTTGAAACCGTGGACGCCGCAGCGGCCGCCAAATAACACAGCAACGCAATCGAATTGCCCGACCAATCGGTCGGGCAATTTTTTGAGTTATGGACATATTTCTACAGCAGATCATTAACGGCCTCGTACTCGGCAGCATTTATGCGCTGGTCGCACTGGGCTATACGATGGTCTATGGCATTCTCGGCCTGATCAACTTTGCTCACGGCGAAGTGGTCATGATCGGCGCGCTCGTCAGCTACAGCGTCATGATGGTACTCGTACCGAGCGGTTTGCCGCCGGTATTGCTGGCACTGATCTCTGTTCTGGTCGCCGCACCGGTTTGCATGGCACTGGCCTGGGCCATCGAGCGTTATGCGTATCGACCGTTGCGCCACGCCCCGAAGCTCACGCCCCTGATTAGCGCCATCGGCGTCTCGATCCTGTTACAGAATCTGGCGATGATGATCTGGGGGCGCGGTTACCACGCCTTTCCGGATATTCTGCCCGCCATTCATTTCGACATCGGTGGTGCGCAGATTACGCTACTGCAAACCGTCACGATCGGGCTCGCTGCACTCACTATGGGCATTCTGGCCTGGATGATTCAACGCACATCACTCGGCCAGGCCATGCGCGCTACAGCAGAAAGCCCGGCCATTGCCGAACTGATGGGCATCCCTGTTAATCGCATCATCACGCTCACTTTTATTATCGGTGCCGCTCTTGCTGCACTAGCGGGGTTGATGGTGGGCGCTAACTATTCAGTCGCGCACTATTACATGGGCTTCATGCTGGGCCTTAAAGCATTTACAGCGGCCGTGCTCGGTGGCATTGGCAATATCACCGGTGCCATGCTGGGCGGCCTGCTGCTCGGTTTGATCGAATCCTTAGGTGCCGGTTATATTGAAGATCTGACCGGTGGTTTTCTCGGTTCTAACTACCAAGACATTTTCGCTTTCCTCGTGCTGATCGGTGTGCTGGTCTTCAGGCCCGGTGGTCTGATGGGTGAACGTGTTTCCGAGCGCGCCTGAGGACAAGCCATGAAAATGACCGCACGTTTTCTTGCCCGAGTTAGCCGCCACCCGAACGACAACCGGGTGCACTGGTTGGCTTGGGCACTACTCGGCCTACTGCTGGCTGCCCTACCTTGGCTGGTGGCCTCGGGTTTCGGCAACACCTGGTTACGTATCCTTAACTTTGCATTGCTCTATGTGATGCTGGCGCTGGGCTTGAACATCGTGGTCGGCTTTGCTGGTCTGCTCGACATGGGCTACATCGCCTTCTATGCCGTCGGCGCTTATCTGTGGGCCTTACTGGCCAGCCCGCAATTCGGGCTGCATTGGCCGCTATGGGCCATTCTGCCGCTGGGTGCGGGCCTTGCTGGCTTATTCGGGGTATTGCTGGGTGCGCCCACGCTCAAGCTACGCGGCGACTACCTCGCCATCGTGACCTTGGGCTTTGGCGAAATCATCCGCATCTTTTTGAATAACCTCAATGCCCCCGTCAACATTACCAATGGGCCGCAGGGCATTTCGGCAATTGATCCTGTACACATCGGCAGCTTGTCACTGGCACGCCCGATCGATCTCGGGTTTGTTCAAGTGCCCTCACTGGTCTCGTACTACTACCTGTTCCTGATTGCTGCCTTGGTCATCATCGGCATCGCCTTACGGCTGGAGCGATCGCGGGTGGGCCGAGCCTGGGCGGCCATCCGTGAGGATGAAGTCGCGGCCAAGGCCTGCGGCATCAACACCCGAAACGTTAAACTGCTGGCCTTTGCCATGGGCGCCACTTTTGGCGGCGTTGCTGGCGGTTTATTTGCCGGCTTTCAGCAATTTGTCAGCCCCGAGTCCTTCGGTCTACTCGAATCGGTGATGGTGCTGTGTATGGTGGTGCTCGGCGGCATGGGTCATATCCCAGGCGTTATCTTCGGCGCACTCCTGCTCACCGTGCTCCCGGAATTCTTCCGGCACATTGCCGGCCCCGTGCAACAAAGCCTGTTCGGCACCGTACTGATCGACCCAGAAAACCTACGCATGCTGCTATTCGGCCTGTCGCTGGTGCTCGTGATGCGCTATCGCCCGAGCGGTCTATGGCCATCGCCACAGCGTCGTCGTGAAATTGAAGATGTACAACGTGCCGATGCACCCGCCGATGTACCCGTGAGCCCCATGTGAGCGACGCGATGAACTCTGTCCTACTGCGCGCTGACAACATCAGCAAATCTTTTGGCGGCGTCCAGGCGCTTAAAGATGTCTCGCTCACCCTCAACAAGGGCGAAGTTTATGGCCTGATCGGCCCCAACGGTGCCGGTAAGACCACGCTCTTCAATTGCCTTACCGGACTCTACGTGCCCGATAGCGGCCAATTTACGTTTAATGATGCGCCGCTGATCAGTAACGCACCGGACAAAACCGTGCGCCAGGGCATCGCCCGCACCTTCCAGAACATACGCCTGTTTGCCAACATGACGGCCCTTGAAAATGTCATGGTTGGCCGTCATGCGCGCTTACGCAGCAACATCGTTAGTGACATTCTGCGCACGCCATTGAATCGTCGTGAAGAACAGGCCACCGAAGACATGGCCCTGCAGCTACTGCACTACGTCGGCATCTCTGCGCGCGCCCACGACCTGGCCAAACACCTATCTTATGGCGATCAACGTCGCCTGGAAATTGCCCGTGCCCTCGCGACAAACCCACAGCTACTCTGCCTCGACGAGCCCGCTGCCGGCATGAACGCTAACGAAACGGCGGGACTCCGCCAGTTGATCGAGGCGATTCGCGCCGATGGCATCAGCATTCTGCTCATCGAACACGATGTCCAACTGGTTATGGGCTTGTGTGACCGCGTTGCCGTACTCGATTATGGTGAACTGATCTGCGAAGACGTACCCGCTATCGTGCAACGTCATCCGCGCGTCATTGAAGCCTATCTGGGGAGCGGCGCTTATGCTTGAAGTCCGTGACCTGCATCTGCACTATGGCGGCATCCAGGCCGTTAAAGGCATCAGCTTTGACGTCCAATGCGGAGAGCTTGTCGCACTGATTGGCGCTAATGGAGCCGGGAAAACCTCTACGCTGAAAGCGCTGGCCCGCATGCTGCCGCAAGCAACTGGGCGCGTGACGCTTAACCCACCGGGTGAAGCGGCGATGGATCTCATGCGCTTACCGGCACACGAACTGATTGCGGCTGGCGTGGCTTTAGTGCCGGAAGGTCGTGGCGTATTTGCGCGTCAAACCGTTCTGGAAAACCTGAAGCTGGGTGCTTTTCGCGTCAAAGACCGGACGCTCGTCAATGAGCGCCTGGAAAATCTACTCGAGCGTTTGCCCCGACTCAAAGAGCGGGCAACACAACTGGCAGGCACGCTTTCCGGTGGCGAACAGCAGATGCTGGCCATTGCCCGCGCCCTGATGTCTGCCCCGCGTTTGCTGTTGCTCGATGAACCCTCCATGGGCCTCGCGCCAATCATGGTAGACCGTATCTTCGAACTGATCACCAATGCGCGCGACAGCGGTGTCAGCATTCTGCTCGTGGAACAAAATGCGCGCCTGGCCCTCAAGGTCAGTAAACGTGCCTACGTGCTCGAATCTGGCCGCATCACGCTCAGTGGTGATTCGGCGGAGCTGCTGCAAGATGATCGCGTGCGCGCGGCTTATCTGGGTGAAGCGGTTAACGCATCAATCAGCGGCTAATCGGTATCCCTGCATACAAGCTTACTGAGTGCGATTTTAGGTAAAATTCGTGCTTCAAATTAATAACAACTACGTTTTTACAGGAGCGCTTCAATGCCTACCGTCAAGGAAGTCACGTTTAACCTACTGCGCAAACTTGGGATCACCAACATTGTAGGCAATCCCGGATCAACTGAAGAAACCTTTCTGAAAAACTTTCCGGAAGACTTTGACTATGTGATGGCGCTTCAAGAGGCGAGCGTGGTGGGTATCGCTGACGGGTTATCCCAAGGCCTGCGTAAGCCCGTCATCGTGAATGTACATACGGGCGCGGGTTTGGGCAATGCGATGGGTAATCTTCTGACCGCCTACTTGAACAAAACGCCTTTGATTATTACTGCTGGGCAGCAAACGCGAGAAATGCTGCTCATGGAGCCTTTTCTGACGAATATTGACGCCACGCAGTTGCCTAAGCCTTGGGTTAAATGGGCATATCAGCCCGCACGGGCAGAAGACGTTCCGGGCGCATTTCTGCGGGCCTATGCCACCGCTATCCAGGAGCCTGCCGGGCCAGTTTTCCTTTCTCTTCCTTTGGACGACTGGGACAAGGAGATGTCCTTTGAGACACCCGTAAGAAGCGTATCCACCAGAAAGGGGCCGGACCCCGATTGCCTCAAAACGTTTGCAAACAAACTCAACGCAGCCCGCAACCCAGTTCTTATCTACGGTGGAGACATTGCCCGAGCAGGTGCAAACGCATGGGCCAATGGCGTTGCTTTTGCAGAGCGTTTAAATGCGGCCGTGTGGGATGCCCCATTCTGCGAACGGACACCTTTCCCAGAAACGCACCCGCTGTTTGCCGGCGAGCTGCCTGCCGCCATTGGACCGCTGAGTGACAAGCTCGCAGGTCATGATCTGATAGTCGTCGTGGGTGCGCCAGTTTTCCGATACTACCCGTACGTACCTGGCAGTTACTTACCCAAGGGTTCTGAGTTAATCCACATCACCGATGATCACGATGAGGCCGCCAAGGCTATCGTTGGTGACAGCCTTGTTGCTGATGCAGGGTTGTTCCTTGAGGCGATCTTGCCCCTGATCAATCAACGTAGCAGCCAAACAAAAACTCCTTTACGTGAAGCCCCGAAGACCCCGGTCACGGGCTTGCCCCTGTCTCCCTCCGCCGTGTTCGCCACGCTCAAGTCCAGTTCACCCGATGAACTTGTGGTGACCAACGAATCGCCATCCAACACGGCCGATTTTCAGGATCAGTTCCGTTTCGATAAGCCCGATAGCTTTTACACATTTGCCTCGGGCGGCCTTGGCTGGAATATGCCAGCTTCAGTGGGTTTGGCATTGGCAGAGAAGAAAACGGGTCGCAATCGACCGGTACTGTGCCTAATGGGTGACGGTTCGTATCAATATTCACTACAAAGCGTTTACACCGCCGTCCAACAAAACGCACACGTTATCTACGTCGTTCTACAGAATCACGAATATGGGATTTTGAAAGAGTTCGCTGTTCTGGAAGAAACACCGAATGTTCCTGGCCTCGACTTACCTGGAATCGACATCGTGTCATTAGCCAAAGGCTACGGTGCGAACGCTGTTCACGCAGAAACCTCGGATGAGCTTGCTCAGGCCTACCGAAGTGCACTCGATTTCAAGGGTACATCGGTCATCGTTGTACCCATTACAGCAAAGCTCGGTAACTTGATTCAGAAATAGACACCATCTGAAGATTCAATCACTACCAAACCAATAGCACTACCCAAAGCAAACGGCACCCGAGGGTGCCGTTTGTCGTTTAAAACGTAAAGCTGATTACTTCTTGGCTGGCGCCACGAAGCCAACAGCCACGTCCTGAACGTACTCAACCAGCACTTCGTCGCCGGTCTTGAAGTTTTCCAGACCCAGAACAGCCTTGTCGACCTTGACCTTCAGGGTCTTGCCATCCGGTGTGCTTAGCACGGCCGTACGCGCCTTGGCATCAATGCTCTGAATCTTGGCGGTAGCGTAAATGGTGTCGATTTCTTCAGCAAATGGCTTCTTGTTGGCCTGATCCTGAACCTTGACGGTACGGGTAGCCGAGATACCAGGCTGCGTGCCCTTCGGGGCAGCAACCAGACCAACTGCTACAGCTTGAGCGTACTCAACAACGAAGATGTCACCCTTCTTGATCTTACCGAAGTTGGCAACCGACTTACCAACCTTCATCGTGGCCAGTTGGCCCTGTTCGTTCTTCAGCACAACAGAACGGTTCTTGGCATCGATCGAGTCAACCGTCGCCGTCAGCACAGTGACTTCGGCGGCGACTGGTACAACTTGACCAGCCTGAGCTGCTGGCTTGGCAGCCGGTGCAGCAGTTTGCGCTTGAACATTCAGACCAGCAGTAGCCAACAGTGCGGCAAGCAGAAACGATTTTTTCATGTGTCTATCTCCAAGGGGAAAATTAGGATGCTCTATTGCAGAACGCAAATTCACTAAGCGTTTTGTGATGATAGCAGGGCTTCAAGTAACTTGTTGTGAATTCCCTGGAAGCCGCCGTTACTCATGACTAGAATATGATCACCTGCGGCGGCTTTTCCTACGATTGCCTGCAACATGGTCTGGAAATCTTCATGCACTTCTGCCTGCGCCCCCATGGGGGCCAGTGCTTCGGCTGCATCCCAGCCCAGATTGGCACCATAGCAGTAAACCTGATCACAGGCTTGCAGGCTTTGCGGCAACTGATCTTTCATGACGCCCAGCTTCATGGTGTTTGAGCGCGGTTCAATCACCGCCAGAATGCGGGCATTGCCCACTTTGCGGCGCAAACCGGCGACGGTGGTGGCGATCGCCGTAGGATGGTGCGCAAAGTCATCATAGACGGTAACGCCACGCACTACACCGCGCACTTCCATGCGTCGTTTGACGTTTTCAAAACGCGACAGCGCATCGAGGCCTTTATCCAGGGGCACGCCCACATGGCGGGCGGCCAGCAATGCGGCCAGCGCATTCATGCGGTTATGTTCCCCAGTCAAGGCCCAGGTGACTTCACCAATCTTGCGACTGCCTTCGTGAACGATCAGGCTACCGGTGGCATCGTCACCACTGACGGTATAACCGCTGCCAGCACCAAAGCCTACAACGGGCGTCCAACAACCACGCTCTAATACACGCGTCAGTGCCGGTTCGGTGGCGTTCGAAACGATCAGGCCATTGCCGGGCATGGTGCGTACCAGGTGATGAAATTGTGTCTCGATGGCAGCAAGATCTGCGAAGATATCCGCATGATCGAATTCCAGGTTATTCAGAATGACCGTGCGCGGGTGGTAATGCACAAACTTGGAGCGCTTGTCGCAGAAGGCCGTGTCATATTCATCGGCCTCAATCACGAAGAAGGGCGAGTCTTCGAGTGCGCCGTGCAGTCGTGCCGACACACCAAAGTTACAAGGGACGCCACCAATCAGAAACCCCGGTGCCAGCCCGGCATCGTCCAGAATCCAGGCGAGCAACGAAGCCGTGGTCGTTTTGCCATGTGTGCCAGCCACGCCCAGCACCCAGCGCCCTTGCAGAATATGCTCGGCCAGCCATTGTGGTCCGGAGACATAAGGCAGCCCCTTATCCAGAATGGCTTCCAGTAAAGAATTGCCACGCGAGATGGCGTTGCCGATGACAAAAACGTCCGGTTTAAGCGACAGCTGCGAGGGATCAAAGCCTTCGATCAGATCAATGCCCGCACCACGCAGCTGATCGCTCATGGGTGGATAAACACCCGCATCGCAGCCCGTGACCTTATGCCCTGCGGCCCGCGCCAGTTGTGCCAGGCCGCCCATGAAGGTGCCGCAGACACCCAGAATATGCAAATGCATCGTCTTTCCCGTCTTTCGTCTTTGCATTGTCATGCCGGCGCAATGTCCGGCAGGTAGGTTTAGAATGGAAAACATTGTACCTGCCCCGGAGACACCCGATGCGCCAACGACGACGCCCTGCCGGCATGCAGAATAACGGTACGGCACATATTGCTGCCGTTGCCGCCCGCCTGATGGCGGAAGATGGCGTGGACGATGTGGAGCTGGCCAAACGCAAGGCCGCGCATCAGCTCAACCTTCCTGAGTGGATTGGCTTGCCTACGAGCCAAGCGGTCTACGATGCGTTGCGTACCCATCAGGCCATCTTTCAGGATAGTGAGCAACGAGCGCGCATCCACATTCTGCGTACCGAGGCGCTTTACTGGATGGCGTTGCTCTCAGACTTTCATCCTTATCTGACGGGCTCCGTGCTGGACGGTACCGCAGGGCGTTACTCGATGATTGATATTCTGCTGTACCCGGATAGCGATAAGGATGTGGAGATTTTTTTGCTCAACCAGAACATCCCCTACGCGTTCGCCCGGCCACGCAATGAACGCACTTCGGCCGTGCTGCAGGTTGAGCGTCATGATCTGACAACCAACCTCGTTATTTACCCCGCGCATGATGAACGCGTGGTGTTCAGAAAACATGATGGTTCGGTACGCGAGCGCGCTCGCGCTGAAGTCGTTCGTGATCGTCTTAAAATCGATGCCATTTTGCAATCAGACGCGAATTTGCCGGTAAAATAGCAACAAAATCTGCTAAAACACCCGCGCAATCCCTCACGAAAGAATCTGCCCATGCGTTTGAATCCGTTTTCCTGTCGCACTTCATTCAACGCCTTGCTACTAGGCTGCCTCGCTACGATGGCATTACTGACTGGTTGTTCGAAGTTCGATAACAGCCAGAGCACCCTGAACGGTCCGCAAGTCACTGCCAAGTTTTTTGACGCCCAGTTTACGGATGCAGCGGGTAAACCCGTGGACCTAACGACCCTACGCGGCAAAACGTTGGTGATCAATTTCTGGTCTACCTGGTGCCCACCTTGCGTGGAAGAAATGCCGATGTTCAGCGAAGCACAAACCGCTTACAAGGATAAAAACGTGGTTTTTGTCGGCATCGCCGCCGATCAGGCAGATAACGTTAAAGCCTTTCTGCAGAAGAACCCAGTCAATTATCTGATTGCTGTTGGGGGCCAACCGGCCTTTGAACTGTCGCAACAGCTCGGCAACCGTCACGATGCCGTGCCATTTACCGTCATGATTAATGCGAAGGAAGGCATTACCAGTCGCCACTTTGGCGTTTATACCCGCAAAGATCTGGATTCAGATTTAGCCAAAGCATTAAAATAGTTCAATCAGGTCGACATCTAGCCGACATCTGGTGGCGAATAGGCCACCATTAGGCTAATAACTGGCAATTTGTCACCAATTGGGAGACAATGATAATTATGGACAAACGCACCAATACGCCCACTGGCGAATCGCTGGGCAAGGTTCTGGTTCTTAACGGACCCAACCTCAACCTGCTCGGCCAGCGCGAGCCGCATCTTTATGGCGCCACCACGCTGGCCGATATTGATCGTGCACTGGCTGAACGCGCCGAACGTGCTGGCATCGTGCTGGAAACGTTTCAAAGCAATCACGAAGGCGCTTTAATCGAGCGTCTTCATGCGGCGCGCGACGAAGCCTTTGATTTTCTGATCATCAATCCAGCTGCCTTTACGCACACGAGCATTGCGCTACGCGATGCGGTGCTGGCTTCGGATTTGTCATTTATTGAAGTGCATCTCTCCAACGTGCATGCCCGTGAGCCATTTCGCCATCACTCCTACTTCTCGGACAAAGCGATTGGCACCATTACCGGCTTAGGCGCACAAGGCTATTTGCTGGCTTTTGACTACGTAATCGCCGCACTTTCGGACAATCTGGACCCAGGCCAAGCCTGAACCACACCCGTTTTCACCCTTTAATTATTGACTGACAAGACTTCAGGAGCCCATTATGGATCTGCGTAAACTTAAAAAACTGATCGACCTGGTACAGGAATCCGGCATCTCTGAACTGGAAGTGACTGAAGGCGAAGAAAAAGTACGTATCGCCAAGCAGCTGACCGCCGCACCGGTTGCCCAGGTCTACGCACCCGCACCCGTGGCTGCTGTGCCTGCTGCCCCGGTAGCCGCACCAGCCGCTGCCGCTGCGCCAGCCCAACCTGCTGGTCACGAGGTTAAGAGCCCGATGGTCGGCACCTTCTACCGCGCCTCGTCGCCAGAAGCCAAGTCTTTTGTCGAAGTCGGCGATAGCGTTAAGGCTGGCCAGACTCTGTGCATCATCGAAGCCATGAAGCTGCTCAACGAAATTGAGTCGGATGCGACCGGCGTAGTCAAAGCGATCCTCATCGAAAACGGCCAACCGGTCGAATTTGGCGAACCCCTCTTCATCATCGGCTAATCGCCATGTTCGAGAAGATTCTTATTGCCAACCGGGGAGAAATTGCCCTGCGTATCCAGCGCGCCTGTCGCTTGCTGGGTGTAAAGACCGTCGTGGTCCACTCTGAAGCGGATCGGGATGCAAAGTACGTCAAACTGGCCGATGAGTCGGTCTGTATTGGCCCTGCTGCGTCGAAAGACAGCTACCTCAACGTACCGGCCATCATTTCTGCAGCTGAAGTCACGGACGCGCAAGCCATCCACCCGGGTTACGGTTTCCTATCAGAAAACGCCGATTTCTCGGAGCGCGTTGAGCAATGTGGTTTTGTGTTCATCGGCCCGACCGCTGAAACCATTCGCCTGATGGGCGACAAAGTTTCGGCCAAAGATGCCATGAAGGCCGCCGGCGTCCCTTGCGTGCCGGGCTCTGAAGGTGCGCTCCCAGAAGACCACAAAGAAATCATCCGCATTGGCCGTAGCGTTGGCTACCCGGTGATCATCAAAGCCGCTGGCGGTGGTGGCGGTCGCGGTATGCGCGTCGTGCACACCGAAGCTGCGCTGATTAATGCCGTGCAGATGACCCGCCAGGAAGCGCAAACCGCCTTCGGCAACCCGGTCGTGTACATGGAAAAGTTCCTGGAAAACCCACGTCACGTGGAAATCCAGATTCTGGCCGATACGCATGGCAATGCCGTTTATCTGGGTGAGCGCGATTGCTCCATGCAACGTCGCCACCAGAAGGTGATTGAAGAAGCACCGGCACCGGGCATCCCGGAAAAGCTGATCGCCAAGATTGGTGAGCGCTGTGCCGAAGCCTGTCGCAAGATTGGCTATCGCGGCGCCGGCACCTTTGAATTTCTTTATGAAAACGGCGAGTTCTATTTCATTGAAATGAACACCCGCGTACAGGTCGAGCATCCGGTGACCGAAATGATTACCGGCATCGACATCGTGCAGGAACAGATCCGTATTGCAGCGGGCGAGAAGCTACGTTTCCGCCAGCGAGATATCGAGTTTCGTGGCCATGCCATCGAATGTCGTATTAACGCGGAAGACCCGTACACCTTCGTCCCATCACCCGGCACCATCAATGCCTGGCACACGCCGGGCGGCCCAGGCATTCGCGTTGATTCACACGTTTATGCCGGTTACAAGGTGCCGCCTTACTACGACTCGATGATCGGCAAGCTGATCGCCTATGGCGAAACACGTGAGCAGGCCATTCGCAAGATGCGCATCGCGCTGTCGGAAATGCTGGTCGAAGGCATCAAGACCAATATTCCGCTGCACCATGAACTGATGCGCGACGTGGGCTTCATGAATGGTGGCGCAAGCATCCATTATCTGGAAGAGATGCTGGCCCAGAAAAAAGAAGTCGAGCGCAAATAAGTGGCTTCGCAAGCAACTTGGGTAAGCGCCCGCATCATCGCGGATGCCCAGCAGGCCGATGCACTCGGTGATGCCTTGATGGAGGCCGGCGCGCTGTCGGTCACCGTTGAAGACGCCGATGCCGGCACGCCGGAAGAAACCCCTCAGTACGGCGAGCCCGGCATGGAGACCCAGCTGGTCTGGGCCCGCTCCGTGCTGTCGGCACTGTTCGACGCAGACCAGCCCGTTGCAGAGATCGTCGCCGAGTGTGCGGCGGCTTTGGGCTTGCAGGCCGAATTGACCATTGAAGACGTCCCCGAAACAGATTGGGTTCGTGCCACACAGGCACAGTTTGAACCGATTCCGATTGCCGGACCGCTGTGGATTGTGCCGACCTGGCATACGCCGCCTCAGGCTGATGCCATCAACCTGATCCTGGATCCGGGTCTGGCCTTCGGTACCGGTAGCCACCCCACCACCCGCATGTGTCTCCAATGGCTGGTGCGTGAACGCCCCAACGGCAGCGTCCTGGATTATGGGTGTGGCTCGGGCATTCTGGCGATTGCCGCCGCCAAACTCGGCGCACGCGAAGTCGTTGGCGTGGACATCGACCCGCAAGCGGTACGTTCGGCGCATGACAACGCCGATGCCAACAGCGTAGAAGCAGCCTTCTTCGATGCCAGCCAGACTTTGCCTACGCCCTACGACGAACAGAAATACGATGTGGTGCTGGCCAATATTCTGGCCAACCCACTGCGCGTGCTGGCGCCCGCACTCACGGCGCGATTAAAACCCGGTGCCTCACTGGTACTGGCAGGTCTGCTGGCAGAGCAAGCCGAAGAACTCATCGGCATCTACAGCCCCTGGCTGACGCTGCACGTTGGCGACACCCAAGAAGGCTGGAGCCTGCTGGTCGGTACGCTCCCGCAATAAACTTATTGGCTACAAAAACTGATCATGAAAAAAACGCTGATTTGCGGCTCGCTCGCTTACGACAACATCATGGTGTTTAACGGACGCTTCCGTGAGCAGATTCTTCCCGAGCAGATTCATATTCTGAACGTGGCCTTTCTGGTGCCGGAAATGCGTCGTGAGTTCGGTGGTTGCGCCGGCAATATCGCTTATGCGCTGCATAGCCTCGGTGGTCACGCCGAGATCATGGCGACGGTCGGCGAAGACGGTATCCCCTATCTGGATCGCCTCGATGCACAAGGACTCTCGCGTCAGCACGTGCGCAAAGTACCGGGCACCTTTACGGCACAGGCGTTTATCACTACCGACATGGATGATAACCAGATTACGGCATTCCATCCGGGCGCCATGGGTCAGGCCCATCTGAACGAAGTCGGTCACGCCGAGAATATCGGCCTGGGTATTGTTGCGCCAGACGGTCGTGATGCCATGATTGAACACGCGCGCCAATTCGCTAACGCCAACATCCCGTTTATCTTCGACCCGGGTCAAGGTCTGCCGATGTTCGACGGCGACGACCTCCAGCAATTTCTGTCGCTGGCCACCTACGCCTGCGTCAATGACTACGAAGCCCAGATGCTTTGTGATCGCACCAGCCAAACGCTGGAGCAGCTTGCCGAGCAGGTCGCGGCACTGATTGTTACGCGTGGTGGTGAAGGGGCCTGGATCTTTACCGGCGGTCAGCGTATCGACATCGAAACCGTACAACCGGACGCCATCATCGACCCAACCGGTTGTGGTGATGCCTTCCGAGGTGGCCTGCTCTACGGTATCGCCAATGGCTTCGACTGGCAGAAATCCGGTCGCCTGGCCTCACTGATGGGCTCGATCAAAATTGCTCACGCTGGCCCACAAAATTATCAGATTAAATTCGAACAAATTGCCCAGCGCTTCCAGGCAGCTTTCGGCGAAACGCTTTAATCGAGAGACCCCATGACGTGCGTACCGACCCCGAAGCTACGCCGCTTCGTGCGTGGTGCGCGCATTGTCTTTCATCTGCTCTGCGGTCTTTGCTGGATCAGCATCGCCTTTCCGTTCTTCTCCGTGAAGCGCCGCCGCTGGGTGCGTTACCGCTGGTCGCGTGAGCTGCTCGCCCTATTTGCCTTTCAGCTCAAAATCACCGGCGCTTTGCCAGACACGCCGGGTCTGATTGCCGCCAACCACGTCAGCTGGATCGATATCTTTGCGATGAATGCGCTGACGCCCGTGGCCTTTGTTTCCAAAGACGATGTGATTCACTGGCCGATCATCGGCACGCTGGCCCGTCATAACGAAACCATCTTCCTGCAACGCGGTAGCCGAGGTCATGCGCATACGATCGGCCGGGAAATGGCCGAGCGTCTGCAGTCCGGTAACTGGCTCGCGGTTTTCCCGGAAGGCACCACCACCGACGGCACGCATCTGCATCCATTTCACGGGGCGCTATTGCAACCAGCCATTGATGCCGGGGTGGCCGTTACCCCTGTCTCGCTCAGCTACGAAGACACGCACGGCAACCGCTCGTTACTCCCAGCCTATGCGGGCGACACGTCGCTTTGGGAAAGCTTCTGTGCGATGCTGTCGGCACGTCAGCTAGTCGTGCATTTACAAATTGGTACGCCGGTATCTGTTGAGCCCGACTCGGGCAACCGTGGCCGCAAAGCACTCGCTCACACTCTGCACGAGCAGATTCAGACGACGCTTTATTCCTGATCGCTCAGTCCAGCCTGTCGGCGCAGTTCGCGCAGCTTTACGTACTTCATGAAGCTGTTCTGACAGCCAATCGCGATATGCACAAAACCGGGTAGGCCATCCTGCCAACCACCCCGCACTAACCAGAATTTCAGAAAGCGGGTTACGGGCGATAAGAGCATCCGCGCCAACGGCGCACTCTCACCACGCGCCATGGCACGTTCCGCAGCCAGGCTGGTGTAACGGTTCTGTTTATCCAGATAGGCCTTCAGATCATCGGCGCTGTAATGCAGTAGATCCCCTTCCAGCGTGCGTGGCGGCAGATCACTCAGCACATGCTCGTGAACGATGTCATCCGACCAGCGGGCGGCATCTTTACGGAACAAGCGCGTGTTGTAGTCGGGGTAACCTTCGCCGTGCTTGAGTGGGCGGCCCATAAAGACATTGCAGCGGGCAAAACGGTAGACCGGGTAATCCGGCAAACCCTTACTGAACGCACGCTGAATGCTCGTAGCCAATCTGGGGGACAAAGCCTCATCGGCATCCAGGCAAAGCACCCAATCATTACTGGCCAAACTAACCGCGTGCGCCTTCTGAGGCCCGAAGCCCGCCCAGGGGTGGTGCACGACCTGCGCCCCGAATTCTGCGGCAATCGCAGCAGTTTCATCGGTGCTCCCCGAATCCACCAGAATGATTTCGGACGCAAAAGGCACCGATGCCAGCACGTCGCGCAGACGGCTAGCAGCGTTACAGGTAATTAGAACGAGGGAGAGCGGTAGTTTCTCGGACATGGGCAACAATACACACAGCTATAATGAGGCTATGTCGCGAGATTATCACTAATGCAGCCCAAGCTTTCGGACCCGCCCCGTTTTCTGCTCATGAAAACCTCATCGCTGGGCGATGTGTTGCACAATCTCGCCGTGGTGAGTGATCTGCAACGCGTATTCCCCGGCGCTATCGTGGACTGGTGTGTTGAAGCGCCATTTGCCGAAATACCCGCCTGGCATCACGGCGTACGCCACATCATTCCGGTCTCCATCCGGCGCTGGCGCAAACACCTGTTCAAACGCGAGACCTGGGCTGAGATTAGCCTGGCACTGGGTGCCCTGCGCTCCGAACACTACGATGCCATCATTGACACGCAGGGCTTAGTGCGCAGCGTCTTGCTCGGTCGCCTGGCCCACGGCCCGGTTTATGGTCAGAACTGGCGCGAAGCGCGCGAGCCGCTATCCGGTTTGCTGCTCAATCATCCGCTCGCGGTGCCGTACGCACTGCATGCCGTCGAGCGCTACCGCACCATAGCGGCAACCGCACTCGGTTACGCAGACCGGCTACCAGCCCTGCCGCTCGACTTCGGACTCAACACCCGCTATCCATTGCAGCCCGGTAACGAGGTCTTCCTCTTTACCAATACCAGCCGTGATAAAAAACTCTGGCCCGAAGACCACTGGATTAGCGTCGGCCGCGCCCTGCGCGATGCCGGTCTGGTGCCTGTGTTTACTGCCGGTAACGACATCGAGGCCGCTCGCTCGCAACGCATTGCCGCCGGCATTGCAGAGGGCGGCGCGCTGGGTGAGGTGTTGTTCCGCCCGACGCTGACCCAACTGACTGAACGGATTGCCAAAGCTCGGTTATGCCTGGGTGTGGATACCGGCTTCACGCACATTGCCTGCGCGCTCACCGTCCCAACCATTGCCATCTTTACCGATACCGATCCTGAGCTGGCGGGCGGCGTTGGTCTGGGGCTGCGCCAAACTTTCGGGCATCTGGATAGCTGCCCGCCGGTGAGCGATATCATGGGGCAACTTACAACTTGGGGCTTTTTGCCGGCATGACCATGCCATCGGCCGCCCCCTGGTTCTATCGGGTGCTCCTGAC
>JACCEC010207870.1_pt1 | contig 27430 bp, 26 predicted proteins | sample 7450121 | NCBI WGS metagenome assembly JACCEC01 (sample SAMN15323455, study PRJNA562643) | freshwater metagenome | isolation source: river surface water | place: USA:Blue River Watershed | collected 2017-08-18 | reverse complement strand
GAATAGAAGTTAAAGAATAACTAAAGTTAGGCGAAGCTCCACGGGGATCTGGCAATTTCTCTAAAATAGTGATTAATGCAGTATTGGCTGCTGGATGGAAGAAACTGGGTTTCTGCACGTGAGCAGGAGCTCCTCTTTTTTTCATAAAGTCCTCCTGAGCATGGCTTTTTAGCCTACTAAGGCCTACTGGAGATCGATTATTCAAAAAAGCCTTTATAATGCTCGGAGCCCTGTTTATCTAAAGCCTACATCACCGGGTTCTTAGGTTCTTCGATCTGCTCTTTTGGTTTAGGAGTCAAAGAAGGCAGCGTCTTTTGAAAAAAAAGGGAGGAAACCTTGGATGTGTGCTGAGTTGTTTGAGGTTCGGCGACCAAAGTTGCAGAAAAGATTTCTGCATGAAACTTCTTCTTATTCCCCTTCTCTTCGCAACATTTTTTATATTTTTTCCCTGACCCGCAAGGGCAAGGATCATTACGTCCAACTTTAGTCATCATTTCCTCTAAAAACACGCTATACCGAAATCACTTGAAGAATCGGGAATTTGACAAGGAGCTGCCATGAATTTGAGTCAGGCCAAACCGACGCCGAAGCAGCTCAACTTGAATAAGTTGAGCGATGCAGGCGGATCTCAAATTCATTGGCAGGCGACGCTGGAAAAAACCGATTCTTCAAGTGATTTCGGTATATAGGTTACTTAAAATTATCGAATTCGTCTAGAGGAAAACTTCTTCGCCTTGATCTTTCCAAGGAAAGGGGGTAAAATATTGGGCTAAACAAAGATCTTACAATGACTAAATTACACATTCCTGTTGCTCGGCCGCCATGGACAACTCTTGGAAGGAGGCTTGAAAGCATGTGCCGCAAAGCCCTGTACGACTTCCAACTTCTGGACGGAACCTGTAAGCTGGCGATCGCACTGAGCGGAGGTAAAGACAGTTTGAGCCTCCTTTTTTTGCTTAAAGCCATTCTGGGAAATGGTTTTCCGAAGATCGACCTCGTGGCCGTCCATGTCACGGGGGAATTTTCCTGTGGGGCTGGAGTGAGCACTTCCTTTTTAAAAGGGATCTGCCAAGAATTAAACATTCCCTTCATCAACTGCGAATCGAAGCAAAAAAGGGAAACTCTGGAGTGCTACAGCTGCTCAAGAGAACGGAGAAAGTTGATCTTTGATGCAGCCAAAACAGCTGGGGCTAACACGGTCGCCTTTGGCCACCACAGAGACGATAGCATCCAAACGCTGTTGATGAACTTGCTGCATAAGGCAGAATTTGCCGCTAACTTGCCCAAAGTTCCGATGCACGATTTTGGCGTCACGATCATCCGCCCACTGATCTATATCCCTGAGATGGATTTGAGCTCTTTTGCACAGATGTACGGGTTTGCACGGATCATGTGCCAGTGTCCAGTGGGCCAAGAGTCGTTGCGCAAAGAAACTCAACTTCTGATCGAAAAGCTTGAAGATGTATTTCCCAATGCTAAAGAAAACCTTGCCCAAGCTTCTTTTAAGTATGGATCGGATAAAGCAACAAAAAAAAGTAGTTAAGCTCCAGATCGAGATTTTGCAATTTCCTCTTTTATTCAAAAGATGATAACATCGAATTTAACGGATTAATACGAGTCAACACATGGGCATGCATCTTTATGAACTCCTAGCAGTGATTTGCTATTTCATCATCCTGCTCATCATCGGAATCACCTCCTACCGTCAACATATTTCAGCGACTGACTTCATCATCGGCAACCGTTCGCTAAACTATTGGCTGACTGCATTGGCAGCTCATGCAAGCGATATGAGCAGCTGGCTATTCATGGGATACCCGTCTGTGATCTTAACGGGAGGGTTGTTCAACAGCTGGGCTGCCGTGGGGCTGATCTTGTTCATGTTCTTGAACTGGCAGTTGATCGCTCCAAAGATCCGCGTTGCTACAGAACAATATAACAGTCTTACTTTTTCCTCTTTTTTCGAGAGCCGCTTGGCCGATACGTCAGGCCTCATCCGCGTGTTTACAGCCATCATGCAGCTGATCTTTTACACGATCTATATCTCATCAGGCCTCGTCGGCTTAGGACTGCTTCTCGAGACCCTTTTTAACATCAACTACGACATCGGCATTTTGATCGGGATCCTCATCGTTGTCCCTTATGTGTTTACTGGAGGATATGTCACCCTGGCGTGGATCGACCTGTTCCAAGGGATCTTCTTGATGTGCGTCATCATCTTCGTCCCCTTCTACCTTTTGCCGCAAGTCGGCGGATGGCCTGGGATTAATCAAGCGATCACAACACAAAAACTGACCATGGCCATGTTCCCCGATTTCAGCGCTAAGACTTGGTTCCAGATCATCGGCATGACTGCGGGGTGGGGCCTCGGTTATTTTGGGCAGCCTCACATTGTGACCAAATTCATGGGAATCCGGAATGTCCATGAGATCAATAAGTCGAAGTGGATTGGAATGTCCTGGATGGTACTTTCATTGACTGCTGCGACCATTGTCGGACTGGTCGGGATCGCCTACTTTCACGGAAGCTTGAAAGACCCTGAGCAGGTGTTCATCGAAATGGTCCGCGATTCGTTCGCTCCTTTCTTAATTGGCTTTATCTTATGCGCGGTCCTTGCTGCGACCATCAATGCGATGAGCTCCCAAGTGCTCGTTCTTTCTTCGAGCTTAACGGAAGACTTTTACAAAAGGATCTTTCGAAAAAACGCGACATCGAAAGAATTGCTCCTTGTCTCAAGGTTCGGAGTTCTTGCCGTCGCATTAGTCGCCTACTTGATTGCTTATGGTAAGATCAGCACGATTTACTCTCTTGTGCTTTACGCCTGGTCCGGTCTAGGTTCTTCATTCGGCCCACTGCTATTACTCTCCCTGTATTGGAAATCTGTGAATAAATACGGAGCGTGGAGCGGAATTTTAGCCGGGGGGATCATTGCTGGAGCTTGGCCCTATATTAACACATTTATTCCCTTTACGATCCCTTCGATGCTGCCAGGATTTTTGATGAGCTTTTTGCTTATCCTATTCGTTTCCCTGGCAACGCGTCAAAAAGTGGTTAAGACGTTACAACATTAGGAATTCTCATGACACACAAGCCCCATATCTTGTTGACCAATGACGATGGGATTTCTGCTGCTGGATTAAAATATCTCTGGGAAGGGCTTGCTGATATTGCCGATTTATCGATCATTGCACCTGCAACAGAGAAATCAGCTGTAGGATTGAGCATCACCATTCGTGAACCGCTCCAGATCCAAACGGTTCAGTGGGACAATGGAACTCCTGCTTGGAAAGTCAACGGCACTCCTGCAGACTGCGTTCGATTAGGCCTTAGCGTCATTCTTAAAGAACGTCCAGACCTAATTGTTTCCGGGATCAACCGCGGATCAAATTCTGGACGCAATGTCCTGTACAGCGGCACAATTGGTGGTGTGATTGAAGGGACATTGCGCAACGTTCCTGGAATAGCCCTCTCATGCGCTGACTTTGAGAATCCCGATTACAGTCTGATACTTCCTCATATTCCGATGCTTGTCCAACATGTCCTTGCTAACCCTCTTCCTAGAGGGACATTGTTAAATGTCAACTTCCCGCTGACCTCGACGATCAAAGGGATTAAAATGGCGCGGCAAGGTAGGGGGTACTGGATCGAAGATCCGTCAGAGCGAAAGGATCCAGAAGGCCATTCTTATTACTGGCTTGGTGGAAAGTGGCATGAACAGGAAGAACACGAAGAGAGCGATGTTTATATGCTCAATGAGGGCTATGGAGCTGCAGTACCAATCCACGTCGATGAGATGACTGACATGGAGCTATTCCGATCACATAAAGAACACTTTGATAACCATTTCAACCAGTGCATTGAAAATTAATCATGGAGATTATTTTCTCTGTTTGCCGGTGACCTGTTCGTTAGCATCAAGACGCTCTAAAGCTTCTTGCTGAGCCCTCTCAATAATCTCCCTTCCCCCTTCGATGGCAAAAATGCGGCGCAGCTGCTTTTTAAGCTCGTCACTCACTGAAAAATCGGAGCCACCATCTGTTGCGATCTCATCCGTGTGTTTGAGTTGATACGCACGCGCTTGATTGATCAAGTCGACATACGCCTCAAAGTCCTTTTTTAAAATGGGTTCAGCGCGGAGGAGCTCTTCTTGGGATTCAATGGACTCCAAATGCTTGATCAAGATGCGGCTTAATGCCTCTCCTTCGCGTTGAAAGTCATCTAAAGAGGAGGGGGAGCAGCCGTAGAGAACGGTTAATAAGATGAATAATAAAATAGGTTTCTTCATGCGAGTTGGTCTAATGAGATGTCTTCGATCGGATAATTTTCCCCTTCTGCATCGTCAAAATGCCACCATTCGGAATCAAGCGGGATAAACCCCTGCTCGCACATGACGCTTTCTAACAGGGTGCGGTTATGGATCACCTCTTTGGGCAGCCTTTCATAGGGGCGATGGGCCTTATCGGTAAAATCGTCAAAAGCTGTTGGCATTTTTAACTCATCGCCTTCTTGATCGACCAACGTTAGATCGACTGCTGCCCCTCGGTTCTGCCGGGAGCCCTTCTCTGGAGGAACTACAAAACGCGGGTCGGGACAATAGTCCCAAAAGACTTTTTGAATTGAAAGGGGGCGGTAGCCATCAAAGATTTTAAGCCCGAGGCTGATCTTTTCAAGCCGTTGTTGGATCCGATCGAGCTTCATGGCCACTTTGCGCCTCAAGTAACACTTTGCACATGGATAAACAGGTTTACCAATGAAATTATTGGCAGTCGCATAGCGGATATCGACTCGAATCCGTGGATTGATCGATTGGATATCGACAAGATCAGAATCGGAGACCACAGCTCTTTTCTCCTTCGTTATACCGAAATAACCTGAAGAATCGGTTTTTGACAGCGTCGGACAGCCGCTACATTTAAACACACCTGCATCGCCCAACTTATTCAAATTGAACTGCTTCAGCTGCGGACACATGAGAAGGTCGGGTAAACCTTTGAAGTGAAAAGCTAAATGAAGCGACCTTGGGCACGAACCGGTCTTAAGAGCGCAGCTTGGTTCAAATTCAGGATGCCTCCTCATCAAATTCCCGATTCTTCGGGTTATTTCAGTATAACATCCAATTTAATCGAATGGGAATTGAGGGGAAAGGTAATTATTTTTTAGAATAATACCTATTGCAGATGGACGTTAAGATCACAAAGCAAAATCGCACTCGCAGAAGAGCCCGTAAGGGGGCGTGAGGAACTGTGTCAATACACGCCCCTTCGACAAGGATGCGATTTGGCGCAGTGAGGTGAGGCTCACAAGGGGGCAAGCAGCGGGGTTCCGAGGACGACACGAAGTGCATCCCTGAACCCCCGACGGGAGATAAAGGGGCGCTACCATAAGGAAGTAGTTTTGAACAATTGTGCCTTTTACGCTACAGCGGGAAAGACCCACTAAGAAATGTGCTTGTGAAAAATCAGCACTCCCTTTACATTATATACTTCATTTAAGGATAGTTATCGGGCGTATAGCTCAGTTGGTAGAGCGCCTGTCTTACACACAGGTGGTCATAGGTTCGAGTCCTTTTGCGCCCAAGATCTGTAGAGTTAGTTGCGGGAGTAGTTCAATTGGTTAGAGCACCGCCCTGTCACGGCGGAAGTTGCGGGTTCGAGCCCCGTCTCCCGCGCATTCTTTAATGCGCTTCCAACCAGTACCCTTACCATTTTTTATTCAAGCACCACTCAGAAATTCATTTTTCAAAGGGTCGATTCCGTTGCGCACATTTTTCTGTACAAGAGATCATGAGATCGTTATTTTAGCTGATTGAATCACTACAAGGAATGTTATGCCGATCGCTCAATCCAATGTAAAAACCAAAATGCATTATATCAGCTCATTTTTCTGGCTGGCTGCTGGCGCCTTTTTGGCGGCAGTCTCGATTCGTATTTTCCTCCTTCCTAATCAGTTGATCGACGGCGGAGTTGTCGGTGTTTCGTTAATCCTAGCTCGACTTTATGGAGACAACTACCTGTCGTACGTGCTTGTCCTGCTTAACCTCCCTTTTATTTTCCTTGCCTATACCTACATACGGAGGACTTTTGTCATCCATATGCTGGTGGCCGTCATTCTCTTTGCAGGCTTTCTGATCGTTCTGCAGGACGCTCCTCCTTTTATTGCCGATCCTCTTGAGATTATCGTATTTGGCGGCGCTATTTTAGGCATAGGCTGCGGACTGATCATCCGGAATGGAGGCTGCTTAGACGGCACCGAGATCTTAGCAATCATCATTAATCGGAAAAAGGGATTTACCGTCGGGCAAGTGGTGTTGTTCATCAACGTCTTTATCTTTGGGGCCTACGGCTGGATCTTTCAAGACTGGCACATCGCTTTGCGCTCCTTGATGACCTACATTGTGGCCTTTAAAATGATCGACCTCGTCATTGTTGGTCTTGATGAGCTCAAGTCTGCCTTAATCATCTCTTCTAAGCCCAAAGAACTTGGGAATGCGATCATGAACGAGCTTGGACTTGGGCTAACGATCATGCACGGCAGAGGGGGCTTTTCCGGCGATACACGGGAGATCCTATTTGTCATTATCGAAAGGTTAGACTTGTCAGAGCTTAAGGAAATTGTCCTGCGCGAAGACCCTAATGCATTTATGGCCATTGAAGATCTGCACGAAGTGGTCTACGGAAAGCAGGCCTTTGCCCCCTACAAGAAACGGCAGCGGGGTAAATTGTTTAAGAAAAAGAGCTAGATAACCTCTTAGTGTTCACTGCAACACTCGACGATGGATGGCTCACCGGCAAGCTCCGATAAATAGGAGCCGTACTCGCTTTTGGCGTATTGCTCGGCAAACCGCCTTAAGCGGGAAGAATCAATGTAGCCCATCCTGTAGGCAATCTCTTCAATACAGGCTATCTTGATCCCTTGCCTCATCTGGATGGTCTGCACATAACTGGATGCTTGTTGAAGGGCTTCATGCGTTCCCGTATCGAGCCACGCAAATCCCCTTTCAAAAATGCGCAAGTGAAGATCGCCCCGTTTGAGATAGGCCATGTTCACATCGGTGATCTCATACTCAAACCGGTTTGACGGCTTAAGGTCGCGCGCAATGCTCACGACATCGTTGTCATAAAAGTACAATCCGGTCACTGCATAGCGGGAAGCTGGGTGATGAGGTTTTTCAACAATTCCGGTAACTTTCATCTGCCTGTCAAATTCAACGATGCCGTAACGCTCTGGATCTTTGACTTCGTAACCGAAAATAATCGCTCCGCTTTCCAAATCCTTGCACGTAGAGAGAATTTCAGGGAGCGCATGGCCATAGAAAATATTATCACCAAGGATAAGAGCGACATTGTCTTCGCCAATAAACTTCTCGCCAATAAGAAACGCTTGCGCAATCCCTTCCGGCTGGTGCTGGGGAAGATAGGAAAATTTTAGTCCATACTGGAAACCATCGCCGAAAATCCGTTCAAATCTGGGAAGATCTTCTGGAGTTGAAATGATCAAGATGTCCCGAATACCTGCCTGCATTAGGACAGACAAGGGATAATAGATCATCGGTTTGTCATAGATAGGCAAGAGTTGTTTGCAGAGGCCAAGCGTTACTGGATGTAACCGTGTGCCTCGTCCGCCCGCAAGAATAATCCCTTTCACCGCCATCACTCCTTTAGAGACTGTTAATGGGTTTATACCGAAACAACCTGAAGAATCGGAAATTTGGCAAGAAGGCGTCCTAAATTTGAACCCAGTTGCGCTCTGAAGACCAGTTCGCGCTCAAGGACGGATTTAAATTTAGCAACTGTTCGACGCTGTCAAAAACCGATTCTTCAAGTGATTTCGGTATATTCCGATATAGTTCCATTTGTTGGATGGTTATATCAATTTCCGTATATTACCTCCAACAAGTGAAACTAAAATTTGCAAAAATTTTCAAAAAGCGACAAAACCTAAATCCATTATTCAGGTTAACAGTCTCGTAGAATGTAAACTCCATCCAACCCGCGATACCGTTCTTTATAGTCTAAACCATATCCAATAACGAAATGGTTATCGATATCAAAAAGGACATAGTCAGGATGGTAAGAAACCTGGCGGGGAATTTTCTTGTTGAGCAAAACAAGGGATTTGAGGCTTTTAGGATCCTTGCTCTGAAGGAGAAAAACAATCTGGGACAAGGTTTGTCCAGAATCAAAGATATCATCAACGATCAAAACATGCTTCTGATGGATGTGCAGTTCCTCCAACCTTAACAAAGCAAGCTCCCCCCTTTCAACCCCTCGCTGTCCATAACTGCTCGCTTGAATGTATTCGATCTCAGAAGGAATATGGATTTTACGGATGAGGTCGGCAGCTAAACAGATGGCGCCTTTCATGACCATGACGATCGTCAGTTCTTTTCCCGCATAGTCCCTATCGAGCTGTTGCGCGATCTGTTCGATTTTTTCTTGGATTTGTTGCTGAGAGATCAGGATTTGTAGGTTTGTCATGAGTTCGCAGGGAGGACAAAATTACAACCTTCAAGGATCAGCTGATCAATATAAGTGATCGTGTAATCATTACTTAAAAAACGGGAGTCTTCGAACATGAAGAGGTGAAATGGAATTGTCGAATGGACTCCACCGATATGAAACTCCCGTAAAGCCCTTTTGGCCACTGCGATCGCTTCTGCTCGGTCTTTACCTTTGACGATCAATTTTGCGATCATCGAATCGTAATTAGGAGGGATTCGATAACCGGAATAGCAAGCGCTGTCGATTCGGACATGAGGACCTCCAGGCGGAATATAATACTCCAACAGTCCAGGAGATGGAGCAAAATTGCTCGCTGGATTTTCTGCATTGATCCGGCATTGGATCACATGGCCTTTAAACTCGATATCCTTTTGCTTAAGCTTTAGCTTTTCTCCCATCGCAATTTTAATCTGCTCTTTGACGAGGTCTATCCCTGTAAACTCTTCCGTAACGGTGTGCTCAACTTGGATACGGGTATTGACTTCCATGAAGTAGAAGTTCCGCTCTTCATCAAGTAAGAACTCAACAGTACCGGCAGAATGGTAGTTTGCAGCTTTTGCGATCGCAACTGCCGCTTCACCCACCTTCTTGCGCATGGACGGCGTTAGGATCGGACTTGGAGCCTCTTCAATGAGCTTTTGTCTTCGGCGCTGAATTGTGCAGTCCCTTTCACCTAAATAGAGGTAATTGCCATGCTTGTCGCCAAGGATCTGGACCTCGATGTGGCGTGGATTGACGATCATTTTTTCCAAATAAACGTCAGGATTGTTAAAGCTCACTTCCGCTTCTGCCCGCGCAGCAGAAAATTGCCGGACAAACTCATCTGCATCATAGGCAATGCGGATCCCTTTGCCCCCGCCCCCAGCGGAGGCTTTAATAAAGACGGGAAAGCCAATCTTTTTGGCTTCAATCAACGCCTCTTTGACATCTTCAATAACCCCTTCAGAACCTGGAATCACAGGACATCTCACACTTCTTGCTGTGGCTTTCGCTTTCGCTTTATCGCCAAGAAGAGCAATCGTTTCGGGAGAAGGGCCAATAAAATTCACTCCGCAGCTATTGCAGATGGAGGCAAAATTAGCATTCTCACTTAAAAAACCGTAGCCCGGGTGCAGAGCATCTGCACCGGTAATTTCGCAGGCAGATAGGATATTGGAAATTTTCAAATAGGATTTCTGCGATGGAGGCTCACCAATACAAATTGCTTCATCGGCATGCAACACGTGCAAAGCTTCCGCATCTGCTTGGGAATAAAGCGCAACCGTTTGGATGCCAAGATCATGGCATGCACGGATAATTCTGACGGCGATCTCGCCTCGATTGGCAATAAGTACTTTTTGCATAGGATCTTGTATTAGACGATTCTCAGTATTTTGGTCCCAAATTCAACAGGATGGGCATTATCAACGAGGATCTCAGCAACGACCCCGCTCATTCCTGCTTTGACTTCATTCATCACTTTCATCGCTTCGATGATGCAGACAACTGTATTTTCCTCAACGCGGTCTCCCACTTTGATGAATGGGGGATCGTCGGGTGATGCAGAAGAGTAATAGGTACCGACCATCGGAGATTTCACGTAGCGACCTTCCCTCTCCTCTTTCTTTTCTGTAGCAGTGGCATTTTCTTCGTGTCCTCCATGTTTTGCATGGGAACCAATCGCATTAGTGCTCCGATGCAGTGCTTCTGCATCCCTCATAGGAGCTGGATGGAAAACTGGGGGGTAGGCAACAGCTACTGGCTGTTGAACAGGGTGGCCATGCTCGTCATGACGTTCGAGATGAATTTCATATCCCGTCTTTTCTTTAATCATGAGTTTTTTGATGCCCGCTCGCTCCATTGCAGTCATCAATTCCTTGATTTGCTTTAGCTCCACGCATTCTCTCCTAACGTTATACCCTTTGAATGTATTCATTTGTTTGAGTGTCGACTTTAACAATGTCTCCTGATTCGACAAACATGGGAACTTCAACTTTTGCCCCAGTTTCTAATACAGCAATCTTGGTTGCATTAGCAACATGAGCTGCGGACTGACTTTCTTCAGTCTTAACAACCATCAACTCTAAAAATTGTGGAAGTTCCACTGAGAATATCGAGTTCCCGTAGAACATGGCTTTTAACTCTGTACCTTCTTTGAGATAGTTAACTTTATCTCCAATCACCTGAGAAGGGACGAGGACTTGCTCTAAATTACCGATATCGAGGAAAAGATAGTCTTTCCCCTCAAGATACAAAAACTCAAGCCGCCTTTCGGCTAGTGAAACATCTTGAACCGGCTGATTGAGCTTGAAGTTTTTTTCGATAACATCATCCGACATCAAGTCTTTTAGCTTCGTTTTGATAAAAGGAACCCCTTTTGCTACGGTGACTTTGACGCAAGACTCCACACGATAGATCTTATTATCGAGAGAAATGGTCATTCCTGGGGCCAGTTGATTGGTGGTCGTCATGTCAATAATCCTTCTACCTTAGTGTCAAAAAGAGGAGATCGTTATCACAAATGGGCTATAATCCCTTTTAACTCCACCAAGGAGGAGATCTTATAGTCCACATCGCTTAACTGCCCCATCGAATTCAGCCCTCTGCCCCAGCGCATCTGAACTGTTTTATAACCCAGTTCGTGGGCAGGGGCCAGATCGATGGGAATCCGATCTCCGCACACAACAATTTCCGTTGGGGCATATCCCAGCTCGTCCGCCAAAGCTTGATAATGAGCTTTTTTATTGCCAGCTTCAGCGACAATGATCTTACTAAAAATTCCCGAATCAATACCAGCTTTTTTCAACTTGGCTAATTGCTGAGGAGGTTTTCCGATTGTGACAAGTGCGAGTTGATGGGAGCAGGAGAGCTCATCGAGAAGCTCTTTAGCCCCCTTCAAAGGAAGCAAGGGAATATCAGAAGAAATGTTGTCATAAACTTCTTGAATGCCAATCGAAAGCAAAGCTGGATCGGCATTGTGAATTTCGAGAAATTCGGCCAAAGCCCGCTTAGAGCTGTCCGCTGCTAGGTCCAGCCTCTTTAAGAGATCGAGGGCTTCAGAGAAATCGGGAATGCTTAACCCCTCTTGAACCAAACGCTTTAATGCATCTTCAAGCTTGAACGGAGTAATGCATCCAGAGGTGTCGACTAATGTGTCGTCTAAATCAAAGATGATTAACAATTTTCATTAACTCTTGAGCTAATTTTATGGGATTATGGCGGATCAAACTGCGTTTGATCAGGTCCTTTTTGGGAGCTTCTTTTGGTTCGCCGAGAAGAGGGGCAAGAACCACCCGCTCATCTTCTAAATCATTTTTTACAAGCTCACCCTCTTCCGCGTAAACATCAATAAGCTCCTGAGAGGGATTTTGATCGTTGACCAAAATATAATCAAAGATATCGTCGCCGACAAATCGCTTGATCTCTTCGAGATAGCTTCTCACAGAAAATCCCGTTGTCTGACCTTTGCGGTTCATCAGATTGACAACGAAGGTCTTTTTTGCCTGAGAATTGCGAAGGGCTTCACTCACTCCTTCCACAAGCAAATTAGGGATCAAAGACGTGTGCAGCCCCCCGGGACCAATGACGATCAGATCAGCATTCATGATCTCATTAATTGCATGGGGATTTGCCTTGGGAAACGGCTCTAAGTAGATGCTTTTATATCCCTGATCAATCTCTCGGGAGAGGTAGATCTCTTTTTCACCTTCGAGAAGCCTCCGATTGTTGAGAAGCATTTTCAATCGGACTTGGTGAGTTGTAACAGGAATCACTTTACCTTTGATGAACAAAATTTTTCCCATCTCTTCGACGGCCTTTTCAAAGCTTCCAGTCACTTTCTCTAAGGCCGATAACAACAGATTGCCGAAACTATGCCCTTCCAACCCCCCGTTTTCAAAGCGGTAGTTCATTAAAGAACGCATCATATTGGATGAATTAGAAAGCGCGACTAAACACTGGCGCACATCACCTGGAGGCAGAACCCCCAGCTCATCGCGCAAAATCCCTGTGCTACCGCCATCATCGGCCATCGAAACGATAGCGCTTAAATCGACATTATATCCCTTTAAGCCTCGCAACACGGAGAAATTGCCCGTTCCCCCACCGATAACGACAATTTTTTTCATCGATAATCCTTTCTGTTAACGGCTGCTCTTCAAATTTTTCAGGATTCCAACTCCCTCCTTCAAACTGGGAGCTTTAAATAAATACGTTCCTGAAACTAAATTATTGGCGCCGGCGTTGACACATTGGGCCCCTGAATCAGCGTCGATCCCCCCGTCCACTTGAATATCAAAGGGAGGCAATTTTTCAGCTTCTTTATCACCTTTTGGTGGGATGATACCACCTTTCCGAATATTGAGCTTTGTGCAGATATCGCGAGTGAACTTAATTTTTTCCAAAATCTCAGGCATAAAAGCCTGACCGCCGAATCCAGGATTGACCGTCATCAACAAAATCAAATCACATTTGTCTAAGTATTTGGTTACAAAGGATTCAGACGTCTCTGGACAGAAAGCAAGACCAGCCTGGACGTTGCACTTTCGAATATAGTTCAATGTTTCTTCGACTTCTTCAGTTGCTTCCAGATGAAAAGTAATCCGATCTGCTCCGGCTTCGACAAACCTTTCGATATAATCAAAAGGGTTATAGATCATCAAGTGAACATCGAGGAAAAGATTTGTGGCCCGGTGAATAGCAGCAACGGCACGGGGGCCAAGGGTCAGATTGGGGACAAAATGACCATCCATAATATCGATATGAATGGCATCAGCACCAGAGGCTTCTATCCGTTTTGCCTCGTCAGCTAGACGCCCGAAGTCTCCGGATAAAATGGAGGGTTCTACTTGTATTGGCCAATGCTTCTTGTTCATATGCTATATTTTTGGCTATCCAAGGAAATTTATTCAAGGAGGGAATTGCAAATCCGAATAAATATCGAGATTAAGAACCTGAATAATGGGTTTAGTTTATGGGGAATTGTTGCAGGTTGCGAGGCAATTTTCCGGAGATTTTGGCACGTTCAATAGCTAAAAGCACCTATGGACCTGCCAAAATCTTCAAAAAGTGCTCGCAAGATGCGGCAAGGTTCTATGAAATAAACCCATTATCGGGTTCCTAAGGTCTCCAAACCAACTGAATCAGGATCTTTCTGGATTGCGGAGATCAGGGCTTGTCTTTTTGCCTTGTCTTCCGTCTGAAGGACAAAACCTAGGTACCGAACCTCGAACGCCTGCAAAGACAAGGTGGCTAGCTGTGAAGATGGGATGTGGAGGCGCGCCACCTTTTCAATCAGTTTTTCCTTTAAATTGACATCTTGGTAGCCGATCAGCACGTAAAGGACAGACCCTTCCTCTTTAAAGTAAACATCCCGCTCCTGATAAAGGTCTTTATTCTTTTCAACAGCATCCAAAAGGATAGAAAACAAATTTTTTAGGATTTGGGGCAAAATAACGCTGCGCAACTCGATCGGAAAGATCGAATAGAAGAAATTTTCCAACAAGATCTCTTCCCGCTTGCCCATATTGGGGAATAAACGTTTCAATCCCAAAAATTGCTCTTGCTGTTTGGAGATCATCCCTCCATTGTAATCGCGCACCTCGCCGACAATCCTCTGCAGTTCCGAAGTGACGGCGTGACGGGCTTTTAGCAGATCGACAGAATGGTCTTGCCTTAAGAAAGAAGAAGCGGGCAATCTGACTCGAAAGACTGTTGCCTCCTTAGGATATTTTTTCCTAAGAGTCCCCACAATCTTAACCCGATCGGGAATAAACTTAAATAATGTTTTTGAACGCTGAAACAACTCTTGGATCGATGGCATCCCTTTTTGAAGAACTCTTAAAAAAATAATGGTGAACGAGAGCTCAAGATCCGTCTGTTTATCGAATGAGATGATCACCTGTGGCAGATCGCGCGGATAGCGGAGCTGCTGGGCCAACGTGATGATATTCCGCATCACCTCCTCTTCATTGCGCGGCATGAAAAGCGGACGCATCAACCTCTCGACCCCATTTTTTAGATCTTCAGATAACCGCTCTCTGAGCATTTTGATTTCGGCAAGGGAAAATTCCTCTCCCCCATTCTTTTCCACTTCAAGATAGAGGAGCTGGATCTTATCTTCACGCAATGAACTCACAAAGTTTGAATCAGAAATCACACTGATCTGAGGAAAATAGACCCTGATCACTTTAATGAGATGCCTCTCCTCAAAAACTTCATTGTCATTGAGAAAATTCATTCCAATAAAAATGCCCAAAACCCGTTTGGTCCCAAACGGCAAGTGAAGCTTAGTCTTGCACAATTTTAACGTCAGATGCCGCACTCCAGGCACAGTTTCGATCTGCTGCCGGATCGCCTTACGGAAGAGATAAAAAACATAGATGATCCGGCTCATATGCCCATATTCCCTGGCCCCCTTGAACTCCTCATTACACATCACCAAAAAATGCTGCATCTGAGTAAAGATGTCCGAATCAAAATCATCTGGCCTCTTTTCGAGAAGCGATGCGATTCTTTCCTGGATCAATGAGGTCTTTTGATCAGCAGATAAGCCTTTAATCTCCAGGATACGATTAGCATGGTACACAGAAACCAATCCTAAGCGAATTTCTGTTTCCAGAATAGGCAGATTACTCCGCACGATCTCCATTTCGGAAAGCTCGCCGACCGAAATGACCATTTCACTCACAGTAAAAACTTCATCTGTCAGCTCGGGCAACTTAAAATCGGTCGCAAAAAAGGAAGAGATGTTAAGCCTGCGCCCCGGCAACAGCCAGCGGTGGATCATTTCATAGAAAAATTTTACCGCGTTAGCCCGATGGTGCGTTAACAAGAACACCGAAACATTGTAAGGAGACTCTCCCCACTCGGTCCAGCGGATGACCGGAAGGATTTTATGAAACTCCTCGATAGCTCCCTCATAATCTCCCTCCCCCCCTCCTTCCTCCGACTCGGAAAAGAAAAAATCTGGAGGCAACAGCTTGGCCAAGGCATTTCGAATAGACCCACTATAAATCAAGCGATAGGGATTATCCGAAACGCTATCGAGAACAGTCGTGATCTGCGGGAAACGATGTGAGGATGCCTGAGTGATCATCTGCTATTCCTCATAGATGCAAGGTTGATTAGTCACTTTTTCCCAAGGCCCTATCAAGGTTCCTTGACTATACCGCAATTCTGGGTCAAAAAAGGAACGAATATGCAAACTCAATAAATTTTTTTCTGCAAGCTTGATGCAACGGGAGTGCAAAATCTCAGCACCCTTCTCAACGATCTCCAATGCATTCTTGTAAGAAAGCCGCCCTAGCACTTTGGCATAAGGATTGCTTTTGGGGTCCTCCTCGCAAATGCCGGGCACATCCTTATAAAACTCGATGACGCTTGCACCTAAAGCCACCCCAAGAGCTACAGCTGTCGTGTCCGACCCCCCTCTTCCAAGGGTTGTGATCTCACCTTCTTTGCTTACCCCTTGAAACCCCGCAACGATCACGATCCGCCCTTCATTAAGGTGCTTCTTAAGACGATGCGGTCTGACATCAGTAATTCGCGCTTCAGAATGCAAACAGGATGTAATGATGCCTGACTGACTTCCTGTGAAACTAATCGCTTCTTTATTTTTGAATTGCAAAGCCATGGCTAGGAGTGCCACACTGATTCTTTCTCCCACAGAGACCAGCATGTCCTGCTCGCGCAGAGGCGGTTCTGGATGGACTTTTTTAGCAAGGGCCAAAAGCTGATCGGTCGTGTCCCCCATCGCACTGACGACAACGATGACTCGAGCATTGCTTGCTCGATTTAAAATAATTTCTGCAATGCGAGAGAACTGTTCCGTGCTCGAAACCGCCGCCCCGCCAAATTTCATTACAATCGTTTCCATAAGCAGACGTCAATGCTTGAACAAAGGATTAAAACAATCCTAATAAATTTTTCAAACTCTGGCAATAGAATTCAGCAAACCGTCATGCAGGAGCCTTGGATTTTTTACCGTTGCTTATATTACGAATCTTTTGATAGCATCTTCCCTTTAAACCCAAATAGATGGGCTTCATTTATAAACCCCAGGAGTAACCCTTAACATGTCCAAAGCAACAAAAAACGATTGGAACCAAAGCAAAATCATCGATGATGTAGACTTTCATGAAGAAGACGTGAAGCAGTTCATGAGCCTTTTGAACCGTAAAGAAGAGGCCGCCGGCGAAGGATCTGTCTCATCAATGAGCACAGGCCAAATCCTCAAAGGAAGAGTTGTAGAAATCACAAAAGATTTTGTTGTAGTAGATGTAGGTTTAAAATCGGAAGGGCTTGTTCCAATTGGAGAATTTCCAGAACCAAGCGAACTCTATTTGGACAATGAAGTTGAAGTCTATCTCGACCAAACAGAAGGTGAAGACGGTCAAATTGTACTTTCACGAGATAAAGCGCGCAGACAAAGGCAATGGGAATACATCGTTAACCACTGCAATGAAGGCTCCATTGTTAAAGGTAAAGTCATCCGGAAAGTCAAAGGCGGCTTAATGGTCGACATCGGCATGGAAGCATTCCTACCAGGTTCGCAAATTGACAACAAGCGTATTAAGAACCTCGATGAGTTTATCGGTGAATCTTACGACTTCAAGATCCTCAAAATTAACACTGAGCGCAAAAATATCGTCGTTTCCCGCCGAGAACTTCTCGAAGAGGAAAGGATCTCTCGCAAAGCTGAAATGTTAGAAAACATCAATGAAGGCGAGCTCCGAAGAGGTGTTGTGAAAAACATCACTGATTTCGGTGTGTTCCTCGATCTCGATGGAATCGATGGACTACTTCACATTACCGACATGACATGGAAGAGAATCAAGCATCCTTCTGAAATGGTAGCTCTCGGACAAGAACTTGAAGTGATCATCCTCCACGTGGACAAAGAAAAAGGCCGAGTCGCTCTCGGAATGAAGCAAAAAGAGAACAATCCTTGGGAAGAGATCGAAATGCGCTATCCTCCAGGAACAAAGGTCCACGGCAAGATCGTCAACTTGGTCCCTTACGGAGCATTCATCGAAATTGAGCCAGGCATCGAAGGGCTTATCCACGTCTCTGAAATGTCATGGGTAAAAAATGTGACCGATCCTAGTGAAATCGTCCAAAAAGGCGATGAAGTCGAAGCAATTGTCCTCTCCGTTCAAAAAGAGGAAGGAAAAATCTCTCTCGGGATCAAACAAACAGAAAAAAATCCATGGGACGATGTAGAGAAAAAGTTTCCGATCGGCAGCAGTGTAACAGCAGAGATCCGCAACCTGACTAACTACGGCGCATTTGTAGAGCTTGAACCAGGAATTGATGGACTGATCCACATTTCCGATCTCAGCTGGATTAAGAAGGTCTCCCACCCATCTGAAGTCTTGAAAAAAGGCGACAAGGTCGAGGCGGTTGTTCTGTCTGTTGACAAAGAGAGCAAAAAAATCACTCTCGGGGTCAAGCAGCTCAGCAACAATCCATGGGAAACCATTGAAAAGACAATGCCTGTTGGAACACTTGTTAAAGGAATCGTTTCCAAAATCACAGCTTTCGGCGCATTTGTCGAACTCGATAATGGAATTGAAGCTCTCGTCCACGTTACAGAACTCTCCGACCAACCATTCGGAAAAGTCGAAGATGTTGTTAACAAAGGCGAAGAAGTCACAGCTAAAGTCATTAAACTGGACCCTGAACACAAGAAAATCGCTCTTTCGATCAAAGACTACCTAGTCGACAAGAACAAGTTTAATCGAGACGACATCGTTGTCGGCACTTCAAAAGCAAAAAAAAGTAAGAAAAGTGAAGAAGATGTGACCGAGGAAAACGACTAGTAAGAAACGACTCGACTTTGTGTCGAAAAGCTAATTATGAACGCGGAGTCAGTATAGACCCGCGTTTTATGCAAAAGTAAATTCAAAAATTCAGCACGCCCTAAACCGATTTTTGAGTTCACTTGTGTATAATCAATTAGGAAGAGGCTTAATTTCAGATGAATAAAGACCTAGTCGCCATCTTTGAATATTTAGAAAGAGAAAAAGGGATCAAGCGAGAAGTCATTATCACGGCTATCGAAGAATCTCTACGAGCCGCTGCTCGTAAAAGCGTGAAAGGCTTGATCAATGTTTCCGTCCAGATCAATGCGAAAACCGGAAACATCGACGTCATTGCGCAAAAAGAGGTTGTCGACATGGTGACTATTCCCGAAGAAGAGATCTCATTGGAAGATGCTCGAGTCCTTAACCCTTATTGCGAAATTGGACAATGGGTGGATATCTCCGTGACTCCTCAAGATTTTGGAAGAATCGCTGCTCAAACAGCACGGCAGGTCATCTCTCAAAAATTGCGAGGCGCCGAGAGGGATGTCATTTACGAAGAATATCGGCACAGGATCAATGAAATTATTTCTGGAACAGTCAAGCGCATCGTCCGCGGAGCAACACTTATTGTTGACCTTGGAAAAGTAGAAGCCATTTTGCCTGATCGCTACTATCCGAAGACAGAGAAGTACAATGTTGGCGACCGCGTGCAAGCTCTTTTACTTGAGGTCCGCGATACAGAAAGCGGCGGAGCAGAGGTCCTTCTTTCCAGATCTCATCCTGAATTTGTCGCCCAATTATTTTCTCAGGAAGTTCCTGAAATTCACGAGGGAACAATCATCATTGAGAAAATTGTTCGCGATGCTGGATACCGCACAAAGCTAGCAGTACGTTCCCAAGACCCCAAAATTGATCCTGTGGGCGCTTGTGTCGGAATTCGAGGCAATCGCGTTAAAAATATTATCCGTGAACTCAATAATGAAAAAATCGACATCATCCCATTCACAGAAGATCCAGTCCAACTTCTACAAAATGCGTTGACACCTGTCGAAATCAAAAAAATCAACGTCAACGACGACGGGTCATCCATTTCGATTGTTGTCACAGATGAAGACTATCCTGCTGCACTTGGAAAGCGCGGTATGAATGCGCGACTCAATGGAGAACTCATTGGGGCCGAACTTCATGTGCAAAAAATGAGCCAATACCAAAGCGCAATGAACATCGAACGGGCACAACTTGCACTTGCTGAAGATCCTTCACTTGACGAACCCTTATCTGTTGAAGGGGTTAACAGTATGATTATCGAAAGTTTGGTCAGCGCTGGATTTAATACGATACGTAAGGTACTGAGTGCTACACCAGAACAACTTTCTTCAATTCCTGAAATCAGCATTGAAATGGCTTATAAGATACTTGAACAAATCAGAAAAAAGAGGGTCTAACAGTTGGCCAAAAATCTAAAATTAAACGTCAAAAATGCACAGCTAGCCGAAGCTCTTAAGATCGGACAGCTCAAAAAAACCTCTGATCTGAAGAAAAAGAAAACGGACACGGTGGAAGCAGAACCTGCATCAACTGAAAGAAAAGAAGAGAGTGTATCTGTGGAAATAGCCCATACGAAACATGCGGCTCCTCTTGCTGAATCTAACGAGTCCAAGCCATCCATAGAACGTAAACCTGAAGCTGTTCGCCCTGATAAAGTTGCAGAACGTCCAACAGAACCTGAAATGAGAGAGAAAGCTGAGCAACCCGAGGCTCGCCAAGAAGCTCCTCTAGCAAGACCTCAAGAAGGGACACAGCGACCTGCGCAACCTTCCTATCAGCAACAAAATCCCTATCCTCAGTACAGGCCACGCCCTTCCCAACCGCATCATGGTAACGAACAACACCGTGAAGGTGGCTATGCAAGCGGAGGCCATCGTCGTGAAGGCAGCGGATATACACCCGGTGGTCCTCGACGCGAAAGCAGTGGATATACACCCGGTGGTCCTCGACGTGAAAGCAGTGGATATACACCCGGTGGTCCTCGACGCGAAAGCAGTGGATATACACCCGGTGGTCCTCGACGCGAAAGCAGTGGATATACACCCGGTGGCCCTCGACGCGAAAGCAGTGGATATACACCCGGCGGCCCTCGACGCGAAAGCAGTGGATATATACCCGGCGGCCCTCGTCGTGAAGGCGGCGGTGGATATGTACCTGGCAGCCCTCGTCGTGAAAGCAGTGGATATATACCCGGCGGCCCTCGTCGTGAAGGCGGCGGTGGATATGTACCTGGCAGCCCTCGTCGTGAAGGCTACACTCCAATGAACAGACCAGCTATTCCTGGAAAAGAAGTGCATGGCGAGCCAAGGAAGTCGCACCCTACAAAAGAACCCGTTAAACCTGACCTCAGAGAGGAGGAAGGCAAAAAAACCGCATTTAAGGATTTCCGTGAATACAAGCCTTCCAAAAAAGGCGGAGCGGTTGAAAAGACGTTCGACTCACGCGATCGGCAAGGCCTTCGAGCTGACCTTGAAGAGCAAGGCTGGAGAAAAAAACGCCCTTCGCACAAGATGCGCCCCATTCAGCAAGAGGAGGTTATTCGACCAAAAGAACTAAAGGTCCGCGTGCCGATCTCTGTTAAAGATCTCGCCTCTGAAATGAAGCTAAAGGCCTCTCAGCTCATTTCTAAGTTATTTATGAAGGGAGTCGTGATCACCTTAAATGATCTTCTAGATGATGAAACAACTATCCAATTGCTTGGCCATGATTTTGATTGCGAAATCAGGATCGATACCGCAGAAGAAGACCGGGTACGCATCACTGATAAGACAATTAAAGCAGAAATTCAAGAATCTGAACCAAATTCCCTCATTCTTCGACCGCCTGTTGCAGCGTTCATGGGCCACGTCGATCACGGTAAGACAAGCTTGATCGATGCGATCCGCAAGTCGAACCTAGCAGCCGGAGAAGCTGGAGAAATTACTCAGCATATCGGCGCGTTTAAATGCCATACGCCTGTTGGCGATCTGACAATCCTCGATACACCGGGCCACGAAGCGTTTTCTGCTATGCGAGCTCGAGGAGCAGACGTTACCGATATCATCGTATTGGTCGTTGCCGGCGATGAAGGGATCCGAGCGCAAACGATCGAAGCGATCAACCAAGCTCAAGCAACCAGCGTCCCTATTGTTGTCGCGATCAACAAATCTGACAAACCGAATTTTAATGCCGACAATGTCTTCCGCCAGCTTGCAGACCAGAACCTCCTACCTGAAGCATGGGGAGGGACCACGATTACTGTTAACTGTTCTGCGGTCACAGGCACTGGAATCAAAGAACTTCTAGAAATGCTTGCCCTTCAAGCTGAAATTCTTGAATTGAGAGCAAATCCGATCTCCCGAGCTCGAGGTACTGTCATCGAGTCTGAAATGCACAAAGGGATGGGAGCTGTCGCTACGGTTCTTGTTCAGAATGGTACTTTGCGGCTAGGAGATGCCATCGTTTTCGCACAGCATTTTGCACGCGTAAAAACGATGCAGGATGAACACGGGCGCGATATCTCAGAAGCAACGCCTTCCACTCCTGTAAAAATCACAGGTCTGTCGGGGCTACCGGAAGCAGGAAGCGAGTTCATCGTTGTCGCTAATGAAAAAGAAGCTCGAGAACTTGCAGAAAAACGTTCCGAAGGCAAGAGAAATGCGCAACAACTACTTATGAAGCGTGCTGGCCTGGAAAGTCTCCTTCAAGATAAGCAAACAGCTCAGAAAAAGGTCCTGAACTTGATCTTGCGCGGCGACGTTCAAGGTTCCGTTGAGGCCTTGAAGATCTCATTGCAAAAGATCCAATCCAACAAGGTCGATATCAACTTCATTTCAACAAGTGTTGGAGAGATTTCTGAATCTGATGTCCAGTTGGCTGCAGCTTCAAAAGCAATCATCTTAGGCTTCCATACACAAATTGAGAGCCATGCCGACTCGCTGATCAAAAAACTTAAAGTCGTCGTCAAAATGCACGATATCATCTACCATGCTGTTGATGACATCAGAGAATTAATGCTCAACCTGCTCGATAAAATTCCTCAAGAAACAGATACCGGAACTGCTGAAGTCGTCGCTGTCTTTAAAGCATCTCAGCTTGGCGTCATTGCAGGTTGTATGGTTACCGACGGCCTGATTAAGCGCTCGCATAACATGCGACTGATTCGCGACGGACAGCTCGTTTGGAAAGGATCTATCGCTTCTCTCAAGCGAGTCAAGGAAGATGTTCGAGAAGTTTCCAAGGGGTTTGAATGCGGCATTCTCTTGCAGAATTTCAACGAAGTGAAAGTTGGTGATATTTTGCAAGCCTTTGAAATCACCTATTTAACACAAGAGCTCTAAATGGTCAAGAATCGCATCGTACGACTCAATTCTCTTTTAAAAGAGGTGATATCGGAAGTGATCCATCGAGAAGTGCGCAATCCTCTAGTCAATGAATTCGTCACGGTGACGGCCGTGGATATTTCTAAAGATTTGCAGCATGCTAAAGTTCACATCAGCGTCATTGGAACTCAGGAAGCAAAAGATCAAACGATCCGCGCCCTGCAATCCGCTGCTGGCTTTATCGCGATCCAATCTTCTAAAAAAGTGGTGATGCGCTACTTCCCTGTATTAACATTCAAACTGGATTCTTCCGTTGAGCAGCAATTCAAAATTGACTCTCTGTTGACCAAGATCCACATTGAGCAAAAGTTAAGAAAAAGCCCCCCTTCAGACAGCAATATTGAAAACCACTGAGAGTTGCTTGGACGGTATTCTTCCCCTTAACAAACCTATTGGAAAAACCTCCTTTAACATGATTTCTTTGCTTCGCAAAGTCACCGGGATCCGTACAATCGGACATGCAGGAACGCTTGATCCATTTGCAACAGGCGTCATGGTCTTGCTGATCGGCAGGACCTATACACGCATGTCAAATCAATTTCTTAATCAAGATAAGCAATATCGGGCCCGCGTGCACCTAGGGGTCTCGACGGACACATATGATCCGGAAGGGGTAGTAACCGACACCTCTCCACTCATTCCTACAAGAGAGAACATTGAAAGTACAATCCTCCAATTTCAAGGGACGATCCGTCAAGTTCCTCCTATGTTTTCAGCAAAAAAGGTCCAAGGCAAAAAGCTGTATGAACTTGCGCGCAAAGGGATGACGATTGAAAGAACGGCAGTCCAAGTCACAATGCGTATCGAAATTCTCGACTATGCCTATCCCTATTTGGATATCGATGTCCATTGTTCAAAAGGAACCTATATCCGATCTCTTGCCCATGATATCGGACAAGTGCTAGGATGTGGAGCTCATCTGACAACGTTAATGCGAGTGCGAAGTGGAGCATTTACAATCGAAGATTGCTGTGAAGTCGAGCACTTAACTGATCCTCTTTACAATTGGCAAAAGCACTTGCAGAAGAGCTTGAATCTTGTGTAGCTCGTTTTAAAAGAGATCTCATGATCATTTGCCATACTCTTAGCAAGATCCCCTCTTTGCCAAAGCCTATCGGCTTATCAATCGGCTCCTTCGATGGCGTTCACTTAGGCCACCAAGCCCTTTTCCGGTTTTTACGCCAAAAAGTCTCATCCCAAGGAACCGTTGCAGCGCTGACATTTGCTAATCATCCTTCTCAGTTGTTCAATGGACATACTCCAACGCTCCAGCTCTGCACGTTAGAGCACAAATTAAAACTGTTTAAGGAACTGGGAATCGATTTGGTCATTTTGATCGAGTTCAATGCAGAATTTGCTAAACAACCATTCGATGCATTTCTTAAAGAATTAAAACAGGGGATTCCTTTTTCCTTTCTTGCGTTGGGAGAGGATGCATGCTTTGGAAAAGACCGCCAGGGCAAACCAGATGCTGTAAAAGCGCTTGCTCCTCTCCTGGATTTTGAAGTGAAGTATCTGAATAAAATGCTCTGGAAAGACCAACCCATCTCCTCCGGGCGCATTCGTAAAGCTCTTCAGGAAGGTAACTTAGCTGAAGTGTCTGCCCTTTTAGGTCGTTCCTATTCCGTGTTTTCTTCCTTAAGCAATAAGAATGGCCGCTATGAAGTGACAGCTTCAAATCTATGCCTTCCCCCTGATGGCATTTACCCCATGAAGGTCGAGGGAATTGTACCGACCCTTCAGGGGCAAGCAGCGATCTACAATGGAACTAAGACTATTCAGCTCGATTTTTCCGTCAAAACTCCATTCCTCTCTGAAAGCCCGGTTGAAATTTTATTTTCTTGATTCAAGGAGGGAGCCCGCAAAACAACCTGAACAACCGGGAATTTGACAAGGAAGTATCTTAACCCATTATTCAGGTTCTTACATTTGAACCAAGCTGCGTTCTTAAGACCAGTTCGCTTTCAAGGTCGCTTCATTGGCCAACATCACATCTAAATTGATCATTATACTATTTATAAAAAATAAGTTTTAGTTTTTCGCCCACTCTCTCTAGGAAATTTCTCGAATGAAGCCCAGACTCAACGAAGCTTGAATAGCTCATCTTTTAACCTGCCCACTTGCGTCCCCAATTTGATGAAAAACAGGCAACTAAAAAATAAAAATTATTTTTGATAAATGGTGTTGCATAACCCGATTTACGTACCCGTCGATTGGGTTATGCAAGATGTCTAATAAGTTTTACAATTCCCTTCTTAGGTTCTGTTGTTTTTTACCTCATTTTTCTTTCTTAAACTCCTGAGATCCTTCTTGAAAAAGACTGCTCAATTGATTAACATTAGCCTCCAAATCTTCTTTTAATATGAGATAACGAACAATGGCTGGACTTTCTTGTGGAATCGTGGGATTGCCCAATGTGGGCAAATCCACCCTGTTTAATGCCCTGACACGCAAAGCTGCTCCTGCAGCTAACTATCCTTTCTGCACCATTGATCCCAATGTCGGCATCGTTGATCTCTCCGATCCCCGTTTAAAAATTTTATCCGATATCTCCGGTAGCAACAAGATTATCCCAGCAACAGTCACTTTTGTCGATATTGCAGGCCTTGTCAAGGGGGCCTCTCAAGGGGAAGGGCTTGGCAACCAATTCCTGACGAATATTCGAGAAACCGATGCCATTGTCCATGTTGTCCGCTGCTTTGAAAATGATGATGTGATCCATGTTGCAGGAAAGGTCGATCCGATCGCTGATATTGAGGTGATCAACCTTGAACTGATCCTTTCCGACTTACAAATGGCAGAGAACATCGCCTCCCGCCTTGAAAAACAGGCCAAAGGGAAAAAAGAGCTTGTGCCTGTCGTCGACACGTTAAAAAAGGCCATTGAGCACCTGAACCAAAGCCGCCCCCTCCGCACCTTAGATCTAACCGTCGAAGAACGAGGACATATCGAAGACTATCCTTTCTTGACCGACAAGAAAGTGATCTACGCCACCAACGTATCAGAAAGCTCTCTTCCCTCAATGGAGAATGAACATGTTGCCCGCGTCCGCGAATATGCGGAAAAAGAAGGGAACCGAGTCATTCCAATCTGCGCTAAATTAGAAGAAGAAGTCGCGCAGCTGACCGACGCGGAAGCCAGAGAATTCCTCAACTCTATTGGAGTCGAAGAGACCGGTTTGAACCGCTTGATCAAAGGCGCTTTTGAAACGCTAGGGTTGATCACCTACATCACGACTGGCGAGATTGAAACTCGAGCTTGGACGATCAAGAAAGGCACCAAAGCTCCAGAAGCTGCAGGCAAAATCCACACTGACATTCAGAAGGGTTTTATCCGCGCTGAGGTGATCGGTTTTGACGATATAGTCAAATATCAAGGACGGGTCGGTGCACGAGAAGCTGGAAAAGCCCGCTCGGAAGGCAAAGACTATATCGTTCAAGATGGGGACGTTATCCTCTTCTTCCATAATTAGAGGAAGAAATCACAATGACTACTGAACTATTTATTACTTGTCCGGAAAACCTCGAACTGCTGTTGCACGATGAGCTGCGCTCTTTAGGCTTAAAAGACCTCCGCAAAGGATTTCGCGGCGTCTATGCTCCTGTATCGATGCATGCAGTTTATACAGCTAACTATTGCTCTAGAATTGCCACGCGCGTCCTTTGCCCCTTGATGTCTTTTTCCTGCCGCAACCGTAATGATATTTATCGAGCAGCCAGAGAAATTTCATGGGCAAAATTTTTTAAGTCGAACGAGACCTTTGCGATCGATGCGAACGTCACTCATCCCAATCTGACCAATTCCCTATTTGCAGCGCAAGTGATGAAAGATGCTATTTGCGATCAAATCAGAGAAAAGACTGGCAACCGCCCTTCTGTCAATGTCAAAAATCCCGATATCCAGCTCAACCTCTTCATCCACTACAACAAAGGGGTGATTAGCTTGGATACGTCGGGAGCTCCCCTCTTTAAACGAGGGTGGCGCTCAGCTTCAACAACGACTTCGATCCAAGAGAACCTTGCAGCAGCTCTCCTATTTCAAGCGGGGTATAATTCCGATACCATCCTTTGTGATCCGTTCTGCGGATCTGGAACGTTTCTTATTGAAGCAGCCATGATCACAACGCACACTCCTGCTGGATATTTTCGCAATCAATGGGGATTCTTCCATCTCCCTCAATTCAAGCAGTCTGAATGGGAGAGCTTCAAGCAAGCAAAAGATGCGCTCCGCACGCCATTAGAAAAAGGGAAGATCTTTGGCGCTGACAAGGACCTCAAAACACTTCAGACCTGCAAAGATCATGCTAGGAGAATCGGCTGCCCTAACAGCATCGTTCTCCAGCATGCCGATATCATCCGTTATACCCCTCCAACAGCCCCTACTCTGATTCTAACAGACCCACCTTATGGAAAGCGCCTGGAGACTTCACATACGATTTTTAAGGAATTAGGCGAGTTCATTAAGCGGGTGCGGTCTCCATCCACCATTACGTTTGTATTAGCTCCTGATGGACGCTATCTAGAGGCCACTGGGATTGGGATCTATAAAGAGTTCCCTTTCTCTCATGGAGGATTAACTGTTTCTGCATTCGAGCTCAATAGATATCGCTATACCGATCGTGACTGAAAAATTTGCATGACAAAAAATTCCGTTGACATCATCATGTTTTCTCATGTTGAGCGACCACGAACGAGACCAACTCAAAGCACAGCATAAGAGAGACGGTCGGGTGCGT
>JACCEC010116246.1_pt1 | contig 27432 bp, 35 predicted proteins | sample 7450121 | NCBI WGS metagenome assembly JACCEC01 (sample SAMN15323455, study PRJNA562643) | freshwater metagenome | isolation source: river surface water | place: USA:Blue River Watershed | collected 2017-08-18 | reverse complement strand
TATTGTTTTTACCAACAATGACTAGATGGAGATTACCATTAAAAAATCCTGTGTGGGATGTTGAGTGGAGCTCCGATTTATTAAAACACGAAGATTATGAAAAACAATCTTTATTAGATTATTTTATAGGAAGTTTAGGATATGCTGCATACCCCACACATGGTGAGCGAGAACTTGAAGAACCATTATCTTTAATGCCATATACCACATTTGAACCAACAAAAAATTATGCAGATTTGTTGGATAATTTGGATGCTAATGAATTTCATAAGATTAAAAAAAATATATCCAACTTATCAATCGGTGATATAAATTCAATTATTGCAGCCTCAAATGCTAATTTAAAAAATATGAATGAAATATTAAATTCATTTAAAAAATATTTTCCATTTCAAATTTATATAGTAAGTTGGACAAATGAATATGATGAAAATATAGTTGATAGTAAAAAACATTTAGAAAACAATTTAAAAGAATGGCATACGCAACATATGGATTATATTGAAACAAATGGAACATCTGGAAAAATTCACGATTTTCATTGGTCTCAAAAAATGAATAAACTATTTGCAGATTATCTTATTGTTAAATTTCCACAATATTTTAACTTATGAGTATAAAGAGTTCTAAAGAAAACCTTAGTAAAACGGAAAAACCGCAAAAATTCGAATACATATTTGAAGATGATGAATCTAAATCTATTTGGAAATATGACTTGAAGAAATTCCCGAATGGGCCCGTTTCGGTTGAATATCATTGGAAAGCACATTATCTAAAAGAATTAGAATTAAAAAGAAAAAGAGGAAGATAATTTGGTTGTATCAAATTTTTTCCTTATATTTACTTAACAAACAAAAACAAAAAACAATGGCTAGTAAAAAAGAAGAATTGTTTCAAACTATGAAAGAGTTATGGAATAAGTTCGAAGAAGAGCACAACAAGACAACAAAAGTTTCACAAAAGAATGCAAGAACTTTGATTGGTGACCTTAAAAAATTGGTAACAGATTATCGTCAGGCTTCGGTAGAAGAAACTAAACAATAGTAAACCCAAAGGGTGTGAATGGTAATCGCACCCTTTTTTATTTTTTAACCAAAAAAACAAATATGAAAAAGACAATTTTGTCGTTAGTATTCGCAGCATTTACAATGGTAGGTTTTGGACAAATTACGACCTCAACCATTTCAGGTGTTGTAAAGAATGAAAAAAAGGAAGTGTTGGTAGGCGCAACTATTCACGCAACACACACTCCAACAGGAACAGAGTACAAAACTACAACGAACAAAAGTGGTGTTTATGTATTACCAGCGGTAAGAGTTGGTGGTCCATATGTAATCCATGCATCGTTTGTTGGTTTTAGAAAAGGAGAAGAGATGGATGTTAATACTCAATTGGGTTTAACATCAAATGTAGACTTCATTTTGATTGATGAAGCGAAGGCTCTTAAAGAAGTTGTTGTAGTAGGAACAAAATCTGGTATTTTCTCAAAAGAAAAGACAGGTGCAGCTCAACAATTTGGAAGAAGAGAATTAACTACTATTCCAATTACGGGAGCTAGAACTATTGATGGAGTTACAAAATATAATCCATTCGGTAGTGGTAACTCTTTTGGAGCACAAGATTCTCGTTTGAACAACTTCACAATTGATGGTTCTCAATTTAATAACAACTTCGGTTTGGGTTCATCTGCACAAGCAGGTGGTAGAACTGGTGCAAGTGCTATTTCATTGGATGCAATTGAACAATTACAGGTTAACATCGCACCATTTGATATTCGTCAAAGTGGATTCACCGGTGCAGGTATCAACGCTGTAACTCGTTCTGGTTCTAATGAAATTGAAGGTAGTGTTTACCAAACACAAAGAGATAATAGTTCTCGTTATGTTGGTGATAATGCTAGAGGTGTAACCGTAACTGCATCTAAATTTGATGAAAAAGTTCAAGGTTTTCGTTTAGGAGCGCCAATTATTAAGAACAAATTGTTCATCTTCGGTAATTACGAACAAATTGAAAGAACTGAACCCGGTACTACTTGGATTTCGGAAGGCTCACCACTCACAGGTACACAAGTATCTCGTGTAAAATACTCCGATATGCAAGCTCTTTCAAACTTTATGAAAGAGAAGTTTAATTATGTAACAGGTCCTTGGGAAGGTTATTCTAATACAAATGCTTCTAAAAAGTTTTTGATTAGAACTGACTGGAACATTAACGATAAGAACAAATTGACCGCTCGTTATGTTCATCATAACTCTAATGCGGAAATTAATATTTCAAATTCACAATCAGCGGGTGCAGGTAACAGAACTACTCAATACAACGCAATGAGTTTCCAAAATAGTGGTTATATCATTATGGATAATACTCGCTCAGCGGTATTGGAATTGAACTCTAAAATCTCTAACACACTTCACAATAACTTAATCGTTTCTTACGATAAGCAAATTGAAGATAGAGCATATATGAGTGCAATGTTCCCGACTATTGATATCAGAGAAGGTGCACCAACTTATACATCAGTAGGTTTTGACCCATTCACTCCTGGTAACAAATTGAATTATTGGACATTCAATGTAACAAATAACGTTACAAAATATATGGAGAAACACACATTGGTTGGTGGTTTCAATTTTCAAAAGTATCAATCCAATAATCTATTCTTCCCAGCATCTAATGGTGTTTACATTTTCAATAGTTTAAACGATTTCTACACAGCGGCTAATCAATCTTTAGCAAATGGTGGTAGACCTTCTACATTTGCACCAGCTCGTTTCCAATTCCGTTATTCGGCATTGCCAGGAGCAGTTGAACCAATGCAGACTTTGAAAACAAATCGTTTAGATTTCTATTTGCAAGATGATTATAAAGCTTCTAAAAATCTTAATTTAAGTTTTGGTTTGAGAACAAATATCATTTCATTTGAAAATACAGCATTAGAAAATCCAGTGATTACTGCAATGACTTTTGCAAATGGTGAAAAATGGAATACGGGTGTAATGCCTAAAACGCAATTGTTATTCGAACCTCGTTTCGGATTTAACTATGACGTAAAGGGTGAAAAGAAAACACAAATTCGTGGTGGAACAGGTATCTTCACAGGTAGACCTCCATATGTGTTCCTTTCTAACCAAATCGGAAACAATGGTGTGTTGACAGGATTTATTGATGTAAGTGGTGCAGCAGCAGCTCAATATGGTTTTACTGCAAATCCAAATCAATACTTTATTCCTTCAACTCCAACTTTACCTTCAACATTTGATTTAGCATTAACAGATGCTAACTACAAAATGCCACAAGTTTGGAAATCAAATTTAGCAGTTGACCAAAAATTACCTTGGTTGGGATTGGTAGCAAGTGTTGAATTACTTTACAATCAAACTATTAACGCAGTTCATTATTACAACGCTAACTTGGATGCGCCTGTTGGAACATTGGGTGGTGTTGATAACAGACCTCGTTTCGCAGGAACTGATGCTGGTGTAAGAGTAAACGATAACGTATCAATGGCAGCAGTTCTTACAAACAGAAACGGTGCATACAATCGTTCAGCAACATTTAAGTTAGAAAAGCCAGTATCTAAAGGTCTTTGGGGTTATGTAGCTTACACAGCTGCAAAAGCTGAAGATTTTATGGATGCAGGTTCCATAGCGAGTGGTAGCTGGCAATCAGCATTATCTACAACAAATAATAACGATTTAGGCCTTTCAATTTCTTCTAATTTAGTAAGAAATCGTATAGTAGGTTTATTGGGTTATCGTTTGGATTATGGTAAGAAATATGGTGGAGCAACTACATTCACATTGGGATATGTAGGAGCACAAAACAATCCATTCTCTTATATTGTAGCAGGTGACCTTAATGGAGATAGAGTATCTAACAATGAATTGATATTCGTTCCACTTAAAGGTTCTGATATTCGTTTCTCTACATTGACAGTTGGTAGTGGTGCAACCGCAGTAACTTATACAGAAGCTCAACAACAAGAGGCTTTTGATAAGTTCATTAACCAAGACCCTTACCTATCAACTCGTAGAGGTCAATACGCAGAAAGAAACGCATTAGCACTTCCTTTCTTACATAGATTTGACCTTTCAGTTGCACAAGACCTATTTGTTAAGATTGGTGGAAAGAGAAATGCTTTCCAAATCAGAGCAGATATCTTAAACTTTGGTAATATGTTGAATAACAAATGGGGTGTATCTCAAAGAGCAGGTGCGCCACAATTGTTGAACTTTGTAAGCAGAGATGCTAATAACGTTCCAACATATAGATTGGCAACTCAAAGAGATGCTAGTGGTGTAACATATTTAGCTAAAGACACTTATATGTTCAATTCATCAGTATTTGATGTGTGGACAGCTCAGCTAGGTATTCGTTATACATTTGGCAAATAATAAACAACAAACAACAAACACAAATTGGGGAGTAGAAATATTCCCCATTTTTGTTTTGGAAAATTCAAATATATTTCGTATATTAGTTATTATTAACAATAAAAAGAAACAAAGTTATGGCAAAGTATTATTCAGTATTAGTTGCAGTAGAAGTAGAAGATGCAAAAGGAAAAATTAAGAAAAACAAAGAGCAGTATTTAGTAGATGCATTATCCGTTACAGAAGCTGAAGCAAAGTTAGTAAACAAATTTACAAAGGATGCAGTAAAGCTTGAATACGAAGTAGTGAAAGTATCTGAAACAAAAATTATTGAAGTATTTTAATGAAAATAGGAATTGATTTCGCTTCTTTAGAGGATATTTCTAATATTCTTTGGTGTATAAAAAATTTAAATCTTCAAAAAGTTAAAGATAAAAAAGAATTTATCTTTAGCGATTTAAATGATACATTTATTTTCGTGCAAAACTCGATGGGAACTCCATCGGATTCAATAAAAGATTGTGATATTAAAATTAGAGCATATCATACATTTCAAGAATGGAAAAATATGATTGGTTATGATTTATTGATTCAATCTCAAATAGTTGAAAATTATCACATCTATAACAATGATTTAAAAGAATTTTTAGATGCCGGACATATCGCATTATCTTCGGCATCTATTTCTTTTAATCACCCAAATTTTTATTACGAACCGCTTTTTAATATAAATTACTTTTATTATTTTTATGGTGCAAATTATATTAATTTTTACAAAACAAAAAATGATAAAATTAATTTAATTGGAACATATCATAAAGAAGGTGGAAAATCGTGGAGAGATGAAATTTTTAATAATATTAAAAAGGATTTGGGAAATGATTTAATTAGTTTTAAAAATAATGATTATAATCTTAAAAATTTATATCAACCATATTCAAATGAACATGAAATTGGATTTAATTTGTGGGGATTAAATCATATATCTACATATATAGATTATAAAATGGCCTCCTGTAATTTAATTTTTGAAACCATGCAACATGATGGTAATAATGAAGAGCAAGATACCAGAATGTTTGGAAGAAGATATATTACAGAAAAAACAACGAAAGCATTGTTATATTGTGAAGAAGAAATATTTTTCATTTGGTATGGACCACAGGATATTTATGAATATTTAATGAAAATGGGATTTTGGTTTTATAATTCCGAATTTTATAAAGGAGATATGAAACAATCCGTTTATGATGCATCATCCGAATTAAAGAAACTAAAAATAGAATTAGGAAATAATAATGCAGTTTACGATTATCTAAAACAAAATTATGGACATAAACTGAAATCAAATGTAGAATTGTTTTATAAAATGTTAGATTGTTATTACAAAAAAGATGAAGTTTTAAATTTAATAAAAAATGCAAAAAGAAATTAAAGAAGAAAAAGAACTAATACTTAAAAGAGTTCCACCAGGAGACAGATGGGTGTTCGCAACAACCCCAAAAGGAACAATCTATCCATCTCTAACCGATGCATTGGAAGCTTGGTATCAAAACACAGGTGATACTAACTTTTATATTGAAGCAAGAAAAGGAACGGTAGAAATAGTAAAGCAAGAAGAAGTAGAAATACCGACTAAGAGATTTTCACTATATGGAGAAGATTAAAACATTGGTTATAGCGAGTGGATATTTTAATCCAATACACGAAGGACATTTGGAATATCTCAATCGTTCAAAAACGCTTGGGGATTTTTTATTTGTAATAGTTAATAATGATTATCAAAGAAAATTAAAAGGTTCTAAAGAATTTTTATCTCAAGAACAAAGAAGGATTATTGTTAAAAATCTAAAAGCAGTTGATGATGTTATAATTTCAATTGATGAAAATAAATTAGTAAATAAAACAATAGAACTGATATATAAAGAAGAGGCCTATAAATACGATAGAATACTTTTTACTAATGGTGGAGACCAAACGGAAGAAACAATTGGTGAAAAAGAGATTTGTGAAAAATTGGGTATAGAAATGGTATTTGGAATGGGAAATAAAATTCAATCATCATCTTGGTTATTAAATAAATTATGAGCTACATTATAGGGAAAGCATGTATAGGTTGTATTGATATGGGATGTTTAAAAGTATGCCCAGTTGATTGTATACATGGTCCAATCAAAAATGATGATAGTGGTAAAGGAGCATTGAATTTATCAGAGGAAGAAAAAGAAGGAAAGCAATTGTATATAAATCCAAATGATTGTATAAATTGTGGTGCATGTATATCCGAATGTCCTGTAGATGCAATATATAGAACTGAAACCGAAGCAATTGCATTAGGTGATAGTGATTCTGTATATAAAAATTATGAATTCTTTGGACTTAAATTTAACTAAAAATTTTTTATATTTATATTTAACTAAAACGTTCACTAAAACAAAAACAAATGAGCACAGTAGCATTAGTAGTAATTGTATTGGCCGTTGCCGGTGGAGTTACTTACCTTTTAATGAAAAAAGGAAAAATTCAAGACGCAAACAACAACAACATTCCTGACGTGGTTGAAAAACCAATTGAAGAAGTTAAAGAAGTTGTTAAAAAAACAACAGCAAAAGCTAAAAAAGTAGCAAAGGTTGTTGAAGAAGTTGCAAAAGAAGTTAAGGTTAAAAAGCCAGCAACTAAAAAAGCAGAAAGTAAGAAATCAGCAAAGTAAGTAAAGTAAAATCGGAGAAATAACCAATTATGGCAAAATCTACAAAGAATGATAGTAAAAAACTATCATTTGGTAAACGCAAAACAGGTCAAGCTGGCGGTAAAAAGAGTTATAACAAACATACTCCAAAACCAAAAGAATATAGAGGACAAGGTAGATAAAATGATAAAGTTAAAAGACCTTTTAAAGGAAGATGAAATCGTAAAAAACAAAAAGACCGGAAATGTCTATATGGTAAAACAAATGGACCCGGCTAAACACGATAAACCTACTCCCGCTGAAGTTGAAAAAACCAAAGCAGCAAATGGTGGACAAATTCCAAAAGGTGAAAAACCATCAGTAAAATCTACACCTCAACAACCACAAGGACAACCCCAAAAAGGACAAAAGGTAGCAGCATCGGATTTCAAATCTGCAGCTGAAAAACCTACAACAAACACAAACGGCAAAGCAGATATTCCAATGTTAAAGGATTTAATGCCAAATGCAAAATTTGACAGAAAACCATTATCAGCCGTTGAACCTATTGAAAGACAACAAATTTCCACAATTATAGATAAACTTGCCGATTTAGGTAAGCAAGCAAAAGAGAAAGGTGAAAAAGCACCTAATTTTAATTTGTGTCAAGTAACTGTTCCAGGTACTAACCTATATTGTGATGGAAACAAAGGCATTCCGAGAGAGGACATGCCACAATTTAAGGGAACTCCTATACCCGGTTCACCCGCAGACAAACTACCAAAGGATGAAAGTGGGGAAGCTGATACCGAAGAATTTTTCAAACAAATGTTAAATAAACAAGGTATTAAAGTTTCAGAACCAACGGCAGTTCCGCCAGACCGCTTAAAAGCAACACAAAGTGAACTTGTAGGAGTTAAGGTAGCAGGAATGAGTAAAGTATTAGATGACCCGAATCATCCTGCATATGGTAAAATAACCGCACCAATATATGTATCCAATGATGGATATGTATTGGATGGCCATCATAGATGGGCGGCAGTTGTTGCACATAACGCAGCAAACCCTGATAATCAAATTTCAATGAATGTTAGAGTTATTGATGAACCAATTGAACCATTAGTAAAACGTTCAAACTCATTCGCAGAACAAATGGGTATTAGAGCTAAAAAAGCAGATACTGGCGCATCGGGAGGACCACAACCGATTACTAAATAGTTTTATATTTATACTAAAACTATATAACCATGCTACTTAAAAAAGGTGATAACAACGAAAACGTAAAATTAATGCAGGAGAAATTGGGTATTTCACCTGCGGTAACAAACTTCGGTCCAAAGACAGAAGCAGCAGTAAAAGAATTTCAAGCAAAACACGGACTACCTGCAGATGGTATAGTTGGCCCAAAAACATGGGAAATGATTATGGGTCATAGTGGTGTAGTAATTGCACCTGTTCAACCTGCACCTATCATACCTGTTGGTGGATTAAAATTAGATAAATTAAAAGGACATATTCCTGATGCCGTTATTCAAATGATTCCTGATACGGCAGCTAAGTCCCAAATTAATACTCCATTAAGATTAGCACACTTCTTAGCACAATGTGGACATGAGAGTGGTGGATTTAGAGTAACACAAGAGAACTTAAACTATTCAGCAAAAGGATTGATGGGTATATTCAAAAAGTATTTCCCAGATGCAGGAACTGCTGCAGCATATGAAAGAAAGCCCGAAAAGATTGCAAACAGAGTATATGCAAATCGTATGGCAAATGGTTCGGAAGCAAGTGGTGATGGATACAAATTCAGAGGAAGAGGATATATCCAATTAACAGGTAGAGATAACTATACTCAATTTGGTAAAGCAATTGGTGAAGATATCGCATCAAATCCTGATGTAGTATCATCTAAATATGCTTTATTATCAGCAGCTTGGTTCTGGTCTAAAAACGGATTGAACAAATTAGCAGATGGCGGTGCAACGGATGCAACTGTAACATCTATTACCAAAAGAGTAAATGGTGGAACTATCGGATTACCTGATAGAATAAAACACTTTAAAGAATATTACCATTTGTTGGCTTAAATGATATTATTAAAATCTCTATTAAACGAACTATCAAATTGGACAGCTATTAAAAAAGATAGTGGTAAGCTTGTTTCTTTTATGAGCAAGCAAACTAGAGATGCTGCGATAAAAAAAGGTACACACGTTGACTCAAAAACAAACAAACCGACCAGTAAAAATAAAAAGGACAACACTAAAAAACCTGTTAGTAAACCAAAAAGAACTAATGTTTTTGGAACTAATAAAAAAGAAGAACCAATCAAATCTCCTAATGTAACTATAAAAAGCAGAACGTTAGATACAATAGATAATCTGTATGATAATATGGTTAGTCGTTGGACTGATACAAAACAAAAATCCGTTACTAAAATACAAAAAGCTGCAATAAAACAACAAGGACAGTGGATAAAAAATCTAATAAAAGATGGAGCAATTGATGCAGATAGTTATCATTTTTTAATGCTTGATTGGCAAAATAAGGCAGATAAGGATGCACTAAATTCAATAGATAAACTTTTTAAAAAACACACACCACCACCAATTGAAACAAAAGAACCGGTATATAGAGGTATTATTGTTTCAAAAAAAGAATATTTAAAATTATTAGAAGATTTTAATAATAAAAAAAATATTAAATTACCAATTAGTTCGTTTACAACATCTTTTGAATCAGCAACAAATTTTGCAAATCCAATAGAACATCCGGTTGTAAACACATCCAATAAACCTTATTCTGTTGTTTTTAGAGTTAAAAGTGAATGTGATAAGTTAAACGGATTTTCTATGAATAGTAATATTGTATCTAAACGATTAAGAGATATGGTAGAGGCCTTTTCACATGAACAGGAGGTGTTAATACCATCTAATCAAAAATACAAAGTAGACAAAATAAATTATGTTAAATTTTCAGATAAAAAATCATTTGCTAAAAGTATGGCATTTATTGATTTAGTTCAAAAATGTGCAAAAAATGAAGCAATTGAAAATGATATGGATTTGACAAATGATGAATTTTATAAGAATATATTCCAAACACATATGAGATTAGATGAGGGGGAAAATTAATTCTCCCTTTTTATTTTGTGTGTTAAATATTTTTTCGTATATTACATTTATGGAAAAAATTAAAATATTATTAAACATTTTATTGGTTACTTGCATTGTTGGATTGGCATTATCTTATGTAACACAATTATTAAACTTACCATTTAAACTAAATTTTTTAGAAGCAGTTGGTGTTTATTGTTTGTGGACTCCCATACATCATACATTTACTAGAAAAGAAAACTAATTTTAATCATATGTTTTGGTTATAATCTTATATTTATCTAAGAGAATAACCATCTATGAAACAAAAAGTAACAGCACTGGCATTAGGCCTTAAGGAAAGAGCTATATATTTCATATTAGCTCCGTTTTTAGCATTAATTGGACTTGCGTTCCTATTCCAAGTCTTTTTTGTAATCCTTCAATTTAGTGGAAACGAAAATCTTGCAACTCAAATTGCAAATGAAATTAGTTGGAGAATTGACGGAACCTTCAAAAATTCACCGGAAAACATTTGGTATAACGCAGATGAGCACATTTGGGTTGAGAGTGTAGAAAACAAAGTAAAAATTGGTAAATTAGCGGGAAACCGTAATTTAGAATTTGGTGTTAAAAATGTATTAGAAGAATACCTACAGGATAAAAATTACAATTTATCTCCTGATGCTACGCAAAAACTTAAAGTAGAAATCGTATATTTAGATGTCTTAACTACAAAGACAAACATTTCGGTATTTCATAAAGGGGAAGAAGAAGTTGTTATCAGAATGAAGGGAATCCTTTATAAAGATGGCAAAAAAGAAAAAGAGGTAATGGTTGAAGAATCATCATCAGAGATTTCCATGTCTACGCTTATTGTTGACCAAGGTGGTAAATTCAATCAAACTTCGTTATCAAACGCACTTAAAAAAGCAGCAGATAAACTAATAACAAAACTTTTTGAAAAAAAATAATATGAAAAAATTATTAAGTATTTTAGGGGTATTATTGATGGTATCCCTTTCGTCTTTTGGACAAATCGTAGTTAATCAATCAATATCAGCAGGACCTTATAAAGTTGGAGATACTATAACGGTAACATATAGTGTTGATAAAGGAACTACTAAACCACGTTATTTTTGGTTAAGATATCAATTTAACAATAAAACTTTAACTTATGTATCTACTGCGTTCTCACAAGGTAGTCAATCACAAACTTATTACACCGGCTGGACCAACTATAAGTTCACACCATCTGTAAATGTTAGTGATACATCATTATATGGACAATACACAACTACACCTTGGGGATATGCTGTAAACGCAGATTGGAATGTTGGACAGTTGGCAGTTCAAAGAGCAGACCAATCAGTAAATGGAGTAATAGCAACTCAAAAGTATATTCTTAAAGACCAAAACACATATCAAAACTTTCATAAGTTAGACCTTTCATATGCATTAGATAGTGCAACGGGTAATAATATTCCATATGTAAAAACAACATCCGGTCCTTTATCAATTACCGGAGTAACTGGTAATACTTCTTTCTTTAAAGTAAGAGTATTATTTCCATCCGGATATAACATAGCTGACCATAATATTCAGTTAATGAAATTAAAAACCGATGGTACTGGTGATATTGATTGGTCACAACAACCTATTGCACAAAGAGCATTGGATGGTAGTGGTGAGGCATTATTCACTTCTGGTATTAAAGTCGGTGATTCATTGGGGGTATTCGTATCACCTGCATCATCAAAGTCTTGGATGAACAATGTGATAACTGTATCAGATGCATATAAATCATTTTTAGGTGTATCACAAACCGATATTAGTGGTAATTTAACTTATTTTACAAGACCAAACTTTGAAAAGAAAATTGGTAATGTTACTAAAAACGATATGACATTTACCGAAGCAGATGCTTATTATTCATTTGCATATGTAATGGGACAAGATGTATCAGCAAACGCATTCATTCCAACATCAACAGCAACTTCTTGGAGATGGCATAGTGGTTTATTAAATCAAAGTTGGTTAGATGGAACTTCAAAATATAGAGTATATGTTACTCAACCTGCACAGACTGTTGATGCAGTATTTGCATGGGGTGGTGATTTAGATTGGTCACATTCATCACATCCAGATACAGTTGCAGCTAGAATTGCAGCAGGTATCTATACAAACGCAGTTAATCCTGGTTCATCGGATGTAGCTACAATTAAAACAATGGCAATGACTTCGTATTCTACCAATGTTTACGAAAATAAAACCGCAGAAAGTGCAAAATTATCAGTTGTTTCTAAATTGGAAAATGGTAAAGTTGTATTGACGGGTAGTTTAACAAAAGAAGGATTAGCAGGTTTACAAATTGTAATGAACTACGATTCTACAAAATTAACTTTAGAAAATGTAATATTTGATGCAGGTTCTACAATCACCAATTTCTCTACACATGATAATGGTAGATTGACATTTGGTTCTATTGACCAATTGAAAACTGCAAGAATTAAAACGGGTACTCCATATAAGTTGATATTCACACCTAAAACACCATTAACAAATACCGCAGGATTATTCTTCTTTGTATTAGCAGATGCGGTGGATGGTGCAGGTAAAAAAGTTGAATTAACGATAGAATAATATGAAAAACTTATTAGTTACATTATTATTTTTATTAACATCATTTTTAGGGTTCGGACAGAGTGTATCTGCTCCGGACTCTAAATCGTTTATACCATCCACAGCAGGACAGGATGCTAGTGGATTCTCATTAAATGGATTCAATTCAACCGCAACTCTTTTAGCATCAATCAGTTTGGTAAACCCACCATCTGGAACAACATTTAACTTAACTACAACAACAGGCCTAACCGCAGCAAGTGGATTTACTTTGGCAGGTAATAAGACTCGTTTAGTGGTAACGGGTACAATGGTTAATATCAATACGGCATTAGCATCTCTAAAAGTAAACACAGGTTCAGTAAGGGGTAATGTTTTATTATCAGTAGCAGCAACAGTTAATCCGGTGGGATATTATTACAATGGTGTAAACGGACACTTTTACAGACCAATATCAACCGGAGCAACTTATACAAACGCAAGAGCCGCAGCATTAACAACAACATTCAAAGGGCAGCAAGGATATTTAGTAACAATTACTTCTGCGGATGAAGATGCATTTATACAAGCCAATGTGCCACAAACTAATATTTGGTTTGCACTAACTGATGAAGTTGTTGAAGGTCAATGGAGAATTGATGCGGGACCTGAAGCAGGAACTTTAATCAAAACATCAAACGGACAAACTGCCGGAAACATAGTTGGGCAATATAATAACTGGGCAGGTGGTGAGCCAAACAATAGTGGTAATGAAGATTACGCAGTAACTAAATGGAGTGGGGGTTCTCAATGGAATGATTTACCTAATGGGTTTAGTTGTCCATATGTAATTGAATACGGAACTTGGACTAACCCTGATAATGCAACATTTACAGAGTTTTATACCAATTCAGTAACACATTCAAATGGAGAAATATTAACCGCAAGATTTAATATTGATTTTGGTAGTAATGTGGATGAAACCAAATTTTCAGCAAAAGCAAACACTTATGTAAATAATGTATGGGGAGTAACAACTAATACATCCAGAGCATTAAGTGGATTGGGTAAAACGGATTTAACAAATGATTTAGATACTCTAAAAGTAAGTGGTAATGGTGTTAGAGCAACAACAACGGGCGGACAAGTAGAATGGTGTGTAGTATATGATTATGAACCATCAAATCAAAGATACCAAATTTTAATAGATAAAAGAGAATTTCCACAAGGCATTTCAGCAAGTGGTGTTACAACTTTACAATTATTTGATTTGTGGAATGGACCTGTGACGTATCAATGGGATGATGGAACATGGGCTGCTTATTGGATTTATACACCAACAGAATTTAATTTTGCAGGTTCATCATTTACATCTAATATAAGACGAGCTGGATTTTTTTGGGGATTGAGTGCAGAATTTACATTTTCACCGATTGAAATATACAAACAACATGGAATAGATTTATCATACATTAACCAAACCGATTTAAACACTTTATATAATAGTATTGTGACTGTATCCGATGTGTATTTAGCATTTAAGGAATTGGCTAATGGTGGGATATTTGGAAATGAAACAGGTAATGAATTTGGATATGGTATACAATTTATGAATGCTGATGTAGATGGTAATGGTGTATTTAATGAAGCAGATACTTACAAATTATTACAACATTTAACAGGTATACAATCAATAAACGAATATCAAACATTAACATATTTGATGAAGTTATATGGTAAATCGGAATATGATGGGATTACAAAATCAAATTGGAATACACAATTCAATTATACCAGAAGTTTATATCCATTTAATTTGAATAGTGGAACACTTAATAACACATATAATCTTAGTGTAAGTTGGAAAGGTGATGTAAATCTTTCCCATTCGGCAATACCTGTAGTTAATACCACACCTAATTCAATTGCAGGTATGAGTATTAGAACAATGAGTATTCCTACATCAAATCAAATAAACGCATCAATTATAACCGAAATGGTTGGTGATAGTGTTTATGCATATATCACAATAGACCCATTACAACAAGAATTAGTAGGAACACAATTTCAAATAAATTACGATAATACTTTATTGAAATTTGGAAATGTATCTTATAAAACAAAAGGTTCACCAACCAACTATGGAACTGATAAATCAACATATATAAATTTGGGTTCTTTAATTACGGATGGTGGAACTTTGGATAATACTACGGAATATAAAGTATCATTCACAACAAAATCAAAATTGAATAATGTGTTAGGATTGATTTCAATTGGATTTATGGATGCGGTAAATAAAGCAGGAACAACATTAAAAATTAGAATGCAATAATGAAGAAGATATTATTTATATTATTTTTATCGTTGGTAGCTTGTAAAAAAGTAGAAGTTATACCACAACCAGAACCAACACCTGTTGATATTTTTTCAGTAAGTGAAGTAACTCTAACAAACGGACAAGATTTTAATTTTACTTTAAAAAGTGGTGGAGTTCATATAATTACATTATTTGATTCAACTAATCAACAGGTTGTAACCAAAGAAAAAATTAACGGAATTGTAGGTAATAACACAAAAAAAATATATACTAAATCATTATCACAAAAAACTTTATATTTATACATAGTTAATGAGAATAACCAAGAAATAGGCAGAACTTTAATTAAAATTCAGTAACAATGAAAAAACTTTTATTTGTATTATTTGTAATTGTAATGTTTGGATGTACAAAAACACCAATATCACCATTACCACCACAAGTTGACAATTCTTTAAAAATTGAAAAAGTTGCAGGTATCAAATTGCAATCACCATTTGTGACTTCAGAAGTTGCAATGAATGTGAAAGTAGAAACCTCACAAACTGTTACTGTAAAAATTATTGATATTGCAAACAGAGTAGTATCAAAAGAAGAAATGTATTTAAATTCCGGAGATAACATCTTAAAAGTATATACCACCGCTTTACCAGCATCGGCATATAGAATAGGATTATATGATAAAAACGGAAATTTATTAGGAATCACAGATTTTAACAAACTATAAAAACAAAAATTTATGTCAGAAGAACAAAAAGAATCAGGTGGAACTTCATTGAAAAACATTATTTTGGGATTGGTATCGACTATAACTTTAGGTGTTGGTGGTTGGTTCACAACTAAATTAACAGGTGGAGATGAAAAGGAAACTCCAGTTCAACAAGCAGCACCTGTAATCAACATCCAAAACACTCAACAACAATCTCAAGCGGCAGGTGGTGGAAAAACTGTAATCGTTAAAGAAAAAACAGTAGAAAAACCAGCAGCTCCAGTTAAGAAGAAAGAGGGTGATGAGTTTAAAGAGAAGCCAGCTGAATGGTAATAAAATAAAAAGTATATAATATGCAACAACCAACGGGGTTTAAAGACCTATTAAATAGTATGATGAAACGCAGATGGTATATCACTGCGTTAGTATTGGGTGGGTTTATGTTTATAATGGCCGGAATGTTTGCGGCAATTGGTATAGGAACTAAAATGGCAGCAGAGTGGAAAGAACTTCTATTATTGTTATTAGGAGCTTTCATTGGTTCTTATGGTAAAATCATTGACTATTGGTTTAGTGATACCGATAAGGATAAGATGTTAGTTCAAAAGATGGATGAAGAAGATGGCGTATCTATGAGTAATACAGCAGATATGCCTGTAAATAATACTCCACCAACTCCAATCATTCCTGATGCATTTATACAAGGCGCAGCTGCAGCTAGAGAATTGGCTAAAGAAGAAAATAAACAAAACTTTGAATTAGCTAAAATGGAAGTAAATGTAAAATCGGAACCAAATAATCCACAACATACCGAAAGTCCATTCAAACGAGAACCAAGAACAGGCGTTGAAGTTGATGAAGATGGTGATGGTGTAATGGATGGTATTGACTTTGATGGTGATGGTAAGATTGATGTATATTTCGCACATAGACAGTGTGAACACATTTGGGGTGATTCGGATAACGATGGTGATTTGGAGTGTTTGAAATGTGGAAAAATAAAAGATGAAGATGCTGAACAAGCAGGATAAAATAGGTTACATAGTTAATAACAATTAAAAACAAAAACTATGGGATTTTGGAAAGAATTATTTAAAGACAACAATGATATCAACGAAAAATCAGTAGTTGGTTTCTTATCATTCGCATGTATGGTAATTGCATTATTCGTAGACTTGGTAACAGGTTGGATGGGTAAGGAATTATTAATCAACGAATATATTTTTAACGGATTTTTAGTAATCACATTAGGTGCATTTGGTATTGCTTCGGTTGATAAATACATCAACAGAAAAGCAGAGCATGATAAAAACAAACTGGATGCCGGTGTTGAAGAAGAAGGATAGTAAAAAGGGGAGTTAAACTCCCTTTTTTTATATTTATAATAAAACATTTATGTATGAAAAAATTATTCGTATTATTCGTTGGCTTTTTGTTAAGCAATGCTGTGGTTGCCCAAACTGTGGGAAGCACAAAAACTGAACAATATAAAGCATCATTTGAAACTGCAATTGATATTTCTAACTTTTTAGATTACGATGGACCACAAATCCCAATTCAAATCTTAAAGTGTGGTATTAGTGATGAGATGTATGAAATGTATCCTGAACTAAAAGAAAAAAGAGTTGGTTTGGGTGTAGCAAATATCTCAATGGAATACCTCGAAAACCTTAATCGTTTCAAATTTACAGAAGATAAAACTGAAATCAAAAACAGAATGGTGCAACAATTCAAAGCATCAAACGCTGGAATTTCTGAAAATAAAATTGAAGGTAGAGGTAAAATCAATTTAGCAAAATACTTCGTAACAATCGAATGTTATGATTATTCAGTATCGGAAGATGAAACCATAAACCTTAAAGATGGTGTAAAGAATATGATGGTAACCCGTATCGGTTTACAGGTTAGATTTACCGATGCAGAAACGGGTGTTGTATTCGGAGCAAGTGGTTTGGGTGAAGCTAAAACAACTAGAGAATTAACATTCCTATCAGATGCAACTGTGGATGAAGTTAAATTTAATCAATCAACCATTTCTATCGCAACAAAGAAAGCATTGGATATTGCTTGTGCTAGAATTTTGGATAGAATGATTAAAAAACAAATCTTTACTAAATAAAAATTTATGATATGAAAAAGCTATTATTGTTTGTATTATTGATTCCAACATTAGCTTTATCACAAGTTAGTAGTTGGAGAAGTGGAGCATCTTCTCCCAGAGTATCTACACCATCAATACAACAATCAATTCCGCAAAGAAATGATGTAAGTAGATGGAGAGATGAATCACCGAGAGAATTTAATAGACCTCAAAGAACAAGACCAGGATCAAACATAATTGTTAGAGACCCTTGGGGTTGGAATAATTGGGGATGGGGATGGAACAGATGGGATATGTGGGGAGCACCTGGATTTGGGTGGAACTTTTGGCAACCATCTTGGTATTGGAACGATTGGGGATACCGTCAACCTGCGAGAGTTTATGTTTATGGTGATGGAAGAAGAGATACAATTAGAGGTAAAAAACCAATCATCAGTTTCGGTATTCAGAAAACAGATGGTAATCAAATTGGTGGATTTTTTACAATGGGAAACAAAGCATATTTTATAGCCGAATACAATTCAACATTTGAAAGAGATAATTCAACATTCTTTCCTTATGGTAATATAACACAAGTTGATTTTCCAATGGTGAGTGATTTAGTAGAACAAAGAAACTTTTATGTTGGTGTTGGTAAAAGAATTAAAAGAACAGGTATTCACCTTATGATTGGTAGCGTTACCGAAGATGTTAAATGGAGAGGTAGAGATGATATTGGGTATATTACTTTTCCAAAATATAAAGATAGATTTACAACTGTGAAATTTGGAGCTTTACATGACTTTAAAAACTTAACCATAAAGTTTGATTATGACCCTATAATTGAAAATTCAACATTTGGTTTGGGTCTTAATTTTTAATAAATGAAAAAATGGTTAGTTGGTATTTTAGTATTGTTTTTGTTTGCTTTTAAAGCTAACGGGCAAACATATACCCAAACTTATGTTGATAAATGCACGGGTGAAATTAAAATAGTTACAACATCATATATCAATGGTAATGCTATTGTTTCATTTTATAATCAAACAAGAGTATTTACACCAACCGAAGTATCAAATGGGACAGTTCAAACGTGGTTAAATTCGGTTTATGCACAATACAACTCAATGGCATGTCCTACCAATCAGGTAGTTCAACAGACTGTTCAAAATACCGTTACTCAAGCCGCTTCTGCGGCAGCGAGTTCTGCAGCATCGGCAGCGGCTTCATCGGCAGCATCTTCATCCGCAAGTTCGGCTGCAAGTAGTTCTGCAAGTTCTGCTGCAGCAAGTTCTGCGGCATCAACCCCACCACCTACATCAACTCCACCACCTGCACAAAGTAGTTCAACACCGCCGGCAAGTGGTAGTTCATCACAAAGTGGGGGTAGTTCTTCATCATCTTCATCACAAAGTGGGGGTAGTTCTTCATCGGAATCTAAATCTGAAACCAAAACAGAAACAAAATCTGAAAGTAAGAGTGAATCGAAATCCGAAAGTAAGAGTGAAGAAAAGAAAGAAGAAACTAAATCGGAAAGCAAAGAAGAAAAGAAAGAAGAATCCAAATCGGAGGAGAAAAAAGAAGAAAAAAAGGAAGAGAAGAAAGATAATAAAAAAGAAGAAAAGAAAAAATCAGGAGGATTAAACCCAATGATATTAGCATCGGATTTAACAGCCGCACAAAATCCTGATAATAAAGTTAATATGATAGTGGGTGTGGGTTGGAGTAGAGCAAGTATGGCAGGAGATGAAACGTTTTCTGCAAACGCAATGATATGGTCAAATTTAAAGCAATTTGCATTGGGTGGTGGTTATACCAAAATGGAATTTAATGATGGTAAATTAGATGCCATTCATAATTACGGAACTACTGTCGCATATTTAGATGGTAATTTTATGAATTTAATGTCATATACTTACATCAAACCACACCCAAAACATGGCACATATGGATATAATTTAGGCGTTGTAAATCTTTTTATTAAAAATACGGAAAAAGATAGATGGGAATATAATATGATTTCTTCGGGTGTTGCATTTTGGACTAAACCATATCAGTATAGTAGAAAACTTACGATATCACCACAGGCATTTGTTCTTCTTTCACCATTAAGTTATAATTCTACAACGGGTTCAACATTAGTAAATAGACATGCAGGATTCCTAATTGGTAGTTCTTTTGATTATAAAATAAGTAAAAGATTTGGATTCGGAATAAACTACAAAATAGCAGGAAATACAATGCCTGGATCACCCATATTACATAATGTATTAATCGGAAGCAGATTAATATTATAACTTATATTTATTTTAAAAATTATAGATGAAAAAATTATTTACGTTATTTACACTTTTAGTTATTAGTGTTATAACATTTGCACAAGACACAATTAGAGTTAAAAACAATGTATTTGAAGTTCTTTATTCACAATCGTTAGAACAACCATTAATGATTAAATATCGTTCAACTAATAGACCTACAAGTGTTAATAGAGGTGCAATGGATTTCTACAAAGAACCAAATATCAAAACATCCGATGCAGATGATTACAAAGCAAACATATACGATAAAGGACATGGTGCACCAGCAGCAACATTCTCTGATAATATGGTAAATCTAAAGCAAACATTCTCATACTTAAATTGTATAATGCAAGACCAATATCTTAATAGAGGTGAGTGGAGATTGTTAGAGGAGCAAGAGAGAAAATGGGATGATGCCGAAAATTTAACAATATTAGTAAAATCTTTTTTTGATACACCTGTAAAAAGAGTAGCAACTGGAGCAGCAATTCCATCGTATTTACAAAAACATATCTATTTTGAAAAAAGTAATAAATGGAAATGTTATGTATTTTTAAATGAAAAACCTAAATATAAGTGGGAAGAATTAGAAATGATTTGCCCACCATCTGACCACAAATAAAACAAAAATTTAACTAGTGTTTAAACCAAATCATTTACATTTATTGGTGAAGGGTAATATGAATAACCCACCAAAAGAAGAAGCTCATTTGAATGAATTTTTTAAGAAATTAGTAAATAAAGTAAGAATGGTAGTAGTTGCCGGACCAACATCTGTTTATGTTAGTGAACCAGGCAACGAAGGGATAACCGGAACTGTGACATTAGCAACATCACATGCATCAATTCACGTTTGGGATATGGATAATCCACCAATGTTCCAATTTGACATTTATAGTTGTTCTTGTTTTACGGCAGAAGAAGTATTAGAAGAATTAGATAATTGGTTTGAATTACAATCAGCAAATTATATGATGATTGATAGAAACGATAATGAATTTGCAGAATTAGAAAGAGGTGAATGGAAAAAGGGGGTGGGGGTAATACCGTCGCAAGCCAAAATTTATTGATAGTATGAGCTATCTCGTTGCAAATATCCCACCAATAGAAGTCCTTATAGATAAGCGTTTCCTATATGATTTTCAAAAAGATGAGAAAGGAAATTTATTGGGAGAAGGGGAATGGGAAAGAGGGCATTGGGTAAGTGTTAAATCAATCGCAAATCGTGCTTTACTATTTGAAACCTACATTGATAAGTTTGGTGCGGTATATGATAAGTTACCTATTCATGCATTCCGTTGGAGACCTCTGGAAGCAAATGATAGGGTGTTTCCTTTGGATTTCTTACAACTTTGGGATTGTTTATCATACAATATATCTGTGATAGAGAAACGGGTTTTAAGGGGTGTTAAAACATATACTACAATGAAAGACCATACCGTTGTTAGTGGTGATTATCTCTTTACAATTGATACGACACATTCTGACCCAAATGAAATAGATTGTGGGTGGAGTGAAACACCAAGCGAACATAAGTGTTATAATGTATCGAAATTAGAAAACGGTCAATTTTGCGCACAACCAAATAATAGAACAAGATTTCATCAACCAAGTAGAACTGCGGATATTACACAAACACCTTATTTTAAGTATTCTACAAAAATATGGTCATGTGAAGATTTTGATAAATGGCGACCTTCTGATGAAAATTGGAATTATGATGTGTCTATTTAAAAATCATATATTTATATAGGTAACAATTAAAACAATTAAAATGGAAGAAATATTATACAAGATAACATTTTCTGGAAATGAAACACCTGTAGAAGGATGTGAATCTATGACAGATGAACAAGCGACTGCATGGTTGAACGAAAATCAAGAATATTTCGCAGAACCGAATGAATCGGGTGATACCGCAAAGTATATTCGTGTTCCTTTAACGGCTGAATAATTTCATATCTAAATTTATTATATTTGTAACTTGTTGATAATCAATGAGTTATAAATAAATTTGGCGATTTCAAAAATTCTTCGTATATTTGATATTCAAATCGGTAATACTGATTTTAGTTCTTTAAATATGGGGATGTTTGGTATTGATTGCCATGCGAATGGTAATACCACAAGTAGAGAAATGATACTATCTCTTAATATTGTATCGAAACAATAAATGACGAAAAGTCAACTATGACTTACAATGACCTTATGGCATTCGTAGGTATGGATTACGCTGTAGCAGCCTAATCCCAATCGGGTCGGAATACATATAACCTAGGAACAGAAGTATCTATAAAGGTGGAAAAATTGACTGAACCCTAAATCGAGTCAAAACATTGATTATGATAAAATGTAAAAACTCATATATTTGTCAGTTGTGAATAACTGAATAAACTTGTGAGACGTTGGTATTATGATTACTCGGTAAGACACGGGTTCGACTCCCGTCATCTCCACAAAAAAATATTTGGAAGTTTAAAAAAACTTTCGTATATTAGATTTAATATCGCGTGGTAGTAGCAGCGGTAGCTCGTCAGGCTCATAACCTGAAGGTCGTGAGTTCGATTCTCACCCACGCAACAAAAAAGATTTGGTAGTTCCAAAAAATTATCCTATCTTACATTTAAGATGATTGGTTGAAGCCAATAGTAATAAAACCGACTATGTGCAGGGGCTCAAGCTCTTAAAAAAGCCGGACACCGAACATCTTAAAAAGTTTTTTGAAAATAAATTTGGTAATGTAAAAAATGTTTCCTATATTACATAAGTAAATGAGAAACAATAGGTGATGAAAGATACTCGTTATCAAATTTACAAAAAAAGTTTTAAAAATATTTGGCAAATAAAAAAAATTGTTGTATATTTATAAAACATTGGGGTTGTAAAGATTCTTACTAATGTAAGTTGTAAAGATTCCCCGATAAGTTCTTTAAAAGATTGAAAAGATTTTACATAGTAGGTTCGCCCTACATAGTAAACAACCGCCGCCTATGGTGGTTAAATAAACTACGAAAGTAGGATAAAGTGAGAATGCTTGGTTTAGTATTCTTGCGGCATCAGCAATGGTGCTTGAGTAGGCAAGTGGGATATCATCTGAGCCTTGTACGAAAGGGTAACACTATATCGGAAGGGTTTGGGTGACTAGGGATATGTAGAATCTCTGGTTGAGTTCGGAAGAACAATAAGAATAACCCATAGAATATCAGTAAGAAGTATGTGGCTAATCACTATATATCATTGCGGTATTCAATTTCAAAGTGGTCTTAAAACCAAGCTATCCGAAAGGACGTAAGGTATGTTAATGTACAAGTGGTGTTGTTATTAACCTTTGATATGGGACACCAATCCCTATTAATGAAGATGACTTAAAAAATGGTGTTGACGATAACACATTGGGTAGTTTAGTATTCTCTCGTCCAAAAGATGGGGGAGCTGGTTGGCAAGCCGCTACCTGAACACTCTACAAACCAACTTTATCAAAATGAGGATTTTGACAATTCAAATTATACATAAAGCATAAGTGCTTGCCAGTTACGGACGAAAGGTGTCTACATAGTATTGGGTTGTCCAATGCCACGATACCTCCGCAAGAGGTCTGTGATTCTTACGAAAAGTTTCTAGTTCCGCAAGAATGAATTTGCTCGGCAGAGTAGAAGAAATGGAGTAATGAGAGAGTAGTCAGTAACTCAATGAGTGGTTAGCATTACTAACCGACATTGAACGGATACCATTCAAAAGATGGTGGATAGGAAAGGAACAAAATAATCTTTCTAAAGGTCGTTCATCCCAAATGTGTAGTCTCAGCATTTTATAAGCGGAGTTAGTGTAACGATAGCACAGCGGTCTTCCAGGCCGCAGGATGTGGTTTAATTCCATGGCCCCGCTCAATTACGATTTTCGTAGTCTTTTTCCAATGTTGTTCTGGCAGGTGAGTGGACAAGTAGGTTAGGACTTAAAACATTAAACCTAAAAGTTGTGAGACTGTCAGTTTTTGTGGGGGAAGTTTTTTACTTTAAACAAACGCAATCTAAACGATATGATTGCCGGATTAAATAGTAGGCCGCTATATGAGAGTTTCCGTTCCCCTTAAACTCTCTTTTAAAAAATGGCTAATTTGACGAGGCTAGTATTAACCAGAGCATGACTTGGATGGCGTATTTTGAAGTTAGATTAGCTAAAATTAAAAAAAAACTATATATATTATCATAAGATGAAAACTTTGACATTACATACGAATTATTGTTTACCGACACTTAAGGTGTGGGCAGGCATTAGTATGTTTAATTCAGAAATTAGAATTAAGAAGTCAGAGGACACGGATGTAGGATAGTATAGTAGAGATTACATAAATTATTACAACCAACCCTGACTTGAAAAAGTTGGGGTTTTTTGTTTTATACGCTTTCGTAGCTCAGAGGCAGAGCACATGACTGTTAATCATGGGGTCAAGATATCGTAATTCTTCGAAAGCGCAACATAGAAGATTAGCTCAGTTGGTTAGAGCATTTGGTTTACATCCAAAGGGTCACAGGTTCGAATCCTGTATCTTCTACACATTGGGGTATCGCATAGTGGCAATTGCGGCTGACTGTAAATCAGCTCTCATTGAGTTCGGCGGTTCGAGTCCGTCTACCCCAACAAAAGATACACAACGGACAAGGCTTAGGCACGAAAGTGGTGGGTAGCGTGTGGTTGACCAGTATCTTTAATCGGAAATATAGCTCAGTTGGTAGAGCACTGCACTGAAGATGCAGGTGTCAGTAGTTCAAGTCTACTTATTTCCGCAAAACAAAAAACAATGATTATGGAAAGTGACAAGTATGACAAAAGTAAGACCTCTTAGCTCAGTTGGTTAGAGCACTATACTTTTAATATAGGAGTCAATGGTTCGAGTCCATTAGGGGTCACAATGAACGGGGAATAGTACAGTCCGGTAGTATGCATGGTTTGGGACCATGAGGTCGTAGGTTCGAATCCTGCTTCCCCGACATATTGGAATATAGCTCAATTGGTTAGAGCATTCGTCTGATACGCGAAAGGTTGAAAGTTCGATTCTTTCTATTCCAACAACACATGGGTATAGTGAAATGGTATCATTACGGTCTCCAAAACCGCAGTTGTGGGTTCGAATCCTACTACCCGTGCCAACAATGGCTTCATAGTGAAATGGATTATCACATAACGCTACGGACGTTAGATTGTGGGTTCGAATCCTACTGAAGCTACTAAAACAAAATGATATGAAAACGTTTAAAGATTTAGAATTTAAAGAACATCCACATCATATGATGGGTATTCAAGCTCGTATGGATTTTGATAATGGATTTGGTGTTAGTGTAGTAAAAAGTAATTACACATATGGTGGTGATAGAGGTTTATATGAATTGGCTGTTTTTAAAGATGGTCACATTCATTATGATAACCCAATCGCTAAAGGTGATGTTGTGGGTTATTTAAGACCGGAAGATGTGACAGATGCGATGTTACTAATTCAAAAATTTGAAAAAGATAATGAAATAAAAAACGATTCCGATTTTATGTATAATTGGATTAGAGAAAAGAGTGGTAAATAAGTTATGAGACGTAAAATAATTTTTATAGATGTAGATGGTCCGTTAGCATGGGGAACATGGGGTGATGGTAAAGTTACTTTAAGTGAAGCAACTAAAACATTTACCATACCATATGCGTGGGATATTGCAGATTGTGAAGCATTGCAAAAAATATGTAATGAAACAAATGCAAGTTTAGTAGTGAGTTCCGATTGGAGAAAGCATTTTAGTTTTATTCAATTAAAACGTATATTTCAATACTACGGAATTACGGCACCGATTGTAGATATAACTACACATCAGGACTTATGGATGAAGATGAGTAGACCGGGAGCTGAATGGGAAAGAGCTGCTGAAATTAAAAAGTGGGCTAAAGATAATAAGATTTCTAATTGGATTGCTATCGATGATATGAGGTTGAATCAACAATTCAAATGGATGAAAGTTCCACAATGGAGACATGTACAGGTTGATGGTGATTTTGGATATGGTGGCAGATTGAGAGATAAGATTGATGAATGTATAACAAAGTTAAATAGGTAATGTGGTGAGTTGGCCGAGTGGTTAGGTGGAGCTCTGCAAAAGCTTCTACACAAGTTCGAATCTTGTACTCACCTCAATACCAACATGGTGGCCGTAGCCTAATGGTAGGGCGAAAGTTTGTGGCACTTTATGTGAGAGTTCGATTCTCTCCGGTCACACCACCCCGGGTTTTGGAGCTGGTATCTCTTTTTCCCGATATAAATGAAAAACTACCAAAAAGGAAAGATGGGTGAGTGGTTTAAACCAGCAGTTTACTAAACTGCCGGCCCAAAAGGTCCGTGAGTTCGAATCTCACTCTTTCCGCATGAAAACAAATAAATTTGAAACTAACAAAAGAGTAAATCGTATTGTTAGGATAAGAAAAATTATTAGAGAAAATGGAGCTTGTTTAATATGTGTGAGGAGATGGAATGGTGGAGTTAAAAAATATAGAACAAACTGCTAAATACCCCGTTGGTGGAATTGGTAGACACGCTGGTTTTAGGCACCAGTGCGAAAGCATTAAGAGTTCGAGTCTCTTATGGGGTACAAAAATAAAAATATGAATATATAAAATAAAAGATTATGGAATACAAACGGCTATATGATGGTGAAAAAGTTGATTTGATAAATTATGTGAAAGATTGGTTAGATAAAAAACCCAATTCGGAAATATTAATAGGTTGTGATTCACAAAATTTTTCAGATAAAACTATTTATGCAATTGTAGTTGCTTTGTATGATGTTGGTAAAGGTGCACATGTATTATATAATCGTTGGAAAACACAAAGAGAGCCGACTAGAAATGTTAGATTATTGAATGAAGTGTGGTATGCGGTAGAAGTTGCAGAGGCGATGAAAACTGCAGGATTACCTAAAGTGAAATGGATTGATATAGATATTAATCCAGACCCTAAATTTAAATCAAATGAAGTATTGAGACAAGCGGTTGGTTTGGTAGAAGGTATGGGTTATAAAGTTAGATATAAAACACTTGGTCCAATCGCAACATATGCGGCAGACCATTTGGTAAAAATATAATTGGTATATTAAAAATATTTCCGTATATTTGATATATCAAACGCTCGGTTGGACTAGGGGTTAGGTCACATCCCTTTCACGGATGTAGCACGGGTTCGAATCCCGTACCGAGTACATAAGCCCGAGTAGCTCAGCTGGTAGAGCAACTGATTTGTAATCAGTAGGTCG
>JACCEC012500180.1_pt1 | contig 27437 bp, 25 predicted proteins | sample 7450121 | NCBI WGS metagenome assembly JACCEC01 (sample SAMN15323455, study PRJNA562643) | freshwater metagenome | isolation source: river surface water | place: USA:Blue River Watershed | collected 2017-08-18 | reverse complement strand
CATACATGTGGTTCGCTGGTAATTGGCCGTGGGTGGGGGCTGACACGGTGCGTCTCCTGGATGTCTTGTTATGGACAAAACTCTACACCCAGAGCGGCTGACTGGGCATTCGGAAATTCACAAGCAGGCTTCGGAGATGGGAAATGGTGAGAATTTATATCTATTCATAAAACAAACTCGCCAGATTAATAAATCATGATATTTGTCTATAATCCATCCAGAAGCTTGCCCATCTAAAAATATTATTTTCGTAAAGGACATTGTCGTGGCCACATATTCAGATATGATCGCCCAGATTGAAGAGCTTAGAAAACAAGCGGAGCGGCAGCGCAAAGAAGAATACAGCTCTGTTATTAAAACCATTAAGAAACAGATTGCGGACTACGGTATTACCGCTGAGGAACTGGGCCTAGGTGCCGCAGGTGTCAAACGTGGTCGCAAACCAGGCAAAGCTTCTGCCAAACACGGTCGCAAACCGGGACGCAAAACAAGTGCTCGGGGCAAACACCCTTCAGCGGGTACCAAGGTGGCACCTCGCTACAAGGACGAAGCCGGTAATACCTGGACCGGCCGAGGCAAACAGCCCAAGTGGGTGGTTGCAGCCTTGGCATCCGGCCGTAGCCTGGAGTCCCTGCTAATCGCTTAACTCGAAGCGGTAAAGGGTTTAAACTCTGTCCGATAGATTAATAGGGGACAGACATGCACTGGTATCTGGTTCACACCAAGCCCAGACAAGAGGCCTGCGCACTTCAAAACCTGGAGCAGCAGGGGTACGACTGTTACCTACCCCTGCTGGCGTCCGAGAAACTGATCAAGGGCGCCGTTACCAAACTGGCCGAGCCGCTTTTTCCTCGTTATCTGTTTATTCGCTTGGATACCAGTGACTCGGCCAAGAGTTGGTCGCCGATTCGTTCAACGCGTGGCGTAAGTAAGTTGGTTAGTTTTGGGAATCAGCCAGCGAAAGTCAGCGACGAACTGGTCGATTTGATTCGCGCCCGAGAGACTTCTGGCGACATTACAGAAAAACGTCTGTTTAATCCTGGCGAATCTATAAGGGTGGTGGACGGGCCATTTAGCGGCATAGAGGGCATATTCCAGTCAATCGATGGTACTCAACGGGTCATGATTCTGATTGAACTCATGAGCAAGCCCGTCCGAATGGCCGTGTCACCATCCAGTATTCGCAAATCCGGTTGATTTAATTAGGGTTGGAAATACTGGGGGCCGATACCCTGCTGTGGCTGTGCGTACCTGCGGGGTGGCTTGCTTAACCTAAGCCGAGTGGGCCTCTTGCTCCACATAAACCCAGTCCACGATATCGGACGAGGGCTGATAGCCAGGGACCAATTCCAGCATCATGGACCGAATGACGTTGACGTCGTTCACCTGAAGCGCCCAGTCGAGAGAAGCCAGTTTTCCCTCTAGTTGATCCCAGCTCATGAATGTCTCCTGGGCTCTCATGATTCTGGCGTGACTGGTTTTTTCTGGGTTGTCACCGATTAGCAACTCCTCAAAAAGCTTTTCTCCTGGACGCAAGCCAGTAACCTGAATTTCGATGTCGCCATCTGGGTTTTGCTCATCCTTAATGGTTAAGCCCGATAACTCAACCATTCGACGTGCAAGATCTGCTATTCGGACCGGTTCACCCATGTCCAGTACAAAAACATCTCCACCCTTTGCCATGGCCCCCGCCTGAATAACCAATTGAGCCGCCTCTGGAATGGTCATAAAGAACCGAGTGATCTCTGGGTGGGTCAGGCTAATGGGGCCACCATCCCGGATTTGTTGTCGAAACTTTGGTACCACCGATCCGGAGGATCCCAGCACGTTTCCAAACCGAACCATCGAGAACTTTGTCCGAGTATTTCGTTGGGCCAATGCCTGCAATACCTGCTCCGCCAGACGTTTGCTGGCACCCATGATGTTCGTCGGCCGCACAGCCTTGTCAGTGCTAACCAGCACAAAATCCGATACGCCATTATCGGCAGCAGCCTGAGCAGTTCTCAGGGTGCCGATAACATTGTTCTTAATACCTTCAGCAGGATTGTGCTCAACCAGAGGCACATGCTTATAGGCAGCAGCGTGGTAGACCGTGTCTGGGCGCCAGGTGGACATAATTTCATACAGTCGATCGTTGTCCTGAACTGAGGCCAACAGTGGCAGTAAGATCGTGAGTTGACCCTGCTTGTCGGCTAGGCGCTGTTCCAACTCGTGATGAATCTGATAGAGGGCGAACTCGCTTTGCTCAATCAGCAGCAGCTTGGCTGGGCCAATTGCTAGAATCTGACGGCACAACTCACCTCCAATTGAACCACCAGAACCGGTCACCAGTACGACCTTAGACAAAATATTCTTCGTCAACAGGATGTGATTGGGTACGACTGGTTCACGTCCCAACAGGTCATCAATGTCTAGCTCACGCAAGTCATTGACACTGACTCGACCTTGCGCCAAATCGGTAACGCTAGGAAGTGTTCTAACAGAGACATGAGCGCTGCGAATTCGATTCAAAATCTGGTTTCGTCTCTGACGACTGATGCTGGGCATTGCCAGCAATACAACACTGATCTTTAGCGTGGAAACCAACGGCTCTAAGTCAACCGGACTGTAGATTCGCTGACCGTTCAAGACATGTCCGTGCAAACGGTCATCGTCGTCTAGAAATCCAATCACCTGCATTTCCGGACTGTTGATCATGGCGGAAGCAAGCTGACGTCCAGTCTGGCCCGCTCCGTAGATCAGAACTTTGGGGCGGTCTGCCTGACGAAGAATCCTCTGATACTCGCCACCCAGCCAGACATTGGCGATCGCCCTGGAGGCTCCGACCAAGAGCAACAACAATATTGGCTGAATGATGCCGACCGTCCTGGGGACATCGGGAACTCCGACGATAGAGAAGAAACAAAAATAGATCGCGGCATATACCGTCGTAGCCTTGCTAATTGTGAGCAATGCGGGCCAACCGCTATAACGAAAAATAGCCTTGTAAAGACCAGACAGAATGAAAATGGGAATCGCGATTACGATCGACACCGTCGTTGCGGTGAGTAGCCCGCCAGACCATGGCTCGGACCGACCCAAGGCGACGAAGTCACCCAGCCGAAGGTAGAAGGCGAGCCAGGTACTCAGCAGGCAGAGGGATACGTCAAGCGCCAAGACCACGGAACGCTTGGCAAAACGGGGCAGACCCAGCAGCGGAAATGCAATGTTTCCGAAGATCATGTGGCAATTCCTTCAGATGGCTCAGTCAATGGGACACCCCTTGTCGACGAATGACACGCAAGAAAGTGATCCACAAAATTTTTAAATCAAATATGAAGGATTGTCGGCGAAGGTACTCCACATCGAGCCTGACTTTATCGGGTATGGAGAGCTCATCACGGCCATTGACCTGAGCCCAGCCTGTCAATCCAGGCGTTAATGCGTCCACACCGAACTGTGTGCGAAGAGTGATCAGATCGTCCTGGTTATACAAGGCGGGTCGGGGGCCGACAAAGCTCATATCCCCCTTCAATATGCTCCAGAGCTGCGGGAGTTCATCCAAACTAGTTCGCCGCAGAAACCCGCCGATAGGGGTTAGGTGGCGCTGGGGATCCTTTAGTAAATGAGTTGCAACTGCAGGGGTGTCGATACGCATGCTGCGAAACTTCGGCATAAGAAAAATCTGATTGCTCCGACCAATCCGATTCGACCAGTACAGGACGGGGCCGGATGAGGTCAGCTTGACACCAACGGCAAGCAAGGCAAACGGTATAACAAAGACTGTAGTCGCAATTAGGGCGAGGACAAAATCAAACAAGCGCTTCATACTGACGCCATTCACTCTCGATCCGCTGCAGCTGCATGCTAACCACGCTGCTTTCATCGTAAAGACTGAGTGCCCTGGCCCTGCCTGCAATTCCAAGTTCTCTCCCCCAGGCGGGATTGGAGACAAAACGTCTGATCGCCTCTGCCAAAACGTCAGGAGAACGGACGGGGACCAGCAACCCCGTTTCCTCATTTACCACCTCTTCGCGAGAACCTCGAATGTCAGTCGCCAAAACTGGCTTTGCCATCATCATGGCCTCGATGATAGTGCGCGGCATACCCTCCCGCCATGAGGGGAGGCAGAACAAGTCCATGGCCGCCAGCATTTCCGGTATGTCATTGCGTAATCCAGGAGAGACCAAACGTTCGCCCAATGCCTCTTTAGCCTGTGCGTACTCTTTCGCTACCCCGGGAGCATGATCAGATGACAGCCGCTCACCAATAAGCAGGAACCACAGTTGCGGACAGGTTCTGGCCAACATCTGGGCCGCACGTAAAAACTCGGCAAGCCCCTTTTCTTGTACCTGCCGGCCAATAAAACCGACGACATAGGTATCGGTCGGAATACCCAGCGACTCGCGCGCCGTCCGGCCAGAGCCGACTTTGTCGGGAGAAAACCGGGTCACATCGACACCATTTCCTACGGCAAGGACACGATCCATCGACATGATTCGCTCGGCAACCGCGGTCCGCGCATCTTCACTGCTCTGGGTAAAAAGCAAATCTGTCCACCAGCCCGCCATGCGCTCGAGTGTCACGAACAATCGATATTTCCACGTAGGCATGTCGTCGTGAAAGTAAAAGCCATGCGCGGTATAGACCACCAATGGCATGCGTGTCAGCCAGGCGGCCAAGCGACCGATCAAGGCCGCCACCGGGGTATGCGCGTGCAAGACGTCAAAGCGTTCGCGCCGGAAGAGGCGGATCAAGGCGAGCAGGGAGAGGGCAGCCGCCCATGGATTCATGCTCCGTTCGATTGGCACCGTCTCAACCCGATAACCGCGCTTTATCAAATCGGAGACATACGGACCGTCTGAGCACACCGAAACAACATCCCAACCGCGCTTCCGCATGCCATCGATTAGCGGCAATAGAAAATTCTGGAGGGTGAAATCAACCGCACAAAGCTGGCAGACCCGCAAAGGCTTGATTGTCATTTACCCCACGCAAAATCGTGCTTGCGCAGTTGTCCCGCAAGGTCGAGATAGAGACTTTCGGTCGAATTCAGCATCTTCTCTTCCGAAAACTCCTGAAGACATCGAAGGCGTCCCGCCTCGCCCATGCGCTGCGCCAATATAGGATTCTCCAGCAAGTCGATCAGGGCAGCAGCGAACGCTTCCGGCTCTGCCGGATTGGCCAGCAGGCCGGTCTCTCCCCTTAAAACGATGTGATTCAGCGGGTAAATATCGCTGGCGACCACCGGCAACCCGACCGCCATGGCCTCCAGCAGCACGATCCCAAACCCCTCGGACACACTGGCAAAGGCAAATGCATCCAGCGTACGCAGAAAATCGAGTGGGGCATCGCAAAATTCCTGGATAACGATGGTATCGCCGAGTTGCAGCGTATCCGCCAGACGGCGCATCTCCTTCGCATAGCCCGTCGGATCGCTGCCTGCAATCACTAGGCGTGCTCCGGAGTGCTTCTCGCGCACAGAGACCATGGCCTTAATGAGAGTCGCAATACCCTTGCGTGGTTCGAACCTGGCCAGGCATCCAATCAAGAATGGCTGCGAATCCGAGACTGCTGACCGGGACTGAATATCGGCAGGGAGTCCAGCAATCCCGTGATAGACGACGCTCGTCTTAGCCTCCCGTATCCGGAGTCTTTCATGCACCCAGCGCCGCGCATGGCTGGAAACTGCGATCACATGGTCCGCAAGGCGCCAGTTCCAGCCGAGCCAACTAAACACCCAGTATCCTGAGTAGACACCCTTGATATAAGCATCATGGACCGTGCTAATCCAGACGGTATCGGGCAGCATTCTCTTGACGAACGATGCCGCCAGATCAGCCCGCGGCAGATGCGAATGGACGATATCGGGATTCCAATCCTTGGCCAGTTTGCGCAAGGCGAACCAGCGTCCCGCATCACGCAACCAGCCAACGCTGTCTTGGTCCAGTATCGCATTTTGCACACCTGCCGTTATGAAATCCTCCTGAATATTTTTAGCACCGCCAGCCACTGCGCCAGTCAGCGCCACCACTAATACAGAATGCCCGGAGCGGACCAAGTGGCCAGCCAGCGCAAGCAGATGCCGTTCGGCACCGCCGGCCCCGAACGAATTGATGACATACATTATTCTCATTGAACCTGCGATGCCTTTTTGATGAGGAAACCACCGCCGCAAGGCAGCATGATCATCGGCTCAGGCTTGTCTTGCATATACTCATCGAATGCCGACGTGGCTCCCGGGCAAGTCGTGAAACCATAGTCGTCACACAAAATGATTCCTCCCGGCTGCATCCGAGAGTAAAAAAAGGCTAGGCTATCTCGCGTCGGCTCATACAGATCGACATCAATGTGAACGAAGCTGAAGCGTTGATCAACCACATCGGCAAAGCGGTCCGGAATCCAGCCCTGATGGAAACTGACTGCATCTTCACCAAACTCGGCCAGATTACTCCTGACTACATTGAGGGAGCAAGCAAGGTCGCCCGTTGCCCAGAAGCTGCCATCCTTTTCCGAAGGCTCGGAAAGGCCTGCAAACGAGTTGAACGCATGATGTACCTTTTTGTTACGCGCTCTGCGATTAGCTACGCAAATCAGATAGGAGCTCGCTCCCTTGAATACTCCGCACTCTGCCGTATCTCCCGGCACTTCTGCCACCAGTCGCATCAACTGGGCTAGCATCAAGTGCCGATGAGAATTACTGTCCCTCAACTGATCAAACTTGTGCAAATAACTCGTAAAAGATTCATCTTCCCACCAAAGCAAGTGCGGCCAATGAAATCGATAGGATGGCAGTATCCAGCCAGCAACCATGCGCATCAACAAGAACCGTGCACGACGATCACGTCGATAAACTAGGCGAACTAAAGTGATGAACTTTCTCAGGATGGTATTCATCCGCCAACTTTCCTCGCCACGACGCAGATTGTATAACCATTGCTCTTAAACCCGCGTTGCAGAAGCGGCTCCAAGTTGCCAATCATCTTGACCAATAAGCGCTGAAGCATGCGCGGCAAAATAAAGTAGGTCACGATGAAACCAGGCACGAAGCAGAAACTCCGCTGCACGGTCACCTTGAGGTCACTGTGCTCCAGCAGCGCAAGCAACTCAGTCATACTCCGCCACTCGTCGCACGGATGGGGCCATGTTCTGCGCAGCACTTTTTCCCATAGCCAGTAACGCTCGAACCCATACCAACTTCTCTTATTCGGGGTGGATAGCACCAGCGTGCCTCCCGGTTTGAGCACCCGACATATCTCGCGCAAGGCCTTTGGTGCATCCGGAATGTGTTCAATGACTTCACTGCAGAGCACTTTGTCAAAGCTTGCATCGGGGAAATTCAGGCGAGTGGCATCCCCGATCTGCAAGGTGATCCCCTGAAGCCCCATGCGGGCGACCTCCATCCGGGCTGCCGCAACCATACCCTCGGAGATATCCACGCCGATTACATTTCCACCGCATGTGGCAATCCGCGCAATATCACGCGCATTACCGCAACCGATATCCAGTACACGCTCTCCCTGCTTTACCGCCATCAAATCCAGCACATTTTTAGCGCGCAGTTCTTGTTCGTAACTGATAATCGGGTTTGCGTGAATCGCCTCGTTGCGCCCTGAGGACATCTCATTGAAGAAGTCTCGAATTTCATCCCTCGAGGATGCAGCACCCCCACCATCCTGCAAGGTTTCATTTTTGGTTTGTTTGTTCATGCCTACTCCACAACAGTCGTTCGTATGCCTCGATCTCATGTCGGTTCAGCTTCTCCGGATCCATCATTTCTATTGCCAATCGACGCGCCGCGTCGCCGCGCTTTGATGCCTCATCTGGGTTTTCAAGCAGCCACAAGGCCCGCTTAGCCATTTGACTCGAGCTCCCGTTTGGCACCAACTCGCCGGTTTCCCCGTTGCGGATGATCTCGCCCTGCCAGTCATAATCATAGGCAACAATAGGCGCGCCAGCCAGGCAAGCCTCTGTCAAGCCTCGCCCCATGTGCGGTGATAACACTAGCCTTGCATGGGGCAGTAGTGTGGCGATGACCCCCTGGGAACAGTTGCCGGCAAACCGCACGTAATCCCGAATGCCCAGCCTGCGAGCTAAGTTCCCCAGTTCTTGGCGCATAGACCCGTCACCAACGTACAGGAATGTCAAATTATGTCCTGCCTCGCGCAACTCCCGCAGCACGTACAAATTGTCTTCGGGCTGCTTCATTTTTTCCAACCGACTTACCGTCATGAGAAAGTCGCCGTGCAAGCCAATATCTTCGCGGATCTGCTTCACATCGCCACGCTTGCCCGGCGCGGTGAAATGAATGGGGTGGATGAGGTTGCCATAGCGAAAGACAACTCCCCGCTCACGCAGGGCGCCGTTCGCAACCGCATAATCGAGATTTTTTTGGTTCGCCCCTGCCACCAGATCGCAGCGTGGGAAAACAAACCTCTCGATAATTTTTTCAACAAACCGAAAACGAAACAATTTTGGAAAAACCGGCTTCCCACTGGTTGCATACAGTAAGTCATAATCAAAACACGCCCGGATGACGAGCGGCACTCCTATGAGCTTCGAGAGCAGCCAGCCTAGAATTCCCAAGTAATAGGGATCACCGATGCGAATCACATCCACGTTGGCGTCACGTGCCAAGCGATGTAACAAAGCCAGAAGTTTGGCTTGCGCCAAAAACAGGTTCAATGGCGGCAACCAGGACAACAAGCGACTGATACCTATGGTTCCTTCCACAAACCAATGTCGATCATCGAGCCTAGTGATAGAGGGGCCCCCGAATCGTTTATGGCCCGTCTCAAACAACCCAGCCAGAGGATGCACCGAGATAACCAGACTGAAATACCCGCCAAGTTTTCGACTCACCAAGGCCTGGTGCAATTGGCGGTCACGAAACATCGGCAAGGTGAAGGACATGTCAAACAGCATTATTGAACGTGACATGGATCTAATTCCCTCAGTGTCTGCTATCACTTGCAGACATTTGAACCGCGTATTATTTCGGCAAGGCCTCTTCGCATCTCAGTGCAAATACTTACGGAAAACAGCCCTGCGATGACAACACCCCCACCAGCGAGAACCATTATTTCTCCACTGCTCGCAACCTGTCCCGCAAACAGCCTAATCGGTAAAACTACAATAAGGGAAGCCAAGATCACGGAAACTAGAGTTTTAAGCAATCCGCGCGTGCCTTCTCTTGTCGCCACGATTAAGAAATATGTCAGATACAGCACCGAACCATAAATCGCCCAACACAATGCCGCTCCCTCGATACCCCCGGAGTCCACTAGGCAAAGTAGCAGTGGGAAAAACAGCAGTGCGCAAATTAACTGCGTCTGTAATACCGGCTTGAATTCCTTTTTCGCGTACATGGTAATCAAGAAGGGATAGGTGCACGCGACCATGGCAGTACCGAGGGCAAGGAGGGACAGCGATCCAGCAGATGCTTTGGCCACATCCGCACGCTGAACCCAGGCCTGCAAAATTCTCTCAGCAAACACGAAGAGAGTCACTGCGGGCGGAATCACCAAAACATAGGTCAGCTGCGAAGCGATGGTAACCTGCTCTTTAAACTCGTTGTACTTCTTAGCCGCCGCAAGGGCTGAAAATCGAGCGCCAAACCCTTGGACAATGGGCGTAGCGATTATTGTTAGTCCGCTGGCCAAGCCCCATCCCAAGGTGTAGTGGCCAAGTGACTCCAAGGATACCATGGCCGCCAGAACGATTTTATCCATCTGGCTAAGCGTCATGCCCATGGCGGTAATCAGAAACATTTCGCCAGCTGCCCTTCGGATGGAAACAAGTGATTGGAAGGTGAAAACGGGCCGGGCTGTCTGCACCGCCATCATGCAAGCCCAGGTTTGCCAGCGCAGCCAGACTATCTGGACCGTTCCCACCACAATATGAGACAAAAAGAAGGCGCGAATATCGTTACTTACACCCAAAGCCAGCAAAGCAGCCCCCAGTCCGCGCAAGGTCCCAAACCCCGCTACGAGAATGGCAGCGCGCGCCTGTCTGCCCAGGCCGATCAAGCTCGCACTATATAGGCCGCTCGGGAGCTGGATTACCAGCGACAGGAGCATTAATGCCAACGCGCCCTGCACTTCTTCATCGGGCATGCTGGAGGCATGCATCCAGGTGGGGGCGAAAACCACGCTTGCTATCAGAAGAATCAGCGCAAAACCTGATACAAAAAGCCAATAAACAATTTCGACACTGCGCAGCAATGGGCCGATTTCATCGCGCTCCGCTTGCCGCGCTAGCCTCCACGCGATCTCACGAGAGACGGTGGCGGACAATGCGACATCGACAATACCGCCGATGGCCAATGCCGCAGTGTAAAGCCCAATCAGTCCATACCTCTCGATGCCGAGCAAATGGACATAGATCGGGGCAAGAACGAGTGAGAGCACAGCAAGCCAGCCGCTTGAAAGCAGGCCTGCCCCAATCCCTCGGCCTAGAGAGCGCACAACACCTCAGCCCTGCAATACACGTGGCTCCGAGGGCCCGGAGCCTAAGGCGGCTCTCATCCTAGGCAACGCTTCGATGACCTGGTGACGACTGAAGAGCACCATCATCCGTGGGACCTCGGGCTCCTGCCAGTCATCAATCGCGTCCAGATAAGCTCTAGGGAGAAAGAAGGGTTCCGAAAATAAATCGATCACGCGCGCATCCCCCGTCTGGATATCCATGTTCCTGAAACCAGCTTCGTTGACATGTGTTGTCGTCAGCAGATAGCCGATTTCCGAACGGGCGTAGTTCTCGAACGTTGCCAGGATATCGGTGAAGGAAAAATGAATCAGGCAATCCCGGCAAATCCAGATATCAGCTTGGGGAAACTTGTCTGCAATGACGTTTGCCACGACAAAACGCGTCCTGTCATTCTGATACACCTTGGTGTTGCGATCGATCAACTGGGAAACGATGTCGCCACCGATGTACTCAACTTCACATGCCTGGACAACATGGTGCATCCAGTTGAAATCACCGCAAGGTGCATCGAACACCTTGCGTACAGCCAGTTTTTCGAGAAGGTCCGGAAGCTTCTGACGCAGGTTGGCTGTATAGGCCAAGGTGGAACCCGTACCACTGACGCTCTCGCCACTACCCCACCAGTTTGTTTCATAAATACGGGTAAAAACACTGGCTGTATCAGTTGAACTGAAAACTCGCCGCCGCATCCTTGCAGACTGCAAACGTATCAAGGGATAACGAATTGTACGGTATATCGTTCCCGTCACGCCGTGCACGCGCAAGGCATTGGACAATCGTAATCGAACTGCTTGCATGCGAGACATTAAAGCCGCCAAAACTTACTCCTTACTAGACCAGACGGTGCGCTTGATCCATTGTTCGCACCACCATGCTGCTCCAAATCCGATCAGCAACATGTAAAAACCATAGCGGTAGCGTATCAATGTACCTATGTTTGGATAGGTAACTGCGTAAACAAGAATTCCCATCAGGCAGGATCCAACCATTACCCATAGAGATAAGTTCTTCCGCAAGCGCCATAGCCCGAATGCAAGACCGAGCAGGCACACATAGAAAGCCAGCGTGACCCCGCCGACCACCTTTCGCGCCATGGTCATCGCGGGCGTGCTCCCCTCACCGCCCCATAGTTTGGGAAATGGGCTGAACAAACCGAGTTGGAATGCGCGAGGAATATAGGCGACGATTGCAACGACCGAATCAAGGCGCCAATCGGCATCCACAAGAGAATTCCCGCCTTGACTAACCGCCCCCAGCCGAGCTATCGCAATGCGGTAAAAGCGGCCTTCAACCGCCTCGGGCAGCCAGTTTAAACGCTGCCATACAAACGATGCCGAGCTATCTATACTGCTGCTGGTACTGCTGCTGGTACTGCTGCTGGTACTGCTGCTGGTCGGGATGTCTATCGGTTCGTATGGTGTATGGAAGCGGATCAGCCACAACAGAAATACTCCCAGCAGCATGACCATCACTGCAAACAAAACCATCTTGCGACCAGCCATATTGCCTTGGAAAAAGGTCACCAGCATGACTATTGCAGCCGTAAGTATCAGTGTGACAAAAGCAACTTGTACCCAGTAGGGTCTGACCACCCATATCAACGCGGTACCCGCGGCAGGGATCAGGAGCCAAATCAGCCAATACCAGGCTTTACTCCCATTGGCAGGCTCCCCTCCACGAATAAAGCGCAATACCCCCAGAATAAACAACAGGTTTCCCAGAATGAACATGCCATCCCGATGAATCTGCGCGACCCATTCGAACGAGGCGGGATTCAATGCGAACACCAGCGCCCCGACCAAAGCCGGCACAGGTGAAAAGAAATTGCGCAGGATCAGCATCGCCACGCTGGCGCTGAAGGCATGGATCACGGCATTGAAAGGCAACAGGCTTGCAGGTGTCGGGCCAAACAATGCATAAAACACGGAAGCCACGCCCGCCGGCGATTGCCATTGGGGTTTCAGCTCCCAGGCCGACCAGCCGAGGCTGACGATTTCCGCAGCCTTCTCCTTGGCAATCTGGTCAAACCCGATCGAATCTAGTACCGCCAATCCCTCTGCAGCCCCGGGTTGAGTGAACAGGGTCGGTATCACCCACAGCTGAAGCAACAAGCTAGCGAGCCATGCATACATGAACACGAACACGCCCAGCCAGACAATTAGCCGTGGGGACTCCGCCAGGCGCTTGAGCCGACTTATCATGAACACCACCTCTCCCGCCATGATTGAAACATCAGCACGTTCCACAGCCAGTATTGCCAGTTGCGTCGTCCTGACAAATGCTCCTCCCACTTCAGGCGAATCGGGGCGGCGTGGAAATACCCTTCTCGGCGCAGGCGTGATTCATCCAACAGGTCTTCGGCCCATTCACGCAAAGGTCCGCGCAGCCAGGCGTCGATCGGCACGCCAAAACCCTGCTTGGGTCGCTCGATCAGAGCCTTCGGCACATAACGGTAAAGCACCTGGCGCAACAGCCATTTGCCTTGTCCGTCACGAATTTTCATGTTCAGGGGCAACTGCCATGCAAACTCAGCGATGCGATGATCGAGAAACGGTACCCGTGTTTCGAGGTTCGCCGCCATGGCGGCACGATCGACCTTGCACAATATGTCATCGGGGAGATAACTGACCAGATCGTTGAACATCATGCGCTCGCTGAAATCGCCACGCTGCAAGAGGCGCATTTCATGATTCGCCCAAAACTCGCGTCCTGGCCAATTCTCGCGACCAGCCACGACGACCGATTCTGGGTTGCGTTCGTGTGACACCAGCCAGCGGTATACGTCATCCGCGCTTGTCGCCGTCATGATGCTGGCGAGTTTGTGCGCACGATCGCCGACCATCGGTTGCCAGAAGCGACTAGGCAGCAGCCGGCCGAGACTGTCCCAGCGCGCCGGGCTCACGGCAGTGATGCCTTGTGCCGCCAGGCGCCGCAGGCCGAACGGCATCCGGCGCATGCCGCGCCAGAGCGAACGTCCCAGGAAGTAGCGGTTGTAGCCGCCAAACAGTTCGTCGCCCCCGTCGCCGGACAGGCTGACTGTCACATGCTGCCGGGCCATTGCCGCAACCAGGTGGGTCGGTATCTGCGAGACATCGCCAAAAGGCTCGTCATACATGTCGGGCAGGCGGGGAATCACCGCCATGGCATCGGCAGGCGAGACATAGAGTTCGGTATGCTCAGTGCCAAGGTGTACTGCCACCGCCTTGGCATACTCGGCCTCGTTGTAGTCGCCCTCGTCAAAGCCGATGGTGAATGTCCTGACCGGTCGCGCCGACTGTGCCTGCATGAGCGCCACCACCGTGGAGGAATCCACGCCACCGGAAAGGAAAGCGCCCAATGGCACATCGGCAACCATCTGTCCGGCAATAGTCTGGCGCAAGCGTCGATCCAGTTCTTCGATCTCCGCTTGGTCATCCAGATCATTGCGAATCGCGACATGGGCTGCTTCCAGCGCCCGCCAGTAGAAAGTCGGCGCTGGCAGCACGCCGGCCGACGCATCAAGCGGCAGTGTCAACAGGCCGCCGGGCGGGAGTTTGGCTATGCCCTGCCAGATCGACAGCGGCGCAGGCACATAGCTGTAGCGCATGAACAGCGCCAGCGCGTCACGATTCACCTCGCCCCGCCAGGCGGGATGAGCGGCCAAGGCCTTCAGCTCGGAACCAAAAAGGAAGCTGTCGCCCTGCCACCCATAGAAAAGCGGCTTCTCGCCAAAGCGGTCACGCGCCAGCGTCAGCGCTCGATCATGCCTGTCCCAAAGGGCAAGGGCGAACATTCCTGCAGCACGTTGCAGCGTCTCTTGTATCCCCCAGGCCTGACAGGCCGCCAGCAATGTTTCCGTATCCGAGTGACCACGCCATTCCTCCGGCCGCAACTCCTTGCGCAAGTCGAGGTGGTTGTAAATCTCGCCGTTGAAAACGACCACATACCGCCCGCACGCGGATGCCATCGGCTGATGGCCCGCCGGGGAAAGATCGAGAATCGACAGGCGTCGGTGCGCCAGCGCCACGCCCGCAGTTGCATCCCCCCATACCCCGGTATCGTCTGGCCCACGATGAACCAGGCTGTCGGCCATGCGACGTGCCCACGCCTCCAGATCCGTGTCAGTGGAAGTCGCGAGAAAACCAGCTATGCCGCACATGGATCGATCATTCCGCAGCAAAGGAACCTCATGGCGAGGGCCATCACGAAGACTTGCGCGCCACGGCGCACCAATAGGGCTCCCCGGTGGAAAAACGGATGTCACAAAAGCCTGCGGCTTCGAGCATGTTGGCGATCTGGTCACGACTGAAGCGCTTTTCCAGACTGGTCCCAAACCGATCGAGTGCATCGGTGCGCATTACATAAAAGGACTTATCAGCGTAATAGGCAAGCGGAAGGTTTTTTGTGGATATGTTCATCCATCGGCACAAGGCCGCCAGCCGACCCATAGGCCAGTAGATAATTGCAGCGATGACTTCGCAAACAAGGAATCGCGGTATGCGTGGCAAATGACTAATCAGCCTGCGCGCCAGATCTGTAATGCGCCATAGCATTCTGAACCAAGCTGGCCTGTTATCAAATGCATAATAAAGATAAAGCAGAAAATAGCCGCCAGGACGAATTGTTCGCCCAATGGACCTTAATGTACCCTCTGTATCGCATACATGGTGCAATACTCCAAGGCAATAAGCAAAGTCCAGCTCTTCATCTTTGACGGGCAAATCATTTACGCCTGACAGTTTAAAATCCACATTCTTGAAGCCCGCCAGATTTCTGCGCGCAACTGTCAGGGCGGCATTGCTCGCATCAATGCAGGTTAGCCATCCGACACGGGGTGCTGCCACACCTGCCCATCTTCCGCTTCCACAGCCAATATCAGCACCTTTTGCACCGCCAGGTAAATCAGCCCAGGGGAATATGGCAAAGTAATCGTCGAATATTTTCTGCTTCTCTTCTGCGCTCAACCGCTGCTGGTCGAAACGAGACCACTCTTCACCAAACCCCTCGATGACACGGTTGCTCACGCGCCGCGAATGCGAGTGTTTCCTGAGGGTGCGGAACAATAATGCAAACATCTTTCCGGGTAGTAACCGGTATATGGATAGCCAGATGAAATAGAGCCACAGCGGGTAGGTTGAGGGCTTCAGTCGCCACACTTGCCATAACCTCAGCAAGTGAGGCAGACGGTACGTGGCTTTGTTTTTATTTTGGATCTCGCTCCACAGTTCACCATGCAACTGGTTTGAGCGGGCCAGCAGCATGCCTGTACTGGCAACTCGATAATGAAACAACGGCCTTGGTACGACGACTCCGTAATGCCCGTGGACGCCAAGGCGAATATTGAACTCCCAGTCTTCATACCCCCTACGCATCGTTTCATCGTAGCCACCGATATCCTGCCACAGCGATCTGCGCATCAAAATGGAATAAGGCATCTGGTTCAGGAACAGTTGCTCGAAATAATTGTAGGATTTCGCCAGCACGCCCTTGGCTTCGCCCTGGAGCCAAAGGTGGCTGTAGGCAAATGATGCGTCCGGGGCCTCTTGCAAAGCACTTACCAAGTGTGCAATCGCCTCAGGCTCCAGCCAATCGTCTGCGTCGAGAGGTAATACATACTCGCCTGTTGCTACCTTGAATCCAGCATTCCTTGCGGCAGGTAAACCAGCATTTCCCTGCCTAACCAGACGCACGCCGGTTAATGAATCGAGGACAGCAATGGTCGCTGCATCCGTAGATCCATCGTCCACGACGACTATCTCTGTATCCCGCCAGGTCTGAGCTTGCACCGAGTCCACTGTTTTTCGAATCGTCGCGCCGCTATTGAAACAGGGGATGACCACACTGACGCGCTGCATTCTCATACTCCCGCCCGGCGGCAGTCGGCCCAGATCTCGCCCCAGAGGGTTTGCAACTCGGCCGCAACCAACCCCGCCTGAGTAATCTCGGCAATAAAAGCCGACAGTTCATGCTCAATCTTGTGGTCAGGGTCTGACCGGAAATCGATACCCAATTCGCGCCGCAATGCCATCTGCCACTCCCGCTCAAAAAGCGGCACGCGAATCAGGAAACGGTCAGCGCCCGTAGCCAACTGCAATTTCTGTAGAAAACCAACGCGCTCGACAATGTGTTCAAGTACATTGGACAACACCACCACATCCCACGGACCCTGGGGCAAATTGCGGGTTGCATCCCCCTCGACAAAGCTCAGGTTATCCGGATTGTCCGCAGCCAATGCCTGAGACAGGCGCGGTTTATACTGGTCTATCCCGGTGACGGTGCACTTTGGATGCGCCCGGGCGATGCTGCGAGCGACCGCCCCATAACCGCAACCGACGTCGATCACCCGATCACCATCCTGAATCCTGTCGATGAAAAAACGATGGTAGTCAGTCAAGCGATGCTTGGGATGCTCCCCGCCACCGAAGGCCATGGCTCGCTCATTGATCACCCAGTCAAGCCGATCGCGCAAGCGCAGCAACTGCCGTAACCCCACAGCGGGATCCCCACGCGAATCGAGAACCATCCACCCGGTTATCCATTTTTCGCGCCAGTTCCCAGGAACGATGCGCCAAAACCGGCTCAGGATTCCCGCCAAGGCCAATAAAGTTTTTTTCATCAGACAGACTGCAGTAACTTGTTGAAAACCACACGATGGCGGTCGATCCAGTTGCGGATATCGAAATGAACCTCCGCACGAGCACGCGCTGCCTCACCCATCAACTGTTTCATGTCTGCAATTCGCAGCATGCCTTCAGCGATTGCCGCAGCAGGAGGAACGTGGATTCTTTCCCAATCCTCCGGTACGTGGAGTCCGATTCCGGCCTCATCCCCGACCAACTCGGGCACGCCACCGCTGGCCGAATAAAGGATGGGCAGACCGCAAGCCATTGCCTCGATTACCGTATTGGGGCAGGGATCCAGATATTTGGTCATCACGTAAACATCCGCACCGGTGTATATCGCGGGGGCGGTTTCTTGGGTATAGGGTCCGAGGATCCTGACCTTGTCGACATCACAATACTTGGCAACCATGGTGCGCACGCCCGCCACATCCTCGACCCACCCTGCAATATTGAGCCGGGCGTCGAGCCCCGATCGACAGGCCAGTGCGAATCCTTCGATTGTAGAGGTCAATCGATAACCTAGATGGATGCCGATCTTGCCAGTCACCAGGAAGGTAAGCGGACGGTCTGCAGGTCTTCGGGCCGGAGAAAAATGATCTGTATCGATCGCGTTGAACAGCACCTCGCCATCGCCTGACCTTTGCCCCAGAAACTTGTCTGCTGATCGCTTACAAAACTCGGATTGCCAGAAAACATGATCGGCCCGGTGGTAGGCCTCGGCCATAATGGCATTCTGGCTTTGCCAGTCGCCTGCGTACCACCCCGGATAGAAAACTCCATTCTGATTCAGCACCAAGGGTATCCGGCTCAGCTTCATCCAATCGATTGCCAATCCGGGCAGGTAGGGAGCGTTGGACAGCAGATAGACCATGTTGTAAGTCCATGGACATGGCTGAAAGTATTGCTGCAGGCGCTTAACCTTCACTAAAGGCCCGCCAAGGTTCCCCCTGCGCGCGCCGCCATAAAATACTCTGGGCACCTCGCGGGACCGGGGTAAAGAAGCCGTCAGCAAGGCATGCACGAATTGTGCAGTACGCCAGCCTTTTCTGAGCAGGGCCTTGGCAAGGGAATGCTGCTGAGTCGAAACGGTCATCGTTGTAGCAAGGGCTGGTAAACCTTCGACCAGTGGTCGCGCCCGACGACCGACCAGTCCGCCACCTTGACCGCCTCCCGGGCTTCTTTTCGTAGCCGCTGCGAAGCGACCGACGATAGCTGAAGCATGCTGAGCGTCTTTGCGATCATCGCGTCGGCAGAGCACTCCACTGCCAGGCCACCGGTTTCCCCATCGCGAATCAGGTCTGGCGCCATGCCCACAGGCGTGGATATGACCGGGACAGCGCTTGCCATGCTTTCCATCAGCCCCATGGGGCCGCCCTCCTCCCGCGATGTCACCAGATACATATCCAATGCTTGGTAACAGGAAACGAGGTCCAGATGATTCTGCGCATAAGTGTGCACGAAGGGAATGCCATGCCGCGCCAGCCCCTCTTTCACATAACCGCGTGCCGGGCCAGTCAAGAAGCCCATGACAGGCAGGCCTGAGGACTTCATCCGGGCCATGACCTCTACATAGATATCCGGGCCCTTGATGAGTTTGGGCTGCAGTCCGTCGCCCCAGCCTTGGCCATCTTTTTGGAACGACCCAACCACCAGGGCATGCTGCGGAATGCCAAACTGCTGGCGGGCTGCCATCCGTTGCTGTAAATCTGGCGGCGCAAAGGCCTGCGTGTCCACCCCGATCGGGATGCGCACCACCTTTTCACGTGGCACCCCCCAGTCAAGCAAGCGGCGTTCGATCAAGCCTGCCCCCGTTACGACCTTTGCCAGTGCTGGGATACTGGCCAGAAAACGGTCAATATGGCTTGCCACCTCCGGCCCATCCCCAAGTTTGCCATGGAAAAAGCTGGTCACATAGTGGTTTGAACGAGACATGTGGCGTCCCCAACTCAACCACATGTACTGCGAGCCAAAGTGGACGATCCGGCGAACGTGTTTCTGCGGAACAACCGTAGTCTCCACAGAGCCCGGGGTAATGGCATTGATCTCATCCCGCACATGCTCGCCCACCCAGCGAATCGCCCAATCCGCGCGCTCAACGACAAACTGTACGGGGGCGCCGCTGCCGCGCCATAGCCCAACCGCCTCACCTGCCCGCCATGGAAGACAGGTAGCAAGGGTGCGCAAACTGCGTAGTTGGTTTTTCAACAAAGCAGAAATTGCGGCGAGTCTCCGCGTAATCGAGCCAACTCACCCTTGGCCATGCGTACGGCTATCTCCGGCATGAATGTTTGAGCCTTCCAGCCCAGTTTTTCAGCTGCCTTTTCCGGCCATCCGAAGCCGGCTTGTATTTCGGCAGGGCGGCGCAATGCCTCATCAAAGCTGACATGGCGCTCCCATTCCAAGCCGACTGCGGCGAAAGCATTCGCCACAAAATCCCGCAAGCTACTCAAGCGGCCCGTAGCAATCACATAGTCCTCCGGCGCGGGCTGCTGCAGCATGGACCACATCGCCTCGACATATTCAGGGGCCCAGCCCCAATCCCGCTGGATCGACAGATCGCCTAATGTCAGCCTCTCCTTGCTGCCAAGTGCAATTCGGGCAGCGGCCTGGGAAATTTTGCGTGTGACAAAACGCACTGGTCTAAGCAGGGATTCATGGTTAAACAGAATTCCGGAGCAGGCAAACAAACCGTAGCTTTCACGATAGTTGGCCACCTGCCAGAATGCCGTGGCCTTGGCCACGCCATAAGGACTCTTGGGATGGAATGCGGCATTTTCGCTGGCCGCAGTACCTTCTGTATCGCCAAAGCATTCTGACGATCCGGCATTGTAAAAGCGAGCCCGACTCTCGAGAAAACGTATTGACTCAAGTATGTTCAGCGTCGCAGTTGCAATGCTTTCAAGAGTTTCTACGGGCTGCTGAAACGATAAGCCGACCGAGCTTTGGCCTGCCAGGTTGTAGATCTCGTCTGGGGCAACCTTGGCGATCGCCTGCAGGGTGCTGCGAAAATTCGTAAGAGCAACGGAATGCAGGCTGACCTGATGTCGGATGCCCAACTCGACAAGCGTCGCAAATGCAGAAACCTCGGCATCGCGTGATGTGCCGTGGACTTCGTAGCCCTTCCGCAGGAGCAAGGCTGCCAGATACGCCCCATCCTGCCCGGAAATGCCAAATATCAACGCACGCTTTTGCTTCACCGCCCGCCCCCGAGGGCTCGACCGAGCTTATCCACGCCAAGATGCATTTTCCTGAGCGCTCGCCAGAATTGGATTTCCTTCAAGCCTGTCACCGTAAGTTTTTTGGGCGCATCAGATGACTCCAGCACCTTCTCGAAAAAGGACACATACTCAGCGCAAGCATCGTCAATGCTTCTGCGCCTGATCCGATCGCGGTATTTTGGGATATCGCACCCAACTGCTTCAATCGCATCAATTGCACCCGCGGCGTTGTCGAAGTATTCACCGGCTGTACCTACGAGCTCCGGCGTTCCTCCGCTTTTCAAGGCAACGACAGGCAGCCCCACTGCCAATGCCTCGAGAACAGCATTGGAGCATGGGTCATTCTTGCTCGCCGCCAAATAGATATCGTGGGTTGATAGATGCCCCAGCAATGAAGGCGCATCTTGCGGGGGAATCATCGTGATGTTTTCAAACTGAATCGGCGAGGATCCAACGAACGTCATGGCGTACTTCGAGAAATCTAAGGCGCGATCCAGATGCTGAAAAACATCAAACCCCTTGTTGATGTTAGATGACCAGCTGGTGGCGATTATTCTGACTTTCTCTCTTGGAAATTCGGTCCGCCTGCCCTGAAAAAACAGCGGGCGGGCGGCATTATGCACAACTGCATTTATTTCCGGGCGCTGCATGCCCAGTGCGATGTTTCGATCCCTGGAGTATTCACTCTGAAAAATCACGCCATTAGCCACATGGCGTGTCAATGCGTAAATCAACTCATCAACATGCCGCCCTCTGCCACGGTATGCAGAAATAGGTCCGTTGACGCGATGCACGAAAGGAATCGAGGGATGCTTCCTTTTCGCCAGAAGCACCTGGTCGGCATCATTAAAGCTATCGAACAGGACGATATCGGCCTCACACATATTTTCAGCCAATTGCCCCACATCAGACAGGCGGTCTTTAAGCGCCAAAAGGAACTGGTTTCCCCCTCCCCAAGGGCCTGCCCGGAATTTAAAAATGATCTTTATCTTCATTTTATTAAGCGATCGCCGAAACCCTTACCAATCTTATGGGGCAACAAACAACGGTGTGGCGATGCTTTTTGTAAGCCTCTTTCGCAAGCCCATTCTAAACAAGTAACACGTTCAGCGAGTTCTTTAACGTGAGCTATCGGCCCCCATTTCTTAAGCAGCTTGCGTTGCCCATGAAAAAACAGCAAGATTTACTGCGAGAAGGGATTTCGGGTTATAGACGCTTAACTTGACACTGGACTCCATTTCCAAAATTCGCGCCCAATTAGAAATTATGTCAATTACGCCATTATTAACCGTATTATGCTTCGAGGACCAAGCCAATCCTCTAACATTCGATTCAGCTTCGATTTCTTTTTTGCCAACGCTATCCCAAGCCAATGTTTTATCGCCGGAGACCCAAAAATACCTATTGTCGTACAAGTCAACCCCTACCAACACTATTTCTTTATAGCCCATCGCCACAGCAAAACTAATTGCACTACAAAGAGTTCCGGCCCGGTGAACCAGACCTTCTTCAAGGTTCTTATTCGGCCGCCTTGATATTCTATCAGTAAAGAATTTAAATATAGGTCTACCACTCTCCCACAATCTATACCCAATAAGCCTATTAGTGAATTCCGAAACAAAACCTCTAGGAAAAAGGAATGCCGTATCATGCATTACAGAATTAGTCGAAATTTTATTTAGAATGTACTCGGCATGAATTCTCCACTCAAAAAATCCATTAAGCGTTTCATGACCAGCCCTAAGCAAAAAATACGTGAACGGTACCTTATTAAGATGAAATGCCCCATTAAACCCAATGCTATCGTATCGGCAAATATCCTTCCACTCGTCCTCCGAAATTTCATTTATTGAGTAACCACTCCCAAACACAAAAATCCGGCTAGTTCTCCTCTTTGCCATAAGGTCACCTATATTTAAGAAAATATAGCGATCTGCGCTAAGGAGTGAGCGTATATAAGCCACAGCGTGCCCAATAAACAGCTTAATTACATTACCAGGCTTCTCATACTTGAACCAAGACCTAATCACCCAAGCCGAACCTATCGAGTTAACTAGGCCACCCTTAACCCATAGCAATAATTTTCTCAACCCTACACCCTTTTTTATATAACAGTAACATAAATTCTCCTGTACAAAAAATTTATTAATCTTTTTATTTTCTCTTCTTCATAAGCAGCGTCAAAAGTTAACTAGAGTAGGCATACAACTTATGCAATCGCCTCGATTTAGTTTTTACACCAAGAATTAGTTTACGCACATTCCCCCAACTCAATTCTGAATGTATTTATTAGCTTTAGATCATCTGGATTCATACTACAAGCATGATCAGGGCCATATGCATTTTTATCTAACGTGAAGTGTTTCTCTAGAATCCTAGCGCCAAGCACAAATGATGTACAAGCTGCAGTTACTCCAATTGTATGGTCGCTGAATCCAGCATAGCGCTGGAAATCAACCGCCCGAAGCTTTAGATCGTTGAGCGGGGTTGGGTACTTGGAAATGCAGTAAAGGAACTCGACACCACCTTCAGCTGAAATTTCTGGAAACGACGACCCCTGCCATGCCCCTAGGGAAACGAGCACCGGCTTTCCAGTTGCGGTCGCTGCTGCAACCAACTCCCCGTCTGCCAGTGAACGCGATGCTATCTTGTAGCGTAGAACGCCAGCTTCCTCAAGCCATTGAATGCGTTCAACGTCGAAAGCCGAGGCCATGAATTCAATATTGAGCTTGCGGCAATAGTCTGCAAGGCGCAACACATCATCCCGGCACAATTCTGTTGCGCAGTTGTAGTCGAACCAGGGATTGTGCGGCGAAGAATCGAACAAGGCGCGTGCATTGAACACTTGGAACTTGGCGACGTCAGCTCCCGCATCCTTAGCGTGACGAATCAACTGCTTTGCACATTCAATGTCGCCGTTGTGGTTTTGGCCAATTTCAGCAATGATTTCCGTTATCATATTCAGTCATCCATAAATTCAACATAATGTAAGAAAAAATCACATGCCCGGCGATCTTGTGAGGGTCATTGAGCATCGACAGCGCTTTTTGTCGCGCATCTCTGCCGAGAATTCGATTTTTTACTAGATAAGAGTGTTGCGAAAAGGTCTCCTCGAATAGATCGCGCCAATCATGCTTGAGCCAATGGTCGATCGGGACATTGAACCCGTGCTTCTTCCTGTCGACAAGTTCCGTTGGCAATTCATCGCGAAATGCTTCGCGGAGCACCCACTTTAGTTGTCCACTCCGAACAAGGTCGTTCCAAGCGAGATTGCCAGCCATGAACTGGACGCCAAAAGCAGCGAAAGGCGCTCGACCCTCTACGGAGTAAGCCATAGTCATTCTGTCAACCTTGGAGAGCATCTCGTTAGGAAAATAGAACGCTCTGTCGTGGCGCAGATAATCCAACGGCTGGTTGAAAGCTGCGCCATCGAACCAGCGAAGCGATGATCTGCCCCCCACGATTGCCTCACCAAACAGACTTGATTTCTCGGCTTCGCTGGCATAGTAGTGACACGCCCAGGCCCGCTCGGCGGGTGAGTATCCGGCCATGCGCGCCGCCTTTTCGTCCCAATCACCGCCCCCGTCCAGAAAGCGCGCCAGAGCGTTCGACTGTGGGACGACGCCATGCATCTTTGGCAGTTCGGCATACCAGGAGTAGCCGCCAAACGCTTCATCTGCGCCGTCGCCGGATAGCAGCACCTTGATGCCGCGCGCCCGCGCTTCCCGCGCGATGGCCAGGATGCCCAATCCAGAGGAAACCGCATAGGGTTGCCCCGCCGACTTCAGTAATTGAGGCAACAGCGCCCGGAAGTCCTGCGCGACGACGCGCAGGGTTGTGTGCTCACAGCCTAGCTGGGTCGCATAGGCCTCGGCATACAGCGACTCGTCTGAGTAGCCATGATAAGGATCTTCAAGATCCTCGAACCCGATGCAGAAGGTATTCAATCGCGGCAGCACACGCCGAGCAATCGTGCACACGATTGAACTATCGAGTCCTCCGCTCAGGAAAGCGCCTACCGGAACATCTGCCAGTAGCCGACTTGTAACGGCTTCCGTAACCACCCTTTTTACCGCTCCCACCGCCTCGTCCGTCACGCCCGGCGACGGTACCGGTTCTCTTGGCAATTGAGTTATGAAGGATGTTGATTCGATCTTGCCATCGACTCGGGCAACGATGCATTCTCCCGGCAGCACAGCCCTTACGTTCCGGAAAATCGTCGCCGGTTCCGGTATCCAGAGAAAGCTCGGAAAGTCCCAGATTGCCTGCTCGTCGAGTTCCCGAGACACCATTCCGGACGCCATCAGGGCAGGAATCTCTGATGCGAACGCCAATCCGCCATCGGGAAGCCGGGCGTAGTAGAGCGGTTTTTCGCCGGGAAAATCCCTAGCAAGGATCAGAATCTGCGCCTCGTCGTCCCAGAGGGCAATTGCAAACATCCCATCCAGCCTACCGAGGAAGGCGCGACCGAGCGTGCGGTATAGGTGGCAGATCACTTCGCCGTCGCTGTGCGTACGGAACGGATAGCCCTCCGCAGTCAGTGCCTCCCGCAACTGGGGCGAGTTGTAAATCTCACCATTGTAAAAAAGCACGATCCGGTTGGCGGAGTCAAACAGCGGCTGCCCGCCGCCTTCGACATCGTTGATGCTGAGCCGCCGCATCCCTGCCGCATAGACTCCTTTCACCCAATGACCTTCGTCGTCCGGACCACGGTGGACGAGGCGCGAAACCATCGCCTTCACGGCGTCGGACTTACCCGCCTGCTGGGACAAGACACCTGCAATACCGCACATTTCTTAGGATCCTTACAAGTTGAGCAGTTCAGCTACCTGAAAGGTACGACTGCCGAGGCGACCGACATAGTCGCAAGCCCGCCGATAGTCTTCCGGCGTATCCACCGTAAAGTGATTTCCGGCGCATCTCCATCCCACAGGTGGTGAGAACTGTACTCGGCTGTACTTCGTTTCTATCTCAGCACCGTAGAAACGCAAGGTCACATGCTCCCGCTCTTCCGACGACATTGCCGGCCATTCGGCCGCCAACGCGGCACACGATATCAATTCGTAATCTATGCCGACCGGGAAGGCGCCCTTCGTCGTCCACAAGTCCGCACCGCCGTCCGGCTCCCATTGTGCCAAGCAGTGATCCAGACTTTGCGTGTCGAGAAACGGACAGTCTCCGGTGACACGGACCAGCCAGTCCAGCCCAAATTCGCGTGCGGCAGCCACGAGGCGCCCGGCCACATCGGCGTCCGCACCGCGGAACACACCGACACCCAAGCCCTCCCCCAGGCGAGCAAGCACATCATCTTCGGCGCGCTGCGTTGTTGCCAGGATAACTTTCCCACCATAGCGGGTGTCCCGAAGCCGCTCGATGACAAACTGGATCATGGGCACGCCGCCCAACGGCAGCATCGCCTTACCGGGCAGCCGGGATGAGGCCATACGGGCAGAAAGTACGGTTGCAATTCTAGAGGCCATTAGTGTCGATCACCTCGGCAATCATCAGTTTCTGTTCTGAATCAATGTAGAAGTTCTCGTATTGCGGTATGACAAAATTGATAGTCACCGGTCCCATTTGTGACCCCGAACGAAAATTGGCATTCTTGGTCGCCAGCGCGACATTGGCCTCCCGGTAGACGAAATCGTGGTCTGTCCGAAACGTTCCGACTTGGTTTATAGCCCTCAATCCGAACTGCGTCCGGCAATATATCGCCTCCTTGATTTCCTCAACGCCCATGCTGCTGTCAGCATCGTTGAATGCCAGCGTGTAGATTGCCTCTTCGATCGAGTCGGTAGTAACGAACGGGGAGGGGTAGTAACTCATTACCGTCATTCCACCGCCGGTTGGGTCGTATGCCTGTGAGATACGCGATAGCGTACCAACTAGACTGCGGGAACGGATCGTCTCGGCAGCCTCACGTTGGAAGTACTTCAGTCGCGGGTCGGAAAATCCCTCCAAGGTCGGCAGTACCTCGTCGGTATCCGAGGCCACGATGACGGCATCGAGGAGGCTGGAGGCCAAGCTGCGCTCGATCTTTCTCTGCAACAGTGTCTTTCCGCCGAGCATTGCCGACCATAAGTTGCACCGGAAGTCGTACAGGCGACGACAGGGAATCACCCCGATAATCGGTCGATAGCGGTCGAGCATGGCAGCTGTCGCATCCTGCTTGATGCGACGCCGTGCAGCAAGAATGTGGCCCGACCTGTTCGTTAGGTTGTGTCCATGGCGGCGATAGTGGAATAGCGGCAGGTTGACGTTGGAAACACCGTGGGTATCGCGTATGCGGGCCCACAGATCGAAGCCATCCTGTGCACGCAGATCCTCGCGATAGCCGCCGACCTCCTTGAGGACCGATACGCGCGCCAAGGCACAGGCGCCGTTGGGCGGCATATCCTTCAGGTGGCTTAACTCGGAAAGGCGATGCCTGCGCTCGTGTGAGAGCACGCAACCGCCTTCATCGACGAGATAGTAGTCCGAAAATACCAACGCACATTCCGGATGGAGATCGAGGTAATTCGCCAGTATCAGGAGGATGTTCTCGTCGAAAATGTCGTCCCCGTCCAGCCGTATCAGATATTCGCCACGCGCCTCGCGCAAAGCGAGGTTCGCGACCGCTGGCAGACCGATGTTGTCGGTGCGGAACACCCGTACGCGCGGATCACCCTGATAAAGGCGCATGACTTCCGGTGTTTCGTCTGAGGAACCGTCGTCGACGAGCAGCAACTCCCATTCCGCATAGTACTGGCGGAATACGCTTTCGATCGCCTGTTCAAGAAAGCGGCCGTAATTGTGTGATGCGATGTAGACCGAAACCCTGGGCGCATCGCCGCCCCTTACGCTTGTCCCATCCATAATTTTCTACAAAGGCATCGGATCAACATCGGGCAGGATGCTTATCCGCGCGCTCCCTCCATTACAATGTCAGATGCGGATATTGATATCGTGCCGTGCAAGGTACTGCTTTGCACTCTTGATGCTCGATTCCGTAAAGTGATAAATATTGGACGTCCCCACCGCATCAGCACCGCCGCGCGCGTACCCATCCACGAAGTCCTGCCACTTGCCTGCACCACCGCAAACAATCACCGGAATCGAAACCGATTCCGTCACCCGGCGATTCAATTCGTTATCGTAGCCTTCCAGCGAT
>JACCEC010356564.1_pt1 | contig 27460 bp, 35 predicted proteins | sample 7450121 | NCBI WGS metagenome assembly JACCEC01 (sample SAMN15323455, study PRJNA562643) | freshwater metagenome | isolation source: river surface water | place: USA:Blue River Watershed | collected 2017-08-18 | reverse complement strand
TGCTGGGACTCGAACCCAGAATTGGCAGATTAAAAGTCTGCTGTGATAACCATTTCACTACAATCCCGTAATTGGTCCCTACCGTCGGATTCGAACCGACACCTCATTGATTAAGAGTCAAGTGCGCTACCGTTAACGCTACAAGTGGTTGGTCGTAATTAAATTGATTTAATGTGCCAACCAAGACCAATACGGGGTCAAAGTTGACACTAACGTTTACCTGAACGTTTCATGTCATTCTCCTTAATATTTTTTTAACACTTGATACAAAACAAACATTATAACCAACACAACAAGTACTGCCATAATGTTCTCCTTTGTTATGGTACTGCGTACGGGAATCGAACCCGTCTCTTCGGCTTGAAGGGCCGAGGACCTACCCAGAAGTCCAACGCAGTATAATTGGTGGAGACGGTGTGAGTCGAACACACAGTGCCAGAGGCGGCTGATTTACAGTCAGCTGGGGTTACCAGTTTTCCTACATCTCCATAATTTGTAAACACATTATCTGCGGCATTTCAGCCTATGTCAGCTTAATGTGTGTATTAAAATACACTCCAGCTATGCTACGGTCGAGCAATCAAGATGCCAAGGAATATATTTTAATACGCTACCATTTTTTTATCCACACAAGGATAAGCCATCCGGTAGGCCGCCCATTCGTCCATGTTTTAAGTGCAGACTAGGATCTCGTTTCCTATAACACTTTTGCGGTACTAGTTGGCACTAAGCCTACTTTCTCGCTCTTTAAATTGGTCAAGCAATACTCCGTTACGCTCAAACTTCTTAGCAACTAGTTTCCTAAACTGCTCAGGAGTTAATTCATAATCTTCATTATGCTCAACTTTAAAATCATTATCTTCCGTTTCCGGCATCGTCACCTTTCTTTCACTTACAAAACAAAAAACCCTGGGGGTTTAGTCCAGGGTTTCTAAAAATTTGCTAGTTACTTGTGCTGTTTAAGCGTAACCTGCTCCTTCTCGAAACCCTACGTTAATCTCATTCGGTGTGCGATCTGAAGATAGACTATTACCTGCAAACCAATAAGAAGGCATTCCGCCCACCTGTTTGGCGCATGTAATTTTATGTTGTCTAAAATTCAGTTGCGTTTTCATTTTGATTACCGTTTTACCTTTGTAAAAATTTTTCACACACTATTTCTAGTGTATGTGCTAATTGTATATTCTATTTAGTCTTTTGTCAACTACTTTTTTGTCTTTTGACAAAATATTTTTCATCAACTAAAACTAAATTTCTTTAACAACTTAGCCTATAGTGTAGCACCATGAAGCTAACTTGTCAACATCTTTTTTGTTGTATTTTTACAACAAAAACTATTTACAACAGTTTCGTTGCATATTTACTACATCTGAACACCGTGCAAGCGAACATTCATGCTCATTACAATCCTGTTCTCATTGCTCAAGTTTACACCCGTTTTGTGTAAAAGCCAACCGGGAAACATAACAATGTCGCCAGTCGTAACTGGAATTTCTCTCCAAAGTGCTTGGTTACAATCTTTCTCAATCGTTCTTGGAGTCCCACTCCAGTGATAGCTCATTGGGTTACAAACTTCTAAGTTACCACTGTTCTCTGGCTTCTTGAGATAGATCACCATTGCTAGAGGAACACTTCCATGGTCATGTTCGGCAGTCCATGCACCTGGTGGATGCAAGTTTACCCAGCTCATGTGTACGAAGCGTGGAACATCTTGAAAGCTCCAGTTGTTCCAAACAGTTTGAGCTTGCCTACTCATCCATGTCATCAAGTCCTGCATTTCAGGCCAAGTGTGCGGCATGTCACTATCTGTCACTGAGCTTAGTCCACCGCCTCTTTCAAGTTGGTCGCTCAGTGATGTACTAGTTGTAAGCAGTTTTTCTGCACGTTCTGCCGCGGTAGTCAAATCACCATCATAGTGCCCAAACCAAATTGGGTGTGCCCACATGTCACGTAAAGGTTGTATTTCCATATGGTTACTTACCATTTGATGTAACCGCGACTGTATCCTTCTGGACGATTTACACCATCTTCAAATGCTTGTTGCCACTCTGTGTTTCTTTCATATCCACGAGTCCAAAAATTGGATACTTCTAAATCACCACGTTCAATCCATTGTACAGCAAGTTTCATACAATGATGGAACGACTTAGCACGTGGGCTTGGCATAATAATAGTAATGGCTTTCCAAAGCAACTGACTAAAATTTGTGACTAGTGCAGGCTTCTTCTCACAAGCCATAATCCACAATGCACCTGGAGCAAGCAAGTCTTTTTCTATTACTGTGTTGCGTTCTGTAATATCAATGATTACATTATATTGTTCATGTTGAGGAGCATCAACTAATACACCTTCATTTGCCCACATGTCTTTATTACTTTTTCCCACAACATCAATACTGGCAAATTCAACGTGTGTAAGTTTAATAGTATGATAAGCAACCCACGCAAGGAATCCACTACCTAAAATTAAACAACGTGCTTCTGGACCGCTTCTATCACATACTGCACGTAAATCTTGTTCAACTAAATTAATTCCACAAGCAACAGGCTCAATGATATATTTAGGATCTGCCTCAGGCACTCGCACCCATTCATTAATTTTTACATTGTAATAGTCTGCGTATGCTGGCTCACCGCGAGTTGCAACATAATCACCAAGTTTGATTCCGTCAACACTTCCGCCAAGTTTAGTAACTTGACCAAGTCCTTCATGTCCTTGCATGCCTAATGGCAGTGGACCAAACTCTCCACGCATCATAGCAATGTCACTACGACAAACGCCTGTCATTATTGCCTTAACTTCTATTTCAGTGGAGTTAGGATCTTCTTTTTCCCAAATCTGTTCTTTAAAAGATCCGTTGCTGTCTGTGTAAAGTAATCTAGTTTTCAAAATTGTTCAATCCTTTCGTGAATCCAAATATCTTTCTGTGCCTGGTCTAACCAAAATTGGTCATTACTTACATTACTGATGCAAGTGTCAATCATATTCTTATATGCTTCTTCTGGACAAAGCCCAAGCTCAAAACGTTTAACAGTTCCATCATCCATTTCAAATTCTACTGCTCTGTTATCTTCTTTACCATCAGCCCAGTTGGCTTCCATTTTCCACACACGACCATTCTTCATGTATTTGATTTTGCAAAGATCGTCAACATCATATACGCCATCACGTTTGACTGCGCCATACTCAGTATCTTCAATTTTATCTAGTGTGTGTATTTGTCTTGCTTCTTGTCCAGTCATTTGGCTAGTTTTCCAGTTGTCGTTGAGTGCAATATAAAGACTTAGAAGGTGTGGCATCAAGTCTCTGCTGACACCACCAAAGGCAAGTTGTTTAGTTGTAAACCAAGTACCTGGACCAGGAATACGATTTTTATTAATCCATTTAATTTTAACTGTGCGAGCCTTTTCAACACAGGCTTTCATCTCGTTAATATTATCACGCCACATGTTATTTTTAACCATCATGAAACGTGTTTCAGGAAATGTACTTACCATAGTGGCCCAATTGGAACTATTAGCAACACCTGGCTTTTCAACGAACACAATTTTGGCATGAGGGGCAAGTTTCATTGCCATTTCAAAATGTGTAAAGTTTGGAGTACAAATATGTACTGTGTCAAAGGGTGCATGAACTAACATTGCAGACTCAATTGTTGGAAAACTTGCGCCCTTACTAATATCGTTATCAACTGTAACTACTTCAATTTTTAATTCTTCAAGTACTTGTTTGTACAACTGCCCAATTCCCATACCTACGACGAGGCTTTTCATTTTTCGTTTTCCTTTGTTAGTTTCCAAACCATCATAAACTGCTCATATGCTTTTTTAACTGCTGGATGAGTCATCATTTTTTCTGCTTCTTCTTGCATAGCCTTTACACCTTCTTCGGCGGCTTCCCTATAAGAGCAATACTCTAGAGCATATACTTCTTTTCCCATGGCCTTGCTAAAATTTTCCCAAGCCAAACGTTGTTCGTCTGTCAGTTGTTTACGATCACGCTCTGGAACGCGAAGCTTACTAGTTTCCATGATGTGTTTACTAATCGTATCTTCAGCATAGTATCCAGCCGCAATCATAGGAGCAAACGCAGGATCTACGTTGTATCTGCGTAGTGTACTACCTTTTTTCTTAACTGTCAATGTTACCCCAACTGGGTAGTAGTCATAACGCTCACTGTCCATCTCGCCAATTTCAACATATCGGCGACCTACTTTTTTGTAAATCAAAGTACTCATTTTTTAAGCTCAGTATTAAATGCTAGACTAATTCTTTCATTTGTGTTGTTTGTGTCCACATAATGATACAGCCAACTAGGGAAAAGCACAAGTAAATCTGTCCTAACAGGATAACTCATTGTATCAGTGTTGTATGCTGTTTGACGGTTGGCTAGTTCATTCATTTTATAAATGCTCAATGGCGTTTCAAAATTTAAAAACGCACTATTGTCTTCACAGTAAGGATAGTAGGTGCCACTTACTACACTGAGTTCGTGTCTATGAGAACGTAATTTTCCACCTGCGCCAATTACATTGAACCAGCTAGTTGTAATGTCCAAATCTGCCATCCCAGATTCGTCACAATAAATGTTAATACATTCCTGTATTTTACTTTTGAGTTTGATCAAACTATACTGATCTAGGAAATTTCTGCTGGCGCTGGTACTTGATGGACCTTTCTCATTATCCAACAAGTAATGCCAACCCTTGTCAGTTGTGTTAACCATGTCCATCAAACGTTCCTTTTCTTCCCTATCATATTCAGATAAGTCAAAAACTGATATTAGCGTAGGGAACGCCTGTGTGTGCTGGAAAGTGCCCATTATACTCCTGTTGCGTCTTCTTTTAAAATACGACCATCATTGTTAGGATATCTAGTTTTAAAAATTTTACTAATTTCTTCAACTGTTTTGGCTTGACCAATAAACTCTTCTGTATCCTTACGATAACAGTATAGCATATCTCCATGTTTTTCCAAACGAAGAAATATCTCAGGTTCTTCAGTCTTATCTAGAACTTTTTTGATGAGACGTTTAATTAGCCAAATCTTGAATTGGTTAAGTAAGATTCCTAAAAGCATATAGAACAGTATGCCTGACCAAAATCCACTCCAAAATTCACTCATGCTCACTCCTTAAGTAATGTCGTGCTCTTAGTATATTTAGATATTACCAATTTGTCAAGCACTTGTTTGCCAAAAATTTTTACAGGGTTACCAAACCATACTATATAATATAGTAGACACACACCAAACTGATTTTACCAAAAGGCATTGACATTGTTGTGATAATACCATATACTGTGTACATGCTGACATAAAGGCATTTAACAAACAAGGAGAATAGGCATGAATAAGGCAGAACACGTAATTGAGCTTTTCAAAGAGCATTGTGTTAAAAGTACAGGCGTTGCTAATCAGTGGGTTGGCAAGAGCAATACGTATCAATTTGAAATTGGTCGTCCCACCGCTAACGGGACAATTAACGGAGTTATCCGTAAGTTAGCTGGCATTGATGTCAGCGGTCGACAAATTTGGGCAGTTGCTGGATCTATCAAAGTAGACATTGATGGCGAATTCCAGCGTGGAACTGGTATCCCACGTGCTTTAATGAAGGACATTACTAGCACAGCAGTTTTCTTGTATGAGCAAGAAAAGGCATCTTCAACTAAAGTAACTAACACAGTTACCGCTTAATATGCCAACCCTCGATACTTGGCAGGCACGATTCGAAGCAGTGGATCGTGCAATCGAACGAAGCAAAACAGTTTGGGCGATAGACTATTGGACTACTGTTCGAGCTCGCTTGCTTCGCGCAATGCACCGAGATTTGGATAAAAGGTATTCTTAATGAGTATGCATTTGGTGGGGCCAGCTCTAACTACGACTGGCAAAAAGAAAGGTAAACGAAAATTTCGTAATGCTGAACAGGCAAGGAAGTCCCGCGAGTTGAAAGACAGCTGGGAAGACTTGCTCAAACGGCATGATATCAAGCCCACCAAAGCAAAACCCAAGTTTGACTCAAAACTGAGTTCGTGTTATAGTTTAAAGATACCAGAAGGTCGTAACACCACAGCTCACATTAAGAGTTTGGATAGCGGGCTAGGGAGTGCTACACTTGCGCCACCAAAAGTATATACAGGAACAAAAGTTAAAGGCATTGCTACTATGCACAAGTCTAATGCTGTTCCAATTTTTAGTGACGAAGAAGCAGTTGATATAAGTAGGATGCGAAGATAAAATTGAATACAATTGACAAATGCCCGTTATGTGGCCACACACATTTTGATGAAATAGATCACATATCAAAAGAACAAGTTAGAAACTTGTACTTAAAAGAGTACAACACTGATGTGGGGCATTTAGTTCCAAAAGATTTAGTTTTGTATCATTGCACCAATTGTGATTTGAAATTTTTTGATCCTAGTTATACAGGGGATCAAAATTTTTATAGAGACCTTCAAAAATTTGAATGGTACTATAAAGATGACAAAGTAGAATATCACTATGCCAAAAAGTTTATCAAGAAAAAAGATAGCGTTTTGGAAATAGGTAGTGGTAGAGGCGCCTTTAGCAAACTGTTACCTACAAAGAATTATTTAGGTTTAGAGTTTAGTGAAGGTGCTAGTGAGCTTGCGGCTAAAGATGGTATTGAAGTGCGCTCACAAAGCATCGAAGACCACGCACAACAAAATTCTGAAAAGTATGATGTAGTGTGTAGTTTTCAAGTTGTTGAACATACAAGTGATCCAAGAAGCTTTATTCAAGGAGCAGTTGATTGTTTAAAGCCAGGAGGAACGTTGATCTTAACGGTTCCTTGTGAAGATAGTTTTTTAGGCTACATCCAAGACTTTGCGTTGAACATGCCACCACATCATGTGACCAAGTGGAGCATTAGCACGTTAAAGCACGTTGGAGACCAATTTGGTGTTAAAGTAGCAGATATCTACCAAGAACCCCTAGATTCTTTCCATATTCCATGGTATTTGACTAGTATGTTTGCCTATTTGTTAAATAGGTTACTGGGAATTAAACACAGTTTAGCCACGAAACCCAGTCATTGGCTCACTCAGAGTCTGGCAAAATTCCTTGCTACACGGTTCAGCAAGTTTTTGCCTAAATCATATCAAGCGTATGGACATACAGTATGTGTTGTCTATACAAAGATATGACTAACGAAAGGAGAGTAAAATGGAGAAATATATAAAGCCGGGTGTTTTCACCCTAAGTTTTATTATATCAGCTATTTTGATTGTGGCAGTATCTACATTCCGTATCGATACTCTTGCTCAAAATTTGCAGACTAGACCGACAGAATTCCAATCTGTCAAAGTGAAAGAGGCACAGCTAAAGTGTCTTGCTCAAAATGTATACCACGAAGCAGGCTACGAATCTTTTGAAGGTAAAGTAGCAGTGGCGCAAGTCACAATGAATAGGGTCGAAAGCGGACGCTTTGCTGATACTATTTGCGGAGTGGTCCAGCAAAAGAATGTGATCTACCAAAAGGTAGTTTGCCAATTTAGCTGGTATTGTGATGACGCTTCAAAACGTAAACCAATGAACAATGCGGCTTACCAAGAAAGTTTTGAAGTTGCCAAAATGGTAATGCTTGAAAATTTTAGATTGAGTACTTTAAAAGACGCTTTGTATTTTCATGGCGACTATATCAATCCACAATGGGGAAAGCCCAAAGTAGCCAAAATTGGACGTCACATTTTCTATAAGGAGTCACCAAAATATGCCAAACTTTGATTTTGAAAATTTCATCAAAAGTGTTCAAAACAAGTTAGCACCCGTTTCAGCCGAAGCTTTGGGTTGGATTGCTGTTATTGTTTTAAACGCAGTATTCATTCCCACACTTCTAGCACTATTGATGGGATTAAGCGACAAAGTACCAAGTGTAGACACAGTTCTATTAACTTGGGGCGGTCTGCTTTTACTTTTTGGTAAAGCCGCTATTCAAAATGACAAATTGAATATGGTTACCATCATGCTTGGATTATTTGTTCAAGCCTCACTTATGGTATTGATATTCTTTAAGTAAAATATCAATCTTACCAAAATGGAAGGAATAGTGTTGACAAAACCTATTCCTTCTGTTATTATTACTATACACAGTTACACAAAAGGTGATTTTTATGAAATTTGCAGTAGCATTAGTTTTAGCTTTAACTCTCACAGCCTGTGGCACCGTTGGTGGCGCAGTAAGTGGCGCAGGACAAGATTTGTCCAAAGCTGGTGAGTGGATTAGAAATCGTTAACATTTAGGCACATGAAAGGCACATTATGAAAAAGGCATTGGTATTACTTCCTATGGTAGCGGCTCTAACCGCTTGTGGAACTTTTAGTTCCAAGGATCAATTTGAAAAACGTGCAGACGAGCAACGTGAACGGCAAGAAAAACTTGCTGAACGTACAATCGATAAAGCACCAAAGTGGATGACTGATCTCCCAAAGAGTCCTAACGCAGTATATGCCGCAGGTACAGCAGTCAGCGCAGACTTTAGCATGGCAGACGACAAAGCCAAATTAATTGCTCTTGGCAAAATTTGTATGGCTGCTGGTGGCGAAGTGGACAAACAAAGCAAAGTGTACATGATGGATACACAAAGTGGTAGCGTTGAATCAAGTGAAATGGCTATCCGTGGATTGTGCCGTAAAGTTGACGTAACTGGCGCAGAACGTGTTGAGATCAAACGTATTACTGAAGGTGGACGTTTCCGCACTTACGTTTTGATGGCATTGCCTACTGGCGAAGCTAACCAACTTCGTAAAGATAAGTTGAATGAGCAACTGGTCAAAACAGCTGAAACTCGTTCACGCGAAGCTTTTAAAGATCTTGACAACCAATCTAAACCATAAGGGAGAAGTGATGTTTGAATCATTAGAAATCCGCAAAGCGGAAAATGGTATCATTGTTACCATTAAAACAGAAGAAACCGATAAAGACTATGTTTTTGCCAATATTCCTAAGACATTGAAGTTTGTTAAAGAATATTTGGAAACAAAACCACAGTCATGAAATATCTAATCCTACTGTTGTTGCTAACACCAATCTGGGCACAAGCTCAGAGTACTGATCGTGTTTGCGAAATCGAACGTGTCATTACTAAAGAAGATGGCAAAGTTACAGAAGAACGCAGACAAGTATGTAAAGAAAAAACTCGCGAAATATTTTCTGATTGCGAACGATATCAATGGAATACGCAATGGGGAACTCACAATGCTGTCAGTTGTAATTGGACTGAATCACAGGCTATGAATGCGGCATTGACTCATGCAACAGATGGTGTTAAAATAGAATGGTATGATAATGTTAGAAATACTAAAGGTTATACAGTAGTAACTTGGACTAGACCGCCAACTGAAGCAGGCATGTGCAGAGACATTTTACGTGTCCGCAAATATCCTGGAAATTTTGAAAAAGAAAATTTTACAATGTGCTTGACTCGAGATAGGGGTTGGCAAAGTTTTAGAGGGTACTAGAACCAAATAAATAGAACAAAAGGAATCAAATGGTTTTAGCGATTATAAGTTTAATAACCGGTTTAATTATATCAGGGGTAGCGATCTATTACAGCGTAGTAGGTCTTACCTCTATCTTTGCGGCGGCTGCAATTCCAATTATAGTTATGGGTGTTGCATTAGAAGTTGCCAAATTAGTCGCAACTGTGTGGCTCAAACAAAATTGGAAAAGTGCTCCTTTTTTAATTAAGTCTTATCTCGTCACAGCAGTTATAATCCTAATGCTTATTACTAGCATGGGTATTTTTGGCTTCCTAAGTAAAGCGCACTTGGACCAAGGAATGGTTAGTGGCGATGTAGTTGATAAAGTCGCACTAATTGATGAAAAAATTAAAACGCAAAAAGATAACATAGAGGCATCCAGAAAAGCTCTTAGACAAATGGATGAATCTGTTGACCAATTAATGTCAAGGAGTAATGATGAAAAAGGAGCAGACAAGGCTGTACAACTACGACGCAGTCAAGCCAAAGAACGTTCGCGTCTCCAGCAAGAGATATCTACAGCACAGACAGAAGTTTCTAAACTGCAAGGGGAACGAGCGCCAATTGCTACAGAGTTACGAAAAGTTGAAGCAGAAGTTGGTCCAATCAAATATATTGCCTCTTTCATCTACGGTTCAGCGGAACAGAGTTTACTCGAAAAGGCTGTCACGTGGCTCATCATTATCATCGTTGTCGTCTTCGACCCACTGGCTGTCATTCTGCTCTTGGCTAGCCAATACTCTTTCTCGCAAAAGGGCGCCAAGAATGATGAGCCAATTGAAGTTAAAAATAAAAGGTCATTTACGGATTCAGTCTCCACGGCGATTTTCGAAACTAGGCAAGGCATCGCAGACTCCTTCAACAAAATCAAAGGGTCGATTTTCGCTCCAGTTAAACAACTCCCCTTGGAAGCCAAAGTCGTGGAAGATGCCAAGCCTGAAGAAGTTGTAGAACCAAATTTAGATCAAGTTAATTTAGAACTGGCACAAATTTCTGAAGAACAAAAAGAGACACCTACATATAAAGTAGTTGATGACTTTGATGATGAATTTGATGTACCTAAACTTCCTGATGCTAACACACAAAAAGAAATGTTAGCAGAGTTTGTTAAGGCTGTTAAAGAAGCTGAGCCATTGATTCCAGTGCCAGCACCAATAACAGGATTCACTGTGCCAAAAGTAGACAAAGCAGTTGCTACAAAAGGTATTGTTCCAATTAACGTAGAGCTACACAAACGAGATGAGCTGGATATCCCAGTTTTAGAAAATGAGGAAATGTGGGCTCAGCGTGTGATTGATGAAAATCCAGATGTTCCATTTGACGTAACTGTTGACGAATGGAATAAGTTATTAGAAGTTGCTGAACAAGAAGTTGAGCAAGAATCTAAAAAGTTACAAATTATTCCTGAACTACAAAAGCATATTGAAGACAGAGATGCGCCTAGTGGTCTAGCTGACTTTAGATATGTTCAAAATGAAGAACAAGCTGAAAGTAGTTTATGGCAAGAAACACGTCAACAAGTTGAAGCTGAACACGTTGCACATATTAGTCAATCAGACTATCAAGAAAAAGTTAAAGAAGCAATCGTAAAAAGATTGATTAAAAACTTAGAAGAGGGTTCAATTACTATCGAAGAGATGAGTAAGGATGAAGCCGCCGCAGTTGAACAACACTTACAAAAAGAAATTAATGACAGGCAAAATAACCCTAATCAGTCCACCTGATGTTTTTGTAAACAAAAGCCAAAGTATTATATTAGTTAATACTACTCCTGAAGAACAGGAGACGGTGTCTAATTGGTTCTCTGGACATCCGTTGGCTAGAGAACTGAATGTTTACTTTTACAATAACGAACGTAATTTAAGTTGGTTAGTTACAGCTTATAACGTGGCAATGTATCGTTATGTCAATGTTGATAATACTAATGACCAGAGTGGTACTTTACTAAGCTATCTTTTAAGTTTAGAAAATACATATTACTCTACAGACGACACAAATACCTTTGAGATTTTTCGTTTGTTAAATACCTCAAGGGTTACCTCAATAGAGGATTTTTTGAATAGGGTAATAATACGTGAGCACATTGAAGAACCACAACTGTGATTTTTGCGGGAAAGACAAAGAAGAAGTCGAGAAGCTCATTGTTGGGACTAACGGTGCCATTTGTAGCGAGTGCGTCACTCTTTGTGCCAAAATACTTACTGACGAAAAAGGCAAAATTAATAGTAATGACTTGACTAGATTTAATCCAGTTAAAATTAAAGAATACTTGGATGAATTTATTATTAGTCAAGAAGAAGCGAAGATTGGTCTTAGTGTAGCAGTGAGTCAGCACTACAAAAGAATTAGTAGTATTACAAGTCATATAGAATTAGACAAGAGTAATGTTATTCTAATTGGACCAACTGGCTGTGGAAAAACGCTAATGGTCAAAAAGATTGCAGACTACATTGATGTTCCATTTGCTCATTGTGATGCTAATACATTAACTGAAGCGGGTTATGTTGGTGACGATGTTGAAGTGCTAATTCAACAACTACTAACCAAAGCAGATGGCGACATTGAGTTGGCTAGTCGAGGTATAGTATACATTGATGAGATTGACAAAATTGGTCGCAGAAGCGAATCAAATAGTGCAACTCGTGATGTAGGCGGTGAAGGCGTACAGCAAGCTCTTTTAAAAATGGTAGAGGGCGGTGTGGTCAAAACACTCTATGGTAAGAAAAAAGAAGAGATTGAGATTGACACCAAAAATATTTTATTCATTGTTGGCGGAAGTTTTGTAGGAATTGACAAAATCATCAACGACAGAATAAGTGGTACTGGAATTGGCTTTAACAGCAAATTAAGGTCAGAAATTGACAAAGATGTATATAGCAAGGTAGACCAAAAAGACTTGATTAAATTTGGTCTGATTCCTGAATTTATTGGTAGATTTAGTATCCTTACCAATGTTGAGGAACTGACTAAGGAAGAATTAGTTAAGATTCTTAAGGAGCCACGCAATAATCTTGTAAGTCAGTATAAGTACTTGTTTGAAATGGATGGTATTGAACTGGACTTTGAAATGGATGCTCTTGAGGCAATAGCAGAAAAAAGTATCACTGCTAGAACCAATGCCCGAGGGTTGCGTAACACTATTGAAAAGATCCTTATTCCGTATCAATTTGAAGCACAAGAATTAGTCAAAAAAGGACTAAAGAAAATTGTGGTTGGAAAAGATACTGTAATTAACGGCGAAATACCAATTTTATTATTTGATACGAAAAAGAAGGCAGATGTCAAAAAACTATAATACGGCTAGAAAGGGAGTACGAGGTTGTACTGTTGAAGTCGATGGCGACTTTAATCGTGCCCTACGAAAATTCAAAAAGAAAGTAGACGAAAGCGGCTTACTACAAACCGTTTTGGAAAAACAATTCTACGAAAAACCAACCACCGAACGTAAACGCAAAAAAGGTGCCGCAAAAGCTCGTTGGCGCAAAAAACTGCGTGACCAACAATTACCCAAAAAATTGTATTGACATATATCATTAGTTTTGCTATAATATGTTTATGGCTAAACATTTAATGGTAGATTTGGAAACAATGGCGACTGGGCCTGACTCAGTCATTCTCACAATTGGTGCATTCAAATTTGACCCTTGGGGTCCAAATGTTGATCGAAGTGAACACAATACTTTTTACAGACGTGTGGACACAGAAACTTGCGAAGCATTAGGTATGCAAATTGATCCAGGCACACTGGATTGGTGGAGCAAGCAATCACCAGAAATCATTGAAGAAGCATTTCACCCAGACAATAGACTTCCTATTGGACAGGTTATGGACGAGTTCCATAAGTTTGCATGGGGTTGCGATGCATTTTGGTCACATGGTTCTATATTTGATATAGTTATTTTGGAAACATATTACCGCAAACTTGGTAAGGCTCTTCCATGGAACTTTTGGCAAATTAGAGATACACGTACAATTTTTGATCTAGGGTATGATCCTGAAATGCCCAAAGATGCAAAACATAACGCATTAGAAGATGCGTATAGGCAGGCGGTTGGAGTGCAAAACATGTATAGAAAGGTAGCACGTAAATGAAAACATTTGACACATTTGAACAAGTAGAAGGTATGGCAGGCTGTATGAAAAAGCCAATCGTAGTTCATGCTAAACGCATTGACGAAGAATTCCGTGTTAACACTCTAGAAGGAAATTACAAACAGGGTAAGCCTGGTGATTACCTCATGAAAGGTGTCGATGGGGAACTATATATTTGTGATGGTCCAATTTTTGAACGCACATACGATTTTGTTTCTTAAGAGAACATAATGAGAATCGAAGACGATATCAAACTTGATTTTAAGGACGTATTAATTCGTCCCAAGCGTAGTACTCTAAGTAGTCGCAAAGAAGTTGATTTAAAAAGAACATATACTTTTAAACACAGTAAGGCAACTTGGTCAGGCATTCCAATTATGGCAAGTAATATGGATGGTGTTGGAACATTTGCAATGGCATCAGCATTGCAAAAAGAACATTTATTCACATGCCTTGTAAAAAGTTATAATAGCAATATTGAAAATTGGAAAGATGCACTTGCGTTGGATCCAGAAAATATTGCAGTAAGTACTGGTGTTGGTGAAAAAGATTTTGAAAGATTAAAATACATACTAACAGCAGTCAATAGTATTAAATTTATTTGTATTGACGTAGCAAATGGTTATGGTGAATATTTTGGCGATTATGTTTCTAAAGTAAGAGCAGAATTTCCTAATCATACAATTATCGCCGGTAATGTGGTTACCGCGGATATGACACAGGAGTTAATTTTACGTGGCGCGGACATTGTTAAAGTGGGCATTGGCCCTGGTAGCGTTTGTACTACTCGTATCCAAACTGGTGTGGGCTACCCACAGCTTAGTGCTATCATTGAGTGTGCCGATGCCGCTCATGGTCTTGGCGGGCATATTATTGCTGACGGCGGATGTGTTTGCCCTGGTGATGTTGCTAAGGCTTTCGGGGCTGGTGCGGACTTTGTAATGCTAGGCGGTATGCTGGCAGGGCACGATGAAGGTAGTGGTAAGATAATTGAAGAAATGTACGAAACTGCCAAACTTCAAACTGGCACATTGGCCAACGATTTTGAAGTTAAAAAATTTGTAGAATTTTATGGGATGAGCTCGGACACAGCAATGGAAAAGCATAGCGGCGGAGTTGCTGAGTATAGAAGTTCAGAAGGGAGAACAGTCCGTGTTCCATATAAAGGTGCAGTAAAAAGCACCGTGTTAGATTTGCTTGGTGGTTTGAGGAGTGCCTGCACTTACGTTGGAGCGCCTACTCTTAAACAATTGAGCAAATGCACCACGTTTATTCGCGTCAATCGTCAGATAAATGATGTTTTTGTGAAATAAATATTGGTATAATATACTATTATTATCAAGGGCATAGCCCTATATTATATGGATAAAGCAGTAGGTCGTTAGTCCTACTTTATTAAATTATACTATAGAAGAACTGAGAATGGGAGAAATTAAAACTTCTCTCATTTCTCGATATAAATAATTTTACAATGCCCATTAGGGGTTGTAAAAACTACTCGCTTAATAAAGGAGAAAAAAATGAGTAAAGTCATCGGTATCGACTTAGGTACAACAAATTCTTGCGTAGCCGTTATTGAGAACGGTATCCCCAAAGTTATTGAAAACAGCGAAGGTGCTCGCACTACTCCTAGTATTGTGGCCTACGCTAATGAAGAAATTCTAGTTGGCGCTAGCGCAAAACGCCAAGCAGTAACAAATCCAAAAAATACAATTTATGCGGCTAAACGTCTTATTGGACGTAAGTTCAAAGAAGAGGCTGTACAAAAAGACATCAGTCTAATGCCTTACGAAATTGTTCAAGCAGACAATGGCGATGCTTGGGTTAAGGTAAAAGACGACAAACTAGCACCTCCACAAATCTCCGCAGAAGTTCTTCGTAAAATGAAGAAGACTGCTGAAGATTATCTTGGCACAGATGTGACTCAAGCAGTTATCACAGTTCCAGCTTACTTCAACGATAGCCAACGTCAAGCAACTAAAGATGCAGGTAAAATTGCAGGTTTAGAAGTATTGCGTATTATCAATGAACCAACAGCGGCGGCTTTGGCATACGGTGTTGATAAAACAGATAAGAAAGATCGTAAGGTTGCAGTATACGACTTAGGTGGCGGTACATTTGATATTTCAATCATTGACATTGCTGATGTTGATGGCGACAAGCAAATTGAAGTGTTGAGTACAAACGGCGATACATTCCTAGGTGGTGAAGACTTTGACCAACGCATTATGGATTATTTGGTTGAGGAATTTAAGAAAGAACAAGCTATTGATCTTAAGAAAGATATGCTTGCCCTACAACGTTTAAAAGAAGCCGCAGAAAAAGCAAAAATTGAATTGTCTAGTTCTGCACAAACAGATGTTAACTTGCCATACATCACAGCAGATGCAACAGGTCCTAAACACATGAATGTTAAGATTACTCGTAGCAAATTAGAAAATCTAGTTGACGAGTTAATTCAACGCAGTTTAGAGCCATGTCGCATTGCTATGAAAGATGCTGGTGTAACAGCCGCTGACATTGACGAGGTTATCCTTGTTGGTGGTCAAACACGTATGCCTAAAGTTGTTGAAGAAGTTGAAAAGCTATTTGGCAAGGCTCCACGTAAAGATGTTAATCCAGACGAAGCAGTTGCAGTTGGTGCCGCAGTACAAGGCGCAGTTTTAAGTGGTGACCGCAAGGACGTTCTATTACTAGACGTTACTCCGCTATCACTGGGTATTGAAACGATGGGCGGTGTAATGGCCAAGTTAGTTCAAAAGAATACAACTATCCCAACTAAAGCAAGTCAAGTTTTTAGTACTGCTGATGACAATCAACCTGCTGTTACTATTAAAGTGTTCCAAGGTGAACGTGAGTTGGTACAACACAACAAACTACTAGGTGAATTTAATCTAGAAGGTATTCCGCCAGCAAGACGTGGTACACCACAAATTGAAGTAACACTTGATATTGATGCAAACGGTATCATGCACGTTTCTGCTAAAGATAAAAACACTGGTAAAGAAAATAAAATTACCATCAAATCTAATAGCGGATTGACTGATGCAGAAATTCAAGCAATGATTAAAGATGCTGAACTTAATGCAGAGTCAGACAAGAAGCAACGTGAATTGATTGAAACACGTAACAACGCAGAAAGTCAAGTTCACACATTGCAAAAAGAATTAGACACACACAAAGACAAACTAACTGAAACAGAGAAAACTACTATTGAAGCATCTATTGCGGCAGTCAATGTAGCAATCAATGGCGATGACAAACAAGTGATTTTAGATGCAGTAACTAAAGCACTTGAAGATGCAAAACCATTGTTTGAAAAGATGTCACAAACTGAAGAAGCGCCTGCTGAAGAAAAAGCAGAAGCTACAGTTGTAGATGCTGAATTTAGTGAAACAAAGAAAGACGATAAAGACAACGCCTAATGGGTTGTCAATGATTCTTGCTTAATTAAAGGAGAAAATTATGAATCATACACTACAACGTATCGACACAGATACATTAACAAAAGCATTAATTGGATTTGATACTATGTTCAATAACATGGAACGTAGATTTAGCAATTCACTTGGCACAAATTATCCGCCACACAATGTTGTTAAAGTTGACGAAAACAATTACGAAATTCAAGTCGCTGTTGCAGGATTTGACAAGGACGAAGTAACTGTTGAACTTGACCAAAACATTATTGTTGTTACTGGTAGCAAAGTAGAGGACGATGAAAAGACCTACTTGCACCGTGGACTAGCACAACGCAATTTTGTCAAAACATTCCCATTAGCTGAACACATTGAAGTTAAGGGTGCTGACCAAAAGAACGGCATTTTGACAATTAAATTGGAACGTGTAATTCCAGAGGCACTAAAACCTCGTCGTATTGAAATTCAATATTCCGAGTAATGGTAAAGGGGAGAATTGCTCTCCCCTTTATTTTCAAGTATAATAAGTAGTAACAATAAACAAATAGGACTTAGAATGCCAGATACAGCAATCGCCCAAAAAGAAACAACCACAACAAACATTATTGAGCCTAACAAGTACAAGGTGTTATTTCTTAATGATGACCATACCCCTATGGAATTTGTGATTGATGTATTAACAAATATTTTTGACCACGACCTTACAACTAGTAAAGAAATTACAATTGAAATTCATACTAAAGGTTCTGGTATTGCAGGAATTTTTCCATACGAAATTGCTGAACAAAAAAGCATTGAAACAACACACCTTGCACGGCAAGCAGGATATCCATTAAACGTAAAGTTAGATCCAGTTTAACTCAAAAAATAGGGAGCCTAAAAAACTCCCTATAAATATGAGTAGTTAATGGAGACTAATAATGAGTTTACGAGATATCACAAAAGATTTACATCACGAAGCAGAAACAACTAAATTTGCCAAACTATTGCTAAGTGGCAAAATTGAAAAGAAAGACTACAGAAACTATCTATACCAACTTTTGGCAGTTTACGATCCAATTGAATGGTATTGTAAACGTCAAGGCTTCTTAGACAAGATGCCAACTCTCCCAAGACTTCGTGCTATCCATTCAGACTTTGTAGAACTAGATGATGGCAGTTATCATTATCTAACTCCAGCAACACTGGAATACCAAACATACCTACACAAGTTAGGTAATGACCCAGAACGCAAACACTTAATCAAAGCTCACTTATATTGCCGTCATATGGGTGACTTATTTGGTGGTCAAATTATTGCTAAACAAGTTCCTTATACTAGTGGTAAATTTTATCAGTTTGACGATGCTGATTCACTTAAGAGTGCTATCCGTGCAGAACTTACAGATGACTTAGGTCCAGAAGCTCGTGTAGCTTTTGAATTTGCTATTAAGATGATGAAGGACTTGTATGCAGGAGAGTAAGGTTTGGGACAAGTTAATAGAGATACAACACCTACTTGAAGATTCATTTAATAAAACTGGTACAGAAATATTTGAACCTGGAATGGATCGTTTTAATCAGCCTGGGTGGGTTAATCGCGTTTGGCGGTCCGATTCTTATCGTCGTGCTCATGTGGACGTCGTAGATGCACGTGAAACAAAAGGTCTTTGGATGATGCATTGTTGCATCTTCCCACACACTCATAACCCAGCCCCAATTTACGGATTTGATGTAGTAGCAGGTAAAAACAAAATTACTGGATGTTTCCACGATTATAGTAATGCAGGAGATCCAGAACATCCTATGATGGAATGGTTTGCTGACGAAGTTAATAAGCTGGACTGGAATCGTACTAGAAAACTTCCAGAATGGGCCGAACGTATCTTTAGTCCTAGCATGGTTGCCGCAGCCAATGTACAAGAAGAACACGAATTAAACCAAATATTCTCTATGGCTAAGACTACCTTAGCACACTATTTGTCCTGTGTTTCTGAGACAAATAACACAGCAAATGATACTACAGAAGCACAAAACTATTACGCATACAATCAAAAACAAAACCCTCATACCCCGCGTGTAATGGCTAGTTTAGGGCTAGATGAGGAAGATGTGCGTATTTTTATACAGGATTGCTTGTTTCCAGAAATTGGTAAATAGTTTATTATGCGCTTTAATGAAATCAAATCCCTATTAGAAAACGAGCTTGTTCAACAAGATAGTCCTAAGCAGTTCTTAGCAGACGTTGAATCTGGCGCAATTGACCCTGTCATTGCCAAGGCTGGTATGCAATACTTAGAAAAAGTAATTTCTGCAACTCAGCCAAATGCACCGCAAGATAATCAACAACAGCCCCAACAAGCACAAAAAGTTCCAGGGCAGGCACCACAACAACAGCCTCAACAACAGCCCCAACAAGCACAAAAAGTACCTGGTCAGCCTATTCAACAAGCACCACAACAAAAGAATATTGTTCCTGGTAGTGCTCAAATGGCAACAGAGGATATTGCTTATTCTAAAACAAATGCGGAGCAAGTAAGAAAACTTTTAATGAAGCAAGGTGCATCTAGTCAAGAAGTAATGGATGCAATTACATTCATTTATAGAAAAAATATTGTTAAAAACTGTAAAGATCTTATGGCTCAGAAAATGTTCAAGCCAGAAGGTGCTGAACTATTGGCAAGTTTGTTCTATGAATTACCAGCAACTTTTCATCAAAGAAACGACTTGTCTAATGTACTGTTAAAGTCAGGTGTTTTAGATTTGAAAAAGTTTTCAACACCGCATGAAGGCAATTTAGCTGACTTGATCATGCCAAAATATAGAACAAATAAAGCAGTAGTTAACTTGTTCTTAAAATTAAAAAATAGAAAAGATTTCCCGACCCAAGTCAGTGCCGCAAATAAAGGTGCTGGAGAAGACTTGATTACAATTATGGGTAATCCTGTACAAAAGTTAAGTCCGGGTGACTTGAATATTGGTGGTAAAGAAATTGAAATCAAAGCAATGGGCGCACGTCTAAAAGGCTTTGGTGGTAGCGACATATATGGTAATCCTTCGCCATATTATGGAACTTGGGCAACACTTGTAGGTGAAGCACTAGGTTCAGAGGGTGCAAGATTAATGCAAGAACTTGGTACAAGCCTAAAGAAATACTTTCACTTTGGTAAGGCAAATCTTTTTGCACTAAGTGAAGGTCTTAAGGTAAGTAAAAACCCTAAAAAGAAGAAGTTGTTAGAAGAAGCATTTGATGGATTAATGCAATTATTGTATCCGTTAAGTGACACTAAGATGAGAAATAGAGTGTTACAGTCTTTTACTGATAAAGGGTTTGATGTTGAACAGCTAAGAAAGAATTGGTTCTTGTTCAGTTACGATTATTACACCTTTACTACATCAGATAAAAAGACTGGTGCTAAAATGCACGCCATTATGTTTATGAATCAAGGTGATGACACTTATCAAATAGTTACAGATAGTAGCCAAATTGATAGAAATTGGGACAAATACGAACTTGGTTCAGATTTGTTTAACTGGAAGAATCCAACTGGTGCCGCTCCTAAGATAACATACGGCAAAGAAAAGCGTACACAGCGTAAACGTGTAAGCACTAAAAAAGTCAAATAGTTCTTAATCTAGAACAATATTTTATGTACAGTTAATGTATGTCCTCCTACCTGTAAATAATAGTACGGGTTGTTCAAGGAGCGAATACATGCGAAAATCCCTAGTAGTATTAACACTATCTTTCTGGCAGTTGATTTCGACTGCCGCACCTCTTGGCGATTTTACATTCAAAAGTCCAGCATTTAATGGTTCTGGATACAGCAGTCATGTATTGACTATTGAGAACCAGGAAAGAACAAGACAAAAAGAACGTGCTGATAAAATACAAGCGGCAATTGATAAAGAAATTGCCGACAAGAAAAACACTAACCTTGCTAAGTTTGTTAGCAATTTAGAGTCACGTATCTATGCACAGATTAGTCAAAACGTAGCAACTGCTATGTTCGCCAACAACAACTGTACATCAAGTAGCAATACAAACTGTTCTGGAAATATTGATTTCCAAGGCAATTATATCAGTTGGAATAAGGTTTTGAGTGCTGATGATTCTTATTGTTCTACAGCATATGGTTCTTGCATTATGTTGAGAATTGCAGATCCAACAGCGACCAATCCATCAACAGCACCTTGCGATTCTGCAGGGATATCTTGTATATATGTGCCATTGAGTTCATTCCAAATGCCAGGGAACTAAACCATGAAAAAGACACTTTTATCTTTGGCAATTGTTTCCTTATTATCTGGTTGTGCTGTTATACAAACAACAGGACTAACTGAGACTGATCCAACTGTAACAGGGCAACGTGCCAATGTTAAGAAAGAGTTTGATCTTATTCCAGCGCCTGCGGCTGGAAAACCATTGAGTGTTGCAGTTTATAGTTTTATGGATAAAACTGGACAACGTAGACCTCAAGCAAATATCGCTAGTTTAAGTACTGCGGTAACACAAGGAGCAGAAGTATTCTTAATTTCTGCACTACAAAACGTTGGACGTGGTCAATGGTTTGAAGTTGTTGAACGTGTAGGCATTGACAACTTGACTAAAGAACGTCTAATTATACGCCAAATGCGTGAAGCATACGAAGGTAAGGATGCTAGACCTTTACTACCAATGCAATTTGCTGGTATTATTATAGAAGGCGGAATTATTGGATACGATACAAGTACCACAAGCGGTGGCGCAGGAATGCGTGTTTTTGGTATTGGTAAACAAACACAATGGTCAACTGACACAGTAACCGTAAGTTTGCGAGCAGTTAGCGTAAACACTGGTAAAGTACTCGCCACAGTTACAGTTCAAAAGACTATTTTAAGCACAGCAGATTCGGCAACTGCATTAAAATTTTATGATGCAGGAACAAAGGCTTTTGAAGCAGAGGCAGGGTTGACTATTAATGAAGCAGGCACATACGCAGTTAAGTCAGCAACAGAAATGGCAGTAGTTGAGTTGATTAAGGAAGGACAACGTAAGGGTATTTGGGAATACAAACCAGAAATGAGTTTAAAACAAGAACCCCCGGCAATGTCTTTTGTCCCATCACAGTCAAGTACACCAGTTATTAGTAGTGAGATAAAGCAGGAAGTTAAAGTAGAGGAGAAAAAAGATGTCGTGGTTCAATCACAAACCAAATCCGAAACGAAAACAGAAGCCGCACCCAGTGCCGCCACAGAAGTAAACAAAGAAGTACCTACAGCTGATTTAAAGGTAACAAACACACAAACTGGTTTGAAGCCAAGAGTGGATTTATTTGGTGCTAGGTATTTGAAAGAGGATTCATTTGTTTATAAAGAAGCAAATGAAAAGAGTCAGCGTACTTGGCTATTAAAGAAAGGTGCTGAATTACACATTATTACTCCAGGGCCAGATGGGTGGCACCAAGTAATAGACGCAGAGAAGCGTAAAGGGTTTGTCAAGAATTCGGTGCTTGGGACTGATAAACCATAAAAGATAGCAGGCACGGGGAGAACGGAGTACAAAACAATAACGGCTACGGCCAAGGAGCGTGATTGGAGAACATATAATCCAATCGTGTATTAGAAGATGGTACAAAAAAGAATAACAGGCGTTGGTGGGTTGTCGAGAAAATTACTCACAATTCTGGTGTTGTCTGCAATGACAACATCGGGTATGGCGGCTGACAATAGTATCTATATTGATCAAGCAGGCGATAACTCAACTATCACTATGACGCAAGATGGTGCTGGAAACAAAGTAAAAGGTATTTTAACAAATGGTACAGCAGGTGGTACCACTGATCCAGCAAAATTAACAGGCAATGCTCAAACAATCAACATTGAACAAACAGGCGCAACTAACGTGTTGTCCTTGGGTGTTAATACAACACAAGGCGGTTCTGTGACAGGATACGCTAACGTTGGTGTAAATTTGAACTATCAAGTAAGTGGTGGCGGGAATACTGGCTTCATCAACATTAACAACAACGGTTTAGGAACAGCGAGCGGTAATGTTGTTAGTATTGTTCAAAGTGGCGGTGGTGCAACTACAAACTTAAACATGACTGGTAGCAGTAATCAACTAACAGTTAATTCAAGTGGTGGTGCAAACAACAGTTTCACTGGAACTATAAATGCAGACCAAACCGTAGCAACTGTTAATCAAACAGGTGGCGGTGGTAACACAACTACATTAGATATGACTGGCGACAAAGGATCAGTAACTTTAACAACTGTTGGTGCAACTAATACAACCAATGTAATTCAAAGTGCATATGGTTCTACTGGCGCACAGGCTATTATTAATATTACAGGATCTGGTAACACAACAGATGTAACACAGACAGGTCTATATGATCATTATGCTAGTATTACAGTTACTGGTAGTGGCAACGGAATTACACTATCACAAACAGGCGGCTCAGCAACAGGTCATCATACTACAATGTCTGTAGCAGGTAGTACTAACACTATTGGTGTTACTCAACAAGGTTCAGTTAGTAACTTGACTAATCTTGCTATATCAGGAAGTAGTAACTCATATACTATTTTACAAAAGAACTAAGAGGGTTACATGAAACTATGGATGGTATTATTATGCGTTCCGTTGCTAGGTATATCGTTGAAAACAAACGCGGCGATAGGCAAAGTGACGGAGCAAATAAACGCACCTCCAAGTATCCAGAGACAGAATTCGACACTAACGGGGTCCAAAGGGACGGGAGTGGAGATGAACGATGCAATACAGACCAAAGCAGGTAAAGTTGGTATTACATTTGAAGACGAAACAAAAGTACAAGTAAACGAAAACAGTAAACTTGTAATCGACGACTTTGTTTATGATCCAAAAAGTAAATCAGGTAAGTTAGGTGCTAAGATTGCATTGGGCACAGTTCGTTATGCTAGTGGACAAATTGCTAAAAATAGCCCACAAAATGTAAACCTAAATACACCTAGCGCCACAGTAGCAGTACGTGGTACTGACTTTACTGCTACAGTAGATGAATTGGGTGAGTCGACTATTATTTTATTACCTAGTTGCCCAAATGATCGTCCTTCACGAACAGTAAGAGACATTGAATCAAACTGTAAAACTGGTTCAATTGAAGTTACCAACGATGTTGGCACAGTAGTACTCAATCAACCATTTCAAGTTACTAAGGTTCAAAGTAGAACACAACCTCCTACCCCTCCTAAAGTTTTGCAATTAAGCGAAATGGCTATTAGTAACTTGTTAATTGTTAGCCCGCCACCAGAAGTTAAACGTGCTCAAGATGAACAAAGACGCACGTTCAATGCTTTAGAATTTGATTTCTTAAAAGAAAAAGGATTAGAAAACTATTTGGATATGCAGGCTAATCAAATGTATGAAGATAAATTATCTAAGAATTTTTTATCAAATGATTTTCTTGCCAGCTTGTTTGATGTTATAGGAAACATCTTGGATCAAAAGTTTTTAGATCCAGTAGACCCAGTATTACCTGATTATAAAAAAGCAAGTGGAATAATTGTTTACAAAGACGATATGACAGTAGGCTTGTGTAGAGATACTGGTGCGGATATACAATGTGTGACTACACCTCTTACACAAAACTCAACCATCTATCAAACACAAGGTAGTTTAGAATTTAAGAATCGAATCAATCAGGGAGGTAATACAACCATTACCTTGATACAAAAATGAAACGTTTTACACTAATATTCTTTTTTCTATGGAGTGTATGCATAAGCGTACTTGCCCAAGCTACTAATTTCACTGATTTAAAATTCAGCCAGTATCAAATAGCAGACAGTCAGTGGGATACTGGAGCTTGTTTGTATACATCTACTTGTAATATCTACTACACGCAACCAGGGACAATGTATACTATTCCTTGGTATAATGGACAATGGAATTGGCAACCTGGACAGTATGTTAAATTTTCCCTAAGCGGTAACTCTTCTTATCCTTATACCGCTAATGTTTATAACAGTAACGGGTCTTTAGCAGGAACTGTGGGCACTGGCAAAATTATCAACATGGGTGTTGACGTAAACGGCAACGCATTATTCTTTTTCGTTGGCAACGATGACAATACTGGTCAGTTGTTTAGTGCCAACGTAGGTCTTACTGGAAATGGAGGATATTCTTGGACTGGGACATTAAACCCAACTACTTCACAAGTTGATTCCTTTGCCGTAAGCTACGGAAGTACAACTCCTTTGGCTGCTGGTCAAACATATAGTCCCACGCCAGTTGGTCCATCAGTTTCTGGCGGCACAATTACACAAACAAATGCGCCAACTACGCAAACTATTACCAGTGGTGGGTCTTATGTAAGCCCGAGAACAACTGTTGAACAAACTCGAATTAATACATGGACTAGCAATGGTCAATCATATAACAATGAGTTATACATAACACAAACTTATGGATCTAATAATACTGTCAATATTACCCAATCAGGAATAAAAAATAAAATTGAATTTACATTAAATGGAAACAATAATAGTATTCAAAATAATCAAACTGGGTCAAATTATTTAAAACAAGAAGTTCCTGGTTGGGGAAATAATATTACAACTAATCAATCTAATACTAACTTAACAAACTACGTTGAAACTAAGATACAGGGCAATGGCAATATTGTAAATCATACACAAACTGGGCCTGGCAATCATATATTGTTTAGCAATGTTACTGGAGATATTAATACAATTAATAGTACACAAACAGGTAATGCTGGGCATATATTAGATGCTAAACTAACTGGAAATTTTAATTCAATTCTATCTAGCCAAACAGGCAATACTTCTAATAATGCCAATATTAATTTAACTAATATGGGCGGTGGCGCCAGCGTTGATTTACAGCAAACTGGTGGGAAATCATTTAGCATTATACAAAGTTGTACAAATCCAGCAGGATGTAACACGGTAGTGAGACAATAATTATGGAAACTTTATTAGCACAGATAATTGGTGGGGTTTTTGGCTTGTTTATTGCATGGTTAATCAACTATTGGTTTACCATGTATCACATTAGTAAAAATAAAAAGCTAAAGATTCAGCATCAAATTGAGCTCGAAAACTATAAAAAATCCCTAAGAAAATCCAACTAAATATTTCATTAGTTGAATTGGAAAACAAACTATGAGAGCAAGAGAATTCATTAACGAAGACTGGAACAAGGTCAACAGAAAAGATAAGACAGACGGTTTAAGCAAAAAAGCCGTCAAAGCATATCGTCGTGAAAATCCAGGTAGTAAACTACAAACAGCGGTGACTACTAAACCTAGTAAACTAAAGCCAGGTAGCAAAGCAGCCAAACGTCGCAAGAGCTTCTGTGCTCGTATGAGTGGTAACAAAGGTCCTATGAAGGACGAAAAAGGAAGACCTACTCCTAAAGCAAAAGCACTACGCCGTTGGAACTGCTAAATGAAAAACAAACTTAAAAAAATCTTAACAAGCCCTTGGACTGCTCTGCTAACTCTAGCGTTAGTAGTGGGCATACGTGTAGCAGATCCCGCATTTGTTGAAAGCGTAAGACTACGTTATTTTGACACTCTAATTACTAGCAAAGAAGTAACTGTTAACAATATTGTAACAGTAAATATTGATGAAGCCACATTAGACAAATACGGTCAATGGCCTTTACCTAGAGCTGAATATGCCAAACTTGTACGAGAACTATACCAGAGGGGAGCGGGCCTTGTTGTACTTAATGTACTCATGCCAGAAACAGACCGTACGGGTGGAGATGGTGCGCTGGGTCAAACTTTAAAAGAGTTTCCAGTTGTACTAGGTAGTGCTCCAAGTCAAAAAACCAAAAATAATCCACGTGTTCCAGGATCAGCAGTATTAGGTCCAGAGTGGTTAGATCAAATTATTCAGTATCCTGGCTTAATTGCTAACGTTCCACAATTAGAAAATAATGCCGCAGGTGTAGGAATTACAAATACACTACCAGAAGTAGACGGTGTTAATCGTCGTATGCCATTAATCGTTACGGTAGATGGCAAACTATACCCCGCATTAAGTTTAGAAACTTTACGTGTTGCCGCAGGCGACTCAACATTCCAAGTTAAGTTGTTTGAAGGCGGCGTTGAGAAAATGCGTATACCTAAATTTGGCCCAATTGCAACAGACAACTTAGGTCGTATATGGATTGATTGGAGTCAAGAATCACATTCAGTTAGTGCTGTTCAATTGCCTAAAGATTTAGCTGGTGCTATTGTAATAGTAGGACCAACAGCGGCTGGCATTAGTAATCCTGTACCAACAAGCAAAGGCGCAGTATTTCCACACGAAGTACAAGCGGCTGTAATCGGTACAATGGTTAATGGAGTTGTTATACAACGTCCTGACTATGCTGATGGATTAGAAATTGTTGCTTTGGTGGCAGCAGGTTTACTATTATTATTTTTAACAAGGTGGGTCTATGTTGGATTGGCGTCGGTTATTATT